>Ga0302319_10004961_pt1 | contig 27075 bp, 23 predicted proteins | sample Bog_T0_2_FD_203319 | JGI IMG/M metagenome (GOLD analysis project Ga0302319, IMG submission 203319) | Peat permafrost microbial communities from Stordalen Mire near Abisko, Sweden - Bog_T0_2 | ecosystem: Environmental > Terrestrial > Soil > Wetlands > Peat | place: Sweden: Abisko, Stordalen Mire... | reverse complement strand
CACGTTCTCGATGAGCTCCCCCACCACCTTGGGGTCGGCCCCGTGGGTCCGCAGCGGGCCGTCGTCGCGGAAGATCGTGTACACGCTGTCCACCGCGGCCGTGCGCCCCGCGTCCATGGCCAGGTCCACCTGCACGTTGCTGCGGCCGAAGATCTGGCCGTCCTTGGTGCGGTCCAGGCGCCCGTCGCTGCGGAACTCCTCCGCGGACACCACCGAGCCGGCGCGCTCGACCGCATCGTAGTCCGACTCCGTCGGCAAGATCTCGCCTTCGCCGTTCTCGACGTCGACGCGTTCCCCGCGGGACCGGCCGGACGGTGCTGGCTGGCCTTCGGCCGGAGCGGCGGCGCTCTTCGAGGCGCCGGACTGCTTCCAGTTGAACGGCGAGTCGATGCCGAAGCTCTCGAGCGAGTCCTCAGGCGAGACGGCGCCGGGGGCGATGATCATCAAGCCCTTTTCGCCTCCGGGTTCCTCAAAGTGGACCTCATTGAGCCTGTCCACCGGCGTCGGGCTGGGAGTGGCCGACGGCGCGGGCGTCGGAGTGGAGGTCTCAGCCTCGACCATCGCGGGGGAAGGCTGCGGCGTCCCCTCGGTCGGCGAGCCCGCGGCCTGGGCCTGGGCCTGGGCCGTGGCCTGGGCCGTGGCCTGGGCCGTGGCGGTGGCGGCTTGTCCCTCGGCCGGGCCTGCGGTCAGGATCGTGCCCGCAGGGGCCGTGGCGGAGGGGGTCGGGGTCTGGATATCGGCATCCAGGCGGACCGCCGAAGGAGCAGGCGTGGGGCTGGTCTTGTCCTCGGCCGCGTCCTCGTCCTCGGCATCCGGGATCGGGGATGCGTCCGGCGCGACTGCGGGGGTGCCGGTGGCCGCCGGGATGGCCGCCGTCGCGATCGCCGTGGCCTCAGGGGACGTCGCCGTCACGATCGCCGTGGCCGCGGGCGTCGTCGCCGTCACGATCGCCGTGGCCGCAGGGGTCGTCGCCGTCACGATCGCCGTGGCCGCAGGGGTCGTCGCTGTCACGATCGCCGTGGCCGCGGGCGTCGTCGCCGTCACGATCGCCGTGGCCGCAGGGGTCGTCCCGGTCACAATTGCCGTGGCCGCAGGTGTGACGGCGGTCACGATCGGCGTGGCGCTTGGCGCAGGCGTGGCCGCCTGGGCCGCGGCTGAGGCGCTTGGCGCAGGCGTGGCCGTTGCACCGGCGGCATTCACGTCAATGTCGAGCACCGGCTCCGCGTCCGCCGCCCGCAAGAGGCAGGGCGCGACGAGCAGCAGGGCCAGCGACGCCGCTTTCAGGACTCGACGCATGCTCCCTCCGTCAGCGGGTTTCAGTAGAACCCATGGGAAGCGACCAGCTTGGCCGCGGCGGAACGGGCCACCGCATAGTCCTCGCCGTCCGGCACGAGGTTGAAGTACTGCACGTAGCCCTTCCAGGCGGCCTCGTACTGCCCCGTCTGGTCCAGGATCTGGGCGCGGTGGAACATCAGGTAGCCGAGGTCCTGGGAGTGCTGCAGGGGGGTGTCCAGGTAGCGGTCCATGGAATCCTTGGCCAGGTCCAGCACATAGCCGTCGTCCAGGACCACGGCGATGCGGGCCAAGATAAAGCGCTGGTGCAGCAGGGGCGCATACTTGTTCGAAAACACCTGGTCGCTCTGGTCGATGGAGTGCTGGGCGGCATCCTTCATGACGGGAATGTCGCCTTCCTGTTGGATGACGTGATTGATGATGGGCGCCGCGACCTTGTCAAAATGGCTCAGGGCGTAAATGAAACCACCTATCAGCAGAGCAAAAACAATGACAAGACCCTTCATGGGCGACACCCCTATTAGAGAATACTTTATATTTTCAAAGAATTGTGCACTTGCGTCAACTTAATCCACAAAGCTTGTGGATGACCTGTGGATAGATTTTAGGTCTTCAGATTGCTCAGAATTCCCTTCAGTTTTTCGATCTTTTCCTTGGCTTCTTCGCGTTTTTTGAAGGCGAATTCGTGGGTCGGATCCAGGGTGATGATCTTGTCGAAAAGCGCGATGGCTTCCTTGTTCTGATTCTTGTTAAACAGTTCGGACGCCTCGGCGTACATGCGGTCGACCTCGGACTGGATGACCGGCTTGGCGTCGGCCAGGGTCTTGCGGGCCACGGGGTCGTCCGGAGCCTCTTTCAGGGCCATTTTCCACTGTTTCATTGCCTCCACCAGGTCCTTGGCGTCCATGGCGATCCTGCCCTTGGCCAGGAAAGTGTCGAGGTACTCGCGCTGCCGCTGCCGGGCAAGGTCCAGCATCTGGCCCAGGGTGGCGTGGGTGGGCCGTTTGGCCTTGGCCTGGTTGAAGAAGCCGATGGATTCCTTGAACTTCATGTCCATGAAGTTCTCCATGCCGTTCTTGTAGGAGGCCTGCAAGGCCCCGGCGTCGGGGGCGGCCGCGTCCACGTCGGCCAGGTCCTGGGCCGAGACGTAGGCCTTGGCCTGGGCGAGGTATTCCGAGGCTTCCTGGTAGTCCGGCTTCAGCTTCAGGGCCCAGGACCATTCGCGCCCGGCCTCCATGACCTGGCCGGCCTGGTAGAAGGTGGCGCCGTTGACGAAGTGCTGTTTGGCCTCCAGCTCCAGCTCGCGCAGCTTCAGCTGCTTGCGTCCCTCGACCAGGTACTGCTCGGCCTGCTCGTTGTGCGAGTCGGCCGCGATGGCCTGCTCCCAAAGCCGCACGGCCGTGGCCAGGTCGCCGGCCTGGTAGGACTGCACGCCGCTGGCCACCAGCGAGGCGGCCTGGGCCAGCGCCACCTTGCGCTCGTGCGCGGACTTGATGTAGGCCTTGGCCTGGGTGTTGCCCGGGTCGAGCTTCATGGCCTCTTCCCACACCTTGACGGCCTCGTCGATGTTGTCGACCTGGTAGAACTCGAGCCCGCGCCGCAGGACGGCGCGCACCTGGTTGGCCAGGGCCGCGTTCTCGGCCTTGCCCGCCAGCTGCCCCAGGTAGGCCTTGGCTTCGGCGTTGTTGGGGTCGTCGCGCAGCACCTTGCGGAACTCGAGGTTGGCCTCGTCGTTCATGCCCTTGCGCAGGAAGTCCACGCCGCGCTTGATGGCCTTCTCGACGTCGGCCTTGATCTGGGAGGCATTCATCTGCTCCAGCACGCTCTGGGCCGAGGCCTTGCTCGACACGATGCCCTTGAGCGCCAGCTCGACCTCGGCGGGGGAGCTGGCCTGGCCAAGGGCCGTCTCCTTGGTGATCTTTCCGGCGCGGTAGAGCTTGATGAGGCACTGGTCGAAGGACATCATGCCTTCCTGGTCGCCGTCCTTGATGTACTGATTGATGCTCTTGAAGCGGTTCTCCAGGATCATCGCCTTGATCACCGGGGTCACCACCATGACCTCGGCGGCGGGGATGCGCCCGGTGCCGTCGGCGCGCAGCACCAGGCGCTGGCAGATGACGGCCTTCAGTGCGGTGGCCAGCTGCTGGCGGATCTGCGGCTGCTGGTCCGACGGAAAGAAGTCGAGGATGCGGTCCAGGGTCTGCACAGTGTCCATGGTGTGCAGGGTCGAGAACACCATGTGGCCGGTCTCGGCGGCCGAGACGGCCGCGCGCACGGTCTCGGTGTCGCGCATTTCGCCCACCAGCACGACGTCGGGGTCCTGGCGCAGCAGGTAGCGCAGGGCCGAGGCGAAGGTCTCCGTGTCCAGGCCCACCTCGCGCTGGCACACCGAGCCCATCTTGTCGGTGTGCACGAACTCGATGGGGTCCTCGATCGTCACGATGTGCTCTGCGCTGTTCTGGTTGATCTCGTTGATCATGGCGGCCAGCGAGGTCGACTTTCCCGAGCCGGTCGAGCCGGTCAGCAGCACCAGGCCGCGCTCGCTGGTGGCGATCTTCTTGTAGACGTCGGGGACGTCGAGGTCGTCCAGCGAGGGTATGTGCGCGGGGATGATGCGCATGACCATCGACAGCTGGCTCTTCTGCCTGAAGATGTTGGCGCGGAAGCGGGCCACTCCCTCCCAGTGGTAGGCGGTGTCGATCTCGTTCTTGAGGTCGAAGCCCTGCAGCTGCCGCTCGGTGAGGATCTGCTTGCACAGCTCCTCGACCTGCTGGGCGCTGAGGGCCGCCATCTCCATCGGCTCGAGCCGGCCGTTGACGCGCAGCAGGGGCGGCCTTCCCTGCTTGATGTGGATGTCCGAGGCCTTGCGCTCGACCATCTGCGAAAGCAGTTCCTGAATGTGCATGGTCAACCCCTAGGGTCGTTGGCAGACGAGGAATCGTTCCACTTCGAAGCTGTCGCGCGCCGTCGCGGCGCTGGCCCAGGCCCCGGAATCCAGGGCCCGCTGCAGCAGCCCCTGGGGCTGGCCCAGGCCGCATTCCAGCGCCAGCCAGCCGCCGGGGGCCAGGACCGCGGGGGCCCCCTCGAGCAGCGGCTCCAGGCAGTCCAGGCCGCGGGGCCCGGCGAACAGGGCGGCGGGCGGCTCCCAGCGGCCCACCTCGGGCTGCAGGCCCGCGCGCTCGCCTTCGGCGATGTAGGGCGGGTTGCTCACCAGCAGGTCGAAGGGGCCGGCCCCTTCCAGGGGCCCGAGCAGGTGGCCCTGGGCGAAGCGCAGGCGCCCCTGCAGGCCCAGCGCCGCGGCGTTCTCCGCGGCCAGGGCCAGGGGGCCCGGCTCGGCGTCGGTGGCCAGCACCGTGGCCCCCTGGCGGGCCAGAAACAGCGCCAGGCACCCGGTTCCGGTGCCCACGTCGGCGCAGGAAGCCGTGGAGGGGGCCTTGAGCAGGCCCAGGGCCAGCCGCGCCAGATCCTCGGTCTCGGGCCTGGGAATGAGGGCGCGCCGGTCGCAGGCCAGCGCCAGGCCGCCGAAGCGCACGCTCCCCATCAGGTATTGCAGGGGCTCGCGATCACCGCGCCGGCGCATCAGTTCGCGGAAGCGGTCCACCTCGGAGGGTCCGGGCAGCTCCTCGAAGCGCAGGTACAGGTGCAGTCGGTCGCAGCCCAGCACGTGTCCCAGCAGCGCGTCGGCCTCGCGGCGCGCCGAAGGCACGGACTTCTTGGCGAGGTAGTCGGCCGCCAGGGTCAGCAGCTCGAGGACCGTGCGCCGGGGGGCCTCGCTCACACCGGCGCCAGCTGGGCCAGGGCGCGCTTCTGGTCGTCCTTGAGCAGCTCCTCCAGGAAGGGCTGCAGGCCCCCGTCCACGACCCCGGAGAGGTTGTGCACGCTCAGCCCCACCCGGTGGTCGGTGACCCGGTTCTGGGGGTAGTTGTAGGTGCGGATCTTCTCGCTGCGGTCGCCCGAGCCGACCTGGGACTTGCGCGTGGCCGAGGCCTCGGCCTCCTGGCGCTCGCGCTCGCGGGCCTGCAGGCGGGCCGCCAGCACCTTCATGGCCTTCTCGCGGTTCTTCAGCTGGGAGCGCTCGTCCTGCATGCTGACGGTCAGGCGCACCGCCGAATAGGTCGTGTTGACGCTCTGGCCGCCCGCGCCCGAGGACTGGAAGGTCTCGAACTTCAGCTCGCGCTCATCGATGCGCATGTCGCGCGCCTCTGCCTCGGGCAGGACCATCACTGTGGCAGTGCTCGTGTGGATGCGGCCCGCGGCCTCGGTCACCGGCACCCGCTGCACGCGGTGCACCCCGGCCTCGTGCTTGAGCAGCTGCCAGGCCTCGGCCCCCTTCACCAGCAGGATCGCCTCCTTCACGCCGCCCACCTCGCCCTCGATGGCGCTGACCAGCTCCACGCCCCAGCGCCGGGACTCGGCGTAGCGGGTGTACATGCGCAGCAGCACGCCTGCAAACAGCGAGGCCTCATCGCCCCCGGTGCCCGGGCGCAGCTCCAGGTAGACGGGCTTGCCGTCGCAGGGATCCTTGGGCAGCAGCGCCAATTTGAGCGACTCGTCGAGCGCCCCGCGCTCGCGTTCCAGGTCGGGGATCTCCTCGCGCGCCAGGGCGGCCATCTCGGCATCGCCGCCGCGCGCGAGCTCCACCGCCTGGGACAGGTGCGAATCCACCTCGCGGCGGCGCTTGATCAGGCCGACCACCTGCTCGAGGTCGGCGTGCTGCTTGGCCTTCTCGACGAACACGGAGCTCTGGGCCTGGACCTCGGGGGTCATCAGCTCGCGGGTGAGCGACTCGTACTTGGATTCGAGGGATTCGAGGCGTTCTTGCATGGTGTCCCTTCGCGGGGCCCTGCGTGTCGCAGGCCTGCCAAAAAACCTACTTTGCCCTGAAACAAAAAAAGCCCTGTTCCACCCGGCCACCCGGGACTGGAACAGGGCAAAAGGTCGCTACTTTGCGTTGCGGGCGTAGCGCTTGCGGAATTTGTCCACTCGGCCGGCGGTGTCGATCAGGCGCTGGGTGCCGGTGTAAAAAGGATGGCAGTTGGAGCAAATGTCCAACTTGATCTCGTCGACGGTGGATCCCGTCGTCCAGGTGGCTCCACAGGAGCAGCTGACCTTGACTTGCTTGTAGTTGGGGTGAATCCCGGTGCGCATCTTGAAACTTCCTCCATCTGTTGCGTTTTCATCCCGCTTGGGCAGGGTTCTCTAGTCCCCTTTGCCCGACGACATGGCCTCTAAAAACGCCTTATTGTTCTTAAACTTTGACAGCTTGTCCAGCAGGAATTCCATGGCATCGACCGGCGACATCTGGTTGAGGACCTTGCGCAGGATCCAGACCCGCTGCAGCTCCTCCTTCTCCATCAGCAGCTCCTCCTTGCGTGTTCCGCTGCGTGAAATGTCTATTGCCGGGTAGACCCGGCGGTCGGAAAGCTTGCGGTCCAGGATGATTTCGCTGTTACCGGTGCCCTTGAACTCCTCGAAGATCACCTCGTCCATGCGGCTGCCGGTGTCGACCAGCGCCGTGGCGATGATGGTCAGGGAGCCGCCCTCCTCGATGGCGCGGGCCGCGCCGAAGAAGCGCTTTGGCCTCTGCAAGGCGTTGGCGTCGATGCCGCCTGACAGGATCTTGCCGGACGCGGGCTGGATCGTGTTGTAGGCCCGGCCCAGGCGCGTGATCGAGTCCAGCAGGATCACCACGTCCCGGCCGCACTCCACAAGGCGCTTGGCCTTCTCGATGACCATCTCGGCCACGTTGATGTGGCGGTCGGCGGGCTCGTCGAAGGTCGAGCTGATGACCTCGGCCTTGACGTTGCGCTCCATGTCGGTGACTTCCTCGGGGCGCTCGTCGATCAGCAGGATGATGAGGTAGACCTCGGGGTGGTTGGTGGTGATGGCGTTGGCGATTTTCTGCATCAGCACGGTCTTGCCGGTGCGGGGCGGGGCCACGATGAGCCCGCGCTGCCCCTTGCCGATGGGGGTGACCAGGTCCATGACCCGCAGGGCCAGCTCGTCGCTCTTGGTCTCCATGCGCAGGCGCTGGTTGGGGTACAGGGGGGTCAGGTTGTCGAAGAGGATCTTCTGCTTGCCGGTGCCCGGGGCCTCGTCGTTGACCGCGTCGACCTTGAGCAGGGCGAAGTAGCGTTCGCCTTCCTTGGGGCTGCGCACCTGGCCGGCCACCGTGTCGCCGGTCTTCAGGTCGAAGCGCCGGACCTGGCTGGGCGAGACGTAGATGTCGTCGGGGCCGGGCAGGTAGTTGTAGTCGGCGCTGCGCAAAAACCCGAAGCCGTCGGGCAGGATCTCGAGCACTCCCGTGCTGAAGAGGTTGCCGTCACGCTTGGCGTTGGCCTCGAGCACGCTGAAGATGAGCTCCTGTTTGCGCAGGCTGCTGATCCCGGTCAGGCCGAGTTCGGTGCCGATCTTGGAGAGCTCGGCGACGCTCTTGGCCTTCAGTTCGTCGATGTTCACAGGGGTTCCCGTCAGGAGGGGCGCGGACGCGCCGTTTGCCGCCGGCAGGGCGCCGGACGGCGCTTGGGCAGTGGGTTGGTTTGGGTCAGAGGTCGGGAATTGGGCCCGGGCGCGGGAGCGCACCGGGGAAAGTCTCGTTCAAGGACGACCATTTTGGGGCCGTGGGGCACGCCTTGTCAAGCCGGGGGCTGCTTCGCCGCCGTGCTGACCCGGTCGCGACCGTTCTTCTTGCTCTGGTACAGGGCCCCGTCGGCCATGTCGATCAGGCCGATCTTGGTCATGGCGTCCTCGGGGTACGAGGCCACCCCCAGGCTGATGGTGACGCTCAGCGACTCGCCGCCCCATTCGACCTTGAGCTGCTGGACCGCGGCCCGCAGGGCCTCGGCCCGGGCCACGGCGGCCTCGCGCGAATGCCGGGGCAGGACCACCACGAATTCCTCGCCGCCGTATCGCACCGCCATCTCGGACGGGCCCAGGCCCTGCTTCATGACCCCGGCCACGGCCTTGAGCACGGCGTCGCCGGCCAGGTGCCCCCAGGTGTCGTTGAAGCTCTTGAAATGGTCGATGTCGGACATGACCAGGCTCAGGGGCTCGTGGTAGCGCTCGGCGCGCTTGAGCTCCTCCTCGAGCTTGGACTGGAAGTAGCGGTGGACCGTCAGCCCGGTCAGGCCGTCGGTGATGCTCAGGCGCTGCAGCTTGTCGTAGAGGCTGGCCTTCTCAAGGCCGATGGCGACCTGCGAGCACAGGATCTTGAGGTTGGAGAAGTCCCGCTCCGGCAGCAGGGCTTCGCCGGTGTCGAAGACCACGACCCAGCCGATGGCTTGGGCCTGGATCACCAGGGGCACGCTGAGCAGCGAGCGCACGCCCGGCGGCAGGGGGACGTTCTTGAGGCCTTCCTCGGCGGCCACCCGGGCCACCAGGACGCTGGCGCTCTGCCCGCGCAGCCAGTGGCTGAGCCCGGGCTCGTCGAAGGGGCGCTCCAGCAGCATCGCCTGGGAGTCGTCCAGGCCTTCCTGGACGCCCACCCTCGATGCGCCGTGCTCCTCGTCGGCCAGCAGAAGCGCGAAGACCGGCTCGCCCTCGGGGGCCCCCAGCTTCAGCGTGTCGTGCAGCACCTCGCGGGAGAATTCGAGGGTGTCGGCAAGGGTCAGCAGCTTGCTGATCTCGCGGCCGGCGTGGAACAGGGCGTCGGTCTCCCTTCCCCGCCGCTCGGCGGACTGGGCCCGGCCGCGCAGGGCCTCCACATCCTCCTTCAGGCTGGCCCGCTCCTGGGCCAGGGGCTCGCGCTGGGCCTCGAAGGCCTGCTCCTCGCTGCGGGCATCCTCGACAAAGGGCAGGGGGAACAGGGTGCTCACCAGCTGGGCCGCCAGGGCGGCCAGGGCGGCGTCCGCCAGCACCCAGTGGGCGAAGTACAGCGCGGCGGTGAACAGCCCGGCGGCGAGCCCGGCGCCCCAGGCCGCCAGCGGCCCGGCGCTGAAGCCCAGCAGAAGCACCCCGGGCGCCATGGCCGCGGGGCCGACGTTGAGGGCCGGCGTGTTGCGCAGGGCCACGCCCAGGGCGGCCCCCGCCGCCACCAGCGCCGCCCCCACCAGGGCGTTGCGGTTGTGCTGCGGGATCATGCCCCACCCCCGGCGCAGGTGACGCGGTCGCGTCCGTTCTTCTTGCTCAGGTACAGGGCCTCGTCCGCCGCCGCGATCAGCTCGCGGGGCTGGCTGCCGTGCTGCGGCGCCACGGCCACGCCCAGGCTGATGGTCACCTGGCGGGACTCGCCGCGCAGGTCGAAGGGACGGGAGCGCACGGCCTCGCGGATGCGCTCGGCGACGAGCAGGGCCCCGTCCATGGGGGTCAGGGGCAGCAGGACCACGAACTCCTCGCCGCCGTAGCGGCCGCACACGTCCACGTCGCGCACGCTGCGCCGGACGAGCGCCGCGACCTCCTTGAGCACCGAGTCCCCGGCCGGGTGCCCGTAGGTGTCGTTGACCGCCTTGAAATGGTCGATGTCGATCATGATCAGGGACATGGGGGACCCCTGCTCGGCGGCGCGCTTGAGCTCGGTCTCGAGGCGCTCCATGAGCGGCCGGCGCAGCAGCAGCCGGGTGAGGCCGTCCGTGACCGCGAGCTCGGCGGCCTCCTGGTAGAGCTTCGCGTTTTCGAAGGCCAGGCTGGCCAGCACCACCAGGCTTTCGATGAGGCGCTGGTCCTCCTGGTCCATGGCCTCGCGCTCGACCGACTCGATGCGCACCAGGCCGGCGACCTGGCCCTGCGAGCTGAGCAGCGGCGAGAGATGGAAGCTGCGGCCCTTGAACTCGGCCATGTCCAGGCCGCGGAAGCGGAAGTCCTTCTCGAGGTCCTTGATCACCAAACTCGAGGCCTTGGCCAGCACCCAGGCGTTGAGGGGGTCGAACTGCACCTTGGCGTCGGCGGGATAGGGAGCGCCCCCGCCCATCGAGTGGGAGCGGCGCAGAATCTCCTTGCCCGAGGCGTCCAGGATGAACAGGGTCAGGTCCAGGCGCAGGCCCGCCAGCAGCTGGGCGGTCTGGGCCAGCATCAGGTCCGAAAGGCGCCCGATGTCCAGGGTGCTGGCCAGGGCGGTCACGGCCTCCTGCAGCCGGCGGTAGCGCTTGCGGCGGTTCTCGGTGACGAGCAGGGCCTTCTCCTGCACGCCGAACTCCTCGCGCAGCCTGGCCAGCTCAAGGTCCAGGTCCTCGAGGATTTGGCGGCGGGCGTGCCCCCGCTCCTCGGCGCCGGACAGGAAGAGCCAGCCGGCCCAGGTGCTGAAGGCCAGGACCAGCAGGAAGGCGAGGACCGCCAGGGACCCCGCCAGGCTCGGGCTGGTGATCTCGGCCACCAGGGCCACCGCCAGCACGAAACAGCTCAGGCCCGCCGCGCCGAGGTAGGCTCCCATGCGCCGCCAGCCCACCGCCGCCAGCGGCGGCACGGCCAGCAGCAGGCCCAGCGACGCCAGGGTGGCGCCTGGCCACAGGACCCGCACGACCGCCACCACCGGCAGGAGCACGGCGGCGATGCGCACGGCGAGGACGGAACGGGAGCCCAGGATCACGGCGCCCCCCCCAGCCCCTCGCGCTGGCGGCGAATGTCGTCGAAGACCACCTCGAAGGCGGCCACGATCTCGGGGTCGAACTGGCCCCCGGAACAGCGCCGCACCTCGTCGAGGCCCTCCTGCAGGCTGCGGGCCTTGTGGTAGACGCGGTCCGAGGTGATGGTCTCGAAGCTGTCGGCGACGTTGAGAATGCGGGCGCCCAGGGGGATCTTCTTGCCCTGCAGGCCCTCGGGATAGCCGCCGCCGTCGAAGCGCTCGTGGTGGTAGAGCACCAGGGGCACCAGGTGCGAGAGGGATTCGACGCGCCGCAGCAGGCCGGCCCCCAGGGCGCTGTGGCCCTTCATGACCTGGAACTCCTCGTTCGTCAGCTTGTTGAGAATGAGGTCCGGGACGCCGATCTTGCCGATGTCGTGCAGCAGGCCGCCGAACTGGACGGTCTCGATGAAGGACTCGTCCAGCTTCAGCTGGCGGGCGATGGCCACCCCGTAGAGCGACACCCGGTTCGAATGCTCGCGGGTGTAGTGGTCGCGCGCGTCGACCGCCCCGGCCAGGGCCTGGATCACGTCGACATAGTCCTGGCGCACGGCCTCGTACAGGCGCGCGTTCTCGAGCGAGATGCCGGCCTGGTTGGCCAGGATGCTCAGCAGGCTCAGGTCGCGCTGGCTGAAGGTGCCGGCCCCCGCCGACACGGCCAGGTCCAGCAGCCCCACCGGCTTGCCCCGCGCCAGGATCGGCACCAGCAGAAAGCTGCGCCCGGCCTCCTCCTCGCCGACTCCCTGGGTCCAGGCGCCCTGCCCGGTGTCGGCCAGCACCAGCGTGCGGCCCTGCTTCAGAGCCCACACCAGCGTGCCCTCGCGCACCTGGGCGTCGAAGCGCCGCTTCAGCTCGGGGGTGACGTTCTTCTCGAGGTTGGGGCGCAGCAGGCCGCCGCGCTCGTCGTAGAGGAAGAGCACGCCGGCGTCGTATTCCACCACCTCGCGCATGACGTCCAGCAGCAGCGTCAGCACGCGCGAGAAGGTCAGCGCCGAGGCGATGGTCTCGCTGAGGCGGTAGAGCTGCGACAGCTCCTCGAAGGACTGGCGCAGCCCCTCGTTGATCTGCTCGAGCGTGTCGATGTGCCGCTCCAGCTCCCCGATTTTCTCGTCGCGCGGGTCCATCAGGATCCCTTCGAGAACTTGAGGAACTCTTCGGCTTCCTTCAGCTGGCGGTCCAGCTCGGCCACCACCTCGCGCCGCGCGCGCTCGTCCAGGCGCAGCAGGTGCGCCGCGCCGGAGTCGATCTCGCAGGGCCCGAAGTCCCCGTCCGAGCCGAGCTGCTCCTCGCGGCAGATCTGGTTGGCGGCGTGCACCGCGGCGACCAGGGGGTCGGGGGCGCCGTAGATCGAGGGCGCGTTCTGGCGTTCGATGGCGAGGCGCAGGTCCTGGGGAAGGTTCCAGATCTCGGCGAGGCGGCCTCCCACGGCGGCGTGGTCCACGCCCAGCAGGTCCTGCTCGACGAGCCACAGCTCGCGGGCCTCGGTGCGGCTGGCCTCGATCGCCGAGAGGAAGGAGGCGTGGTCCACGCGCTCCAGCAGGCTCTTGCCGATGTCGTGCAGCAGTCCGGCGGTGAAGGCGTTCTCCTCGCTCTTGTAGCCCACGCGCCGGGCCAGTACGCGGGAGCATACCCCCACGGCGACGCAGTGTTTCCAGAAGTCGCGGTACGAGAAAAGGCCCTTCTCGCGGTCGGCGAACATCATCTTGTGGACGCTGACCGAGAGGGCCAGGTTGCGGATGGTGTTGAAGCCCAGGATCGTCACCGCCTGCGTGATGGTGGTGATCTCCTTGGGGAAGCCGTAATAGGCGCTGTTGGCCAGGCGCAGGACCTTGAAGGTCAGGGCCTGATCCAGCGAGATGACCTGGTTGAGGTCCTCGGCCGTGGTGAGGGGGTTGGACACAATCTGCATCACCCGCGCCACCACATCGGGCAGCGTGGGCAGGTCCTTGTAGCGCGTCAGCGCCTTCTGCAGTTCGGCGTGGGAAAGCGTCATCAAACCCTTGTGATCCCGCGGGGAGCCGCCGCCAGGGCCTGGAGGCCCCGCAGCAGGTCTTTCAGCAGCGCAGCCCTCGGGCGCATGCCGTCCAACAGCAGGTCCGCGGCGCGGCGTTGGGCCGCGCCGAAGCGCAGGGCCCGGGCCCGCGCCCGGGCGCGGGGCAAGGCCAGGCCCTTGGCCTGCAGGCGCGCCACGCGGGCCGCTTCCGGGGCCAGCACGAGCCCGACCGGAAGCCCCAGGCGGGGCGCGCCCATGTCATAGTACACGGCCACATCCGCCACCACCGGGCGGCCGGCCTGGCGAGCCGCCCGAAGGCGGGCACGCAGGGCTTTGAGAAAGGGCGGATAGACAAGACGGTTGAGCTTCCGTCTTTGTGCCAAACTAGGGAACACTATTTCGCCAAGGCGAAGCGTGTCCAAGGACCCATCGGCTTTAAGGACATTCCCGCCGAAGGCTCCAGCAAGGGCCCGCAGCAGCGGCCCCCCCGGGACATACAGGCTCTTTGCCAGGGCATCCCCATCGATGCGCTCCCACCCTTTGCGCTCAAGCTGCCCGGCCAAGGTGCTCTTGCCGGAGCCGCTGGGGCCCGTCAGCAGCACCATGCTAGCATTCCGTGCCCCGCTGTCAAAGCGTTTTGCGGGGCCTGTTTCACCCTTTGGCATCGCCCCAGCTCCTTCCCTGCCCCAGTTCCACGGCCAGAGGGACATCCAGCTTCATGGCCCCTTCCATGGCCTTCTTGATCAGCGGGGGCAAGCTCACGGCCTCCTCTTTGGCCAGCTCAAAGACCAATTCATCATGGACCTGCAGCAGCAGGCGGGTGCGGGCCTTTTTCCTTTTGAGCAATTGATCCACGTCCAGCATGGCCTTTTTGATCAGGTCCGCGGCCGTGCCTTGGATCGGCAGATTGGTGGCGATGCGTTCGCCCTGTTCGCGCACCACCCGGTTGGCGCTGTTGATCTCCGGGATGGGGCGACGCCGCTTCAGCAGGGTGCTGGCATAGCCGTCCCGGCGGGTCTGTTCCTTGCATCCTTCCAGGAATGCCCGCACGGTCGGGAACTGGCCGAAGTATTCCTCAAGAAAGGCCTTGGCCTCCTTGACCGGGATCCCGAACTCGCGGCTGATGCGGAAGGCGCCCATGCCGTAGAGCACGCCGAAGTTGATCACCTTGGCGCGGGAGCGCATCTCGGAGGTCACCTTCGAGGGGTCGACGTGGTTCATCTTCGCCGCAGTCTCGGTGTGGATGTCCCGGCCGGACTGGAATGCCTTCTTCAGCAGCGGGTCCCCGCAGTAGTGGGCCAGCACCCGCAGCTCGATCTGGCTGTAGTCGGCCGCCAGGATCAGGTCGCCCCGCTTCGAGGCCACGAAGGCCTTGCGGATGCGCCTGCCCAGCTCGCTGCGCACCGGAATGTTCTGCATGTTGGGGTCGGTGCTGCTCAGCCGCCCCGTGGCCGTCGCGCTCTGGTTCCATGTGGTGTGGACCCTGCCGTCGGGGGCCACCAGGCGCGGCAGGGCCTGCAGGTAGGTGCCGCTGAGCTTGGCCAGCTGGCGGTGCTCGAGGATCAGCGCAGGCAGCTCATGGTCCTCGGCCAGGGCCTCGAGCACCTCGTTGTCCGTGGAATAGCCCGTCTTGGTCTTGCGCCCCGGCTCCAGCCCCAGGTCCTTGAACAGGACCTCGGCCAGCTGGGAGGGCGAATTCAGGTTGAAGTCCCGGCCCGCCGCCTTCACCGCGCGGCCGTGCAGGGACTTCATCTCCTTCTGCGCCTCCTGGTCCAGGCCCTCGAGCACGCCCGTGTCCACCTTGACCCCGGCGTTCTCCATGTCCGCCAGCACGGCCACCAGGGGCCCTTCCAGGCCGGCGTACAGGTCCTGCATGTCCTCGGACCTGAGCCGGGCCAGCAGGGCGCGGCCCAGGGCGTCGTGGGCCGCCGCGGTCCGCCGCAGGTCGTCCTCCGAGGCCTCGAAGAGCTCGGCCTGCTCAGCCGGCAGCTCCAGGTCCAGCCCCAGCAGGGACGCGGCCTCGCCCAGGTCGCGGGTCTCGCGCACGCTGTTGGCCAGCCAGCAGCCCACGGCCAGGTCCAGCACGCCCTCCAGCGGGGCCAGGCCTTCGCCCAGCAGGCAGCGCTGCAGCGGCTTCACGTGGAAAAGCACCGGCGCCTCGAGGGCCGCCAGGGCCCGCCGCAGGCCGTCCCAACCGGCGGGCTCCGCCAGCACGGCCAGGCCGCCCTGGGACAGCAGCAGGCGCCGCGGCGCCGGCAGGCCCGGAGCAGGCTCGGGGGCCAGGGCCACCCCGCAGGGGGCCTTCAGGTCCAGGCCGGCTTTGCGCAGCGATGCGGCATCCGCGGCCACGGCCATGCGCTTGAGCTCCTGCGCCCTGGGCTTGCGCGTTCCCGCCGCGCCCTTGCCTGAGGACGCGCCTCGGGGCCCCCCGGCCCTGGATTCCTGGCCCGGCGCCGGGGCCCCCGGCCCCTTGCCGCCGTCCGGCCTGCCCGGGTCCCCTTCGGCCGCCGCGGGCCCGCCCCCGCCCCCGGGGCCATCCGCCGGGGCCCTGAAGCCGGCCGCCGCGGCCTTCTGGGTGTAGTCGGTCAGCAGGCTGCGCAGCTCGAGGTGCCTGAGGAAGGGCAGCAGGGCCCCGTAGTCGGGCCCGCGGAAGGCCAGGTCGTCCATGCCCTCGCCGAGGTCCACGTCGTCGCGCAGCACGGCAAGGCGCCGGCTCAGGCGCGCCTGGTCGGCGAAGGCGCGCAGGTTCTCGCCCAGCTTGCCCTTGATGGAGGGCGCCGCCTTGAGCACCGCGTCCATGCTGCCGTGCTCGGCCAGCAGCTTGGCCGCGGTCTTCTCGCCGATGCCCGGCACCCCGGGGATGTTGTCGGCGCTGTCGCCCATCAGCCCCAGAAGGTCCACCACCCGCTCCGGCCCCACGCCGAAGCGCTCCCGCACCTGGTCGGGGCCGTAGAGGCTGGCGCCCTTGGGGTTCTCGCGGTACACCCGCACCCCGTCGGCGATCAGCTGCAGGATATCCTTGTCCGAGGTCATGAGCAGGACCTCGAAGCCGGCCTCGCGGCCCGCCCGCGTCAGCGTGGCCATGATGTCGTCGGCCTCGAAGCGCTCCTTCTTCAGCAGACGCCAGCCCATGGCCACGGCCAGCCGCTCCATGAGGGGAAACTGGGCCACCAGGGCCTCGGGCGGCGCGTCGCGGTGCCCCTTGTACTCGGCCAGCATCTCGTCGCGGAAGCTGCCTCCGGGCGAGTCGAAGGCCACCACCGCGGCCGCGGGCTTGAAGTCCTTCTCGGCGCGGCGCAGGGCGTTGGCGAAGCCGTAGACCGCGTTGATGGCCTCCCCGCGCGAGTTGCTCATCTCGGGCACGGCGTAGAAGGCCCTGAAGGCGTAGGCCATGCCGTCGAGCACCACCAGGCTGCCGGGCCCCTTGCCCTTGGGCTTGCTCATGGCTCTCCTCCCCGGACGCGCGCGCCCCGCGCCAGCGGCAGCGGCAGGATCGCGTCCATCAGCTCGCGGGTGTAGGGGTGGGCCGGCCGGCTGAAGACCCGGTCCACCGGACCTTCCTCGACCACCTCCGCGTCCTTCATGACGACGGCGCGGCTGCAGAAGCCGCGCACCAGCCTCAGGTCGTGGGTGATGAAGACCACGGCCATGTTCATCTGCGCGCGCAGCGTCCGCAGCAGGTCGAGGATCTGCCCCTGCAGCTCCAGGTCCAGGGCGCTGACGGGCTCGTCGGCCACCAGCAGGCGGGGCCGGGTGGCCACGGCGCGGGCGATGGCGATGCGCTGGCGCTGGCCGCCCGAGAACTCGTGGGGCAGGCGCTGGGCCATGTCGGCCTGCAGGCCCACAGCCTCGAGCAGGCGCACTGCGGCGTCCTGAAGGGCGGGGCCCTTGAGGGACTCATGGACCGCCAGGTTCTCGGTGACGATCCCCCCGACGTTCATGCGCGGGTCCAGCGAGGCGTAGGGATCCTGGAACACCATCTGCAGGTCCCGCCGCAGGCGCCGAAGCTGCGAGGCGCCCAGGCCGCGCAGGCTCTGGCCGGCGAAGACGACGTCGCCGGCGTCGGGAGGGTCCAGCCACAGCAGCGAGCGTCCCAGGGTGGACTTGCCCGAACCGCTCTCGCCGACCACGGCCACGGTCTCGCCCTCGGCCACCTGCAGGCCGACGCCCTTCAGGGCGCGCACGCTCTGCGAGCCGAACCAGCCCGTGGTCTTGGGCACGCTGTAATCCTTCACGAGTCCGCTCGCCCGAAGAAGTTCGGTCATCTTGCTCCCGTTGTGGTCATGGGTTGCCGCGTTCCGCCGCCGCGCCTTCAAGGGCCGCGTAGGCCCGCATCAGCCGGCGCGCCGCCGCGCTGGCCGGGCTGTTGAGCAGGCCGGCCACGTCCCCCTGCTCGGCCACGGCCCCGTGGTCCATCACCAGCGCCCGGGGGGCCAGCGCGTGGATCACCGCCAGGTCGTGGCTGATGATCAGCAGGGCGAAGCCGAGCTCGCCTTGCAGGCGGCGCAGCAGCGCGAGCACCTGGGCCTGCACGGTCGAGTCCAGGGCCGTGGTGGGCTCATCGGCGATCAGCAGACGAGGGCGTCCGGCAAGGGCCATGGCCAGAAGGGCCCGCTGGCGCATGCCGCCCGAAAACTGGTGGGGATACTGGCGGGCCCGTTCGGGCCCCGGGTCCAGGCCCACGCGCTCCAGCGCTTCGGCGGCGCCCCTGCGGGCGGCTGCCGCGTCCAGGCCCTGGTGCAGGCGCAGGCTCTCGGAGATCTGATCCCCCACCCGCATCAGGGGGTTGAGGGCGGTGAAGGGCTCCTGGAACACCAGGCCCATGTCCCCGCCGCGCAGCAGACGGCGCGCCCCCGGGTCCATGGCCAGCAGGTCCTCGCCCTCGAAGCTCAGGCGGCCTCCGGTCACCGCCGCTCCCGCGGGCAGCAGGCCCATGACCGCAAGGGCCGTCAGGCTCTTGCCCGAACCCGAGGCGCCCAGCAGGCCCAGGCTCTGCCCGGCCTCGAGGCTGAAGCTGACCTGGTCCACGACCGGGGGCGCCGCGCCGAAGGCGACGCTCAGGCCCGCCACCTCGAGCAGGCTCACCAGGGCTCCCGGGGGTTGAAGTGGCGGCGAGCGGCCTCGCCCAGCAGGTTCACGGCCATCATCACCGCGAAGATGGCCAGGCCGGGAAACACCGTCAGCCACCAGGCCTGGGCCATGGACTCGCGGCCCGAATTGAGGATGCTGCCCCAGCTGGCCGTGGGCGGCTGCACTCCGAGCCCCAGAAAGCTCAGGCTGGATTCCATCAAGATCGCCCCCGCCACCCCGAAGGTGAGGGACACGTACACCGGCGCCATGGCATTGGGCAGCACGTGGCGCAGGAGGACCCGCGCCGGCGTGGCGCCCGAGGCCCGGGCCGCAAGCACGAAATCCCTTCCCTTCAGGCTCAGGACCTCGGCCCGCACCAGGCGGGCCAGGCCGGTCCAGCCCGTGGCCACGATCACCAGCACCACATTCACCAGGCTGGGGCCCAGCACGACCATCAGCGCCAGGATCAGGTAGACGCCCGGGATGCACATGAGCACGTCGGCGCTGCGCATGATCAGGCCGTCCAGCCAGCCCCCGACATAACCCGCCAGGGCGCCCAGCAGCGCGCCCAGAAGGGTCATGCCCAGGGCCGCGCTCAGGCCCACGCCCAGGGACACCCGCGCGCCGTAGAGCAGGCGGGAAAGCACGTCGCGCCCCAGCTCGTCGCGTCCCAGCCACTGGCCCGGGCCGGGCCGGCCGAAGCTGTGCAGCACGTCGATGGCGTCGGGGTTGGCGGGGGCCACCCAGGGCGCCAGCAGCGCGGCCAGGGCCAGCAGAGCCAGGCAGGCCCCGCAGGCCAGGGTGGCCCCCTGCCAGAAGCGCGGGCGCCCCATCAGGCCACCTTGATGCGCGGGTCCAGGGCCGCGATGGCCAGGTCCGCCGCGAGGTTGCCGAGGATCGTCATCAGGGCGCCGATGACGACCAGTCCCATCACCACCGGCCCGTCATAGCCCATGGACGCGTCCCAGGCCAGGCGGCCCAGGCCGGGCCAGGCAAAGATGCTTTCGATGATGACGCTGCCGCTGATCAGGCCCGGCAGGCTCAGCCCCAGCACCGTGATCACGGGCAGCAGGGCGTTGGGCAGGGCGTGGCGCCAGAACACGGCCCGCTCGCCCAGGCCTTTGGCACGGGCCGTCCGTATGAAATCCTGGCCCAGGACCTCAAACATGCTGTTGCGCACGTAGCGCGAAAGCAGGGCCCAGTCCCCCAGGACGCTGACCAGCAGGGGCGCGGCGGAGTGCCAGAGAACGTCCCCGACGCGGGAAAGCCCGGTGGAGGATTCCATGCCCGGGCTGGTGTAGCCACTGATGGGCAGCCAGCCCAGGGCCACCGCCATGCTCAATTGCACAAGCAGGGCCAGCCAGAACACGGGAAACGAGTAGGCCACGAAGCTGAAGCCGCCGAAGAGGCGGGTGAAGCGGGTGCGGGGATGCGTGGCGGAGTGGACGCCGAAGGGGATGCCCACGGCCAGGACCAGGCTCAGGGCCATGCCGTTGAGCAGAAGTGTGGCGGGGAGGGCTTCGGCGATCTTGTCCAGGACCGGCCGCTGATCATGCAGGCTGAGCCCGAAATCCAGGCGGGCCATGCGGCTGAGCCAGTGCCAATACTGCAGGGGCAGGGGTTCGTCCAGGCCGTAGAGGTGGCGCAGGGCCGCGGCGCTGGCCGCCGAAAACTTCGGGTTCATGACCATCTGCTGCTGCACCGGGTTGCCCGCAAGGTGGATCAGCAGGAAGGTCAGCACCGAAATGCCCAGCAGCAGGGGCACGGCCATCAGCAGGCGGCGAGCGGCATAGCGCAGGAGCATGTGGCCCCGGAGTGCGGGTCAAGGCCGGAACGGTTCCGACGCGCTATTGTAGGGGCAGGAGGGGGGTGGGGCAAGGCGGCCGTGACACCGCCTCTTCAGGGCGCTTTTTGGACGCTCCTGGGAATGTACCAGTGGGTGGGTGAATACCAATCGTGCCCCGTGTCCGTCTCCACCAGGCCCTGGAACTTGAGGCTCAGGGCCGACAGGTCGTCGGGGGCGTAAAGGAAGGCGTAGGGCTGCAGCTCGGCGATGCGGCGGTGCAGGGCCCGGTAAGTGGCGGTGCGCTTGGCCGGGTCGAATGTGGTCCTTCCCTGCTCCAGCAGGCGGTCCACCTCGGCGTCCTTGAGGCTCACGAAGTTCTCCTCGCCGGCGTGCGTCTGGCTGCTGTGGAACACGCTGTACTGGTCCGGGTCCATCGACAGCTGCCAGCCCAGCACGGCGGCGTCGAAATCATGGTTGTCGATGTGGCTGCTGACGAAAGTGGACCATTCATAGGTGAGCACATCGGCCTTCACGCCCAGCTTGGCGAACTGCTGCTGCATGATCTCGACCGTCTTGACGCGAGGCGTGTTGCCGGAATTGGTGATGAGCTTGAATTCGAAGGCCCTGCCGCCCTTGTGGCGCAGGCCGTCCGGGCCCAGGGCCCAGCCGGCCTGGTCCAGCAGGGCCGCCGCCTTGGTGAGGTCCAGGGCCACGGGCTGCACGCTCTGGTCATAGGCCTGCATGAGCGGGCTATAGGGGCCGGAGCAGGGCCGGGCCAGCCCCTGCATCACCCCCTGGATCAGCTCCGTGCGGTCGATGGCGCTGCTCAAGGCCCAGCGCACCTTCAGGTCGTCGAAAGGCGGACGGGCCAGATTGAACGCAAGATACGTGTAAAGGTGCAGGCCGGGGTAGCGGAACTTGCGCACGACCCTGCCGAACGCCTCGTCCGAGGTCCCGGTCAGGTACTGATCCGGCTGCAGGGTCATGCCGTCGATGCCGCCGGCCTTGAGCTCGAGCAGCTGGGTCGAGGGATCGGGAATGATGCGCAGCACCTGGGTGGCGATGTGCACCTTCCCCTCCCAATAGTCGGGGTTGGCGTCCAGCACCACGGATTGCTTGTCCGTCCAGGACCGGAACACATACGGCCCCGTCCCCACCGGATGGCGGTTGAAGGGGTCGGTGTTCAGGTCGTGGCCCAGCAGCAGGTGCCTGGGGATGATGTCCATGCCCCAGGCCTCCAAGGCAGGGGCGAAGGCCTTCTTGTAGCGGGCCACCACGGTCCAGTCGTCCGGGGTCTCGATCCTGGACACGAGGTCGAAGAGGCTCTTGGCCGGGCTTGCGACCCGGGTGTCCATGATGCTGTCGACGGTGAATTTCACGTCCGCGCTGGTGAAGGGCTGGCCGTCGTGCCAGCGCACGCCGTGGCGCAGGTGGAACACCAGGGTCAGGCCCTTGTCCCGGACCTCCCAGCTTTCGGCCAGGGCTCCTTCGAGCTGCAGCTTCGGGTTGTAGCGGGTCAGCCCGTTGAAGACCGAATCGCAGATGCCCTGGCTGGTGGCGTCGCCCACGAGGATGGGGTTGAGCTTGTCCGCGTCGCCCGCGGAGCCCGACACCTCCTCGCCGCCGTCGGCCACAGCCGCGGCGTCGGGAATGGCGCGGTAGTCCGGGCCCTTGCGGGCGCAGGAGGCCGTCAGCAGCGGCAGGGCAAGCAGCAGCGCCGCGAGAGCGTGTTTCAGGACGGGCGAGGCGGTGTTCACGCGCGCTCCTTCTTGGTGCCGATGAACAGGGTGGCGGCGCCCAGGGTCAGGGGGACGGCGCGGACCTCGGACAGGCCTGTCTCGGCCATGATGGCCAGGACCTGGTCCGGGGTCAGGAATCCCTTGATCGTGTCGCGCAGGTAGCGGTAGCCGTCCTGGTGCCCGCTGAGCAGGCGTCCCAGGGTGGGCACGTAGACGTTGAGCACCGGCCAATACAGGGCCCGTTGCCAGGCCTGCGGAGGCCGGGTCAGCTCCAGCACCAGCACCCGGGCCCCCGGTCGGGCCACGCGGGCCAGTTCGGCGAAGAAGCGGCGGGGATCGGTGATGCTGCGCAGGACCCAGGCGGACACCACGGCGTCGAAGCTGTGGTCGGCCTGGGGCAGCTGCAGTGCCGAGCCGCGCGTCCAGCGCTGGCCCCAGCGGTCCTTGAGCCGGGCGCGGCTGAGCATGCCCTCGGAGAAGTCCAGGCCTTCCCCGCGCAGGGCGGCGTCGCGCCGGGCGAAGTCCAGCAGCAGCTCGCCCGTGCCGCAGCCCACGTCCAGGACTGCGGCGCCGGGGGCCACGCCGCTTTCGCGCAGGAGGCGTCGGCGCCAGCCACGGTCGAGGCCGAAGGACATGAGGTGGTTGGCGAGGTCGTAGGTGGGGGCGACGGCGTCGAAGACGGTCTCGACGTAGGCCTCCTTTTCGCGGGCCTGCGGCAGGACGGGGGCGTCATAACGGGAGTATTCGGGCTTCAGCTCGGGCATGCAGGCCGGACAAAAGGCGGGAGGCGCGGATCCCGGGCCGGGGCGAAGCCCCCGGAAGGGGCGCCGTCCCGGCCCGCGGCCGCGTCAGGGGCGGTTCTTCAGGGCTTGGCCGGGGCCGGAGCCGGGGCCGAAGGGGCCACCGGCACGGGCTTGGCCGCCGCCACCGGCATCACCGGCAGGGGCTTGGAGGCTCCCGCGGGGGCTCCCGCGGCCGAGGCGGCCTGCAGGGGCGCGCCGGGCGCCGAAGCCGGGGCCGAGCCGGGCAGGCCCGGGACGCCAGGGGCCGGCGCCGGCGGTGCGGCCGGCACATTGGACAGGGCGCCGCGGTACTGGCCGGCGTCGGACACCGCCGCCCGAGCCAGGATGATGCAGATGACCATGAAGGCGGCGGCCAGCACGGCCGTCACCTTGATGAAGAACTCACGGCCGCCGGATCCGCCGAACATGGCCTGGCTCGCGCCTCCCATGCTGAAGCCGACCCCGGCTCCCTTGCCCTGCTGGATCAGCACCAGCAGGATCAGGGCCGCGCACACCACGACGAACAGGACGTAGAGCAGTGTTTCCATGGACAGCCACCTCTGATCGTGTTGCCCCGGGTCAGAACTTGACCAGGGCCTCGAAGCTTTCGGGTTTCAGGCTCGCGCCGCCCACCAGGGCGCCGTCGATGTCGGCCTGGGACATCAGTTCCTTGACGTTGTCCGGCTTCACCGAGCCGCCGTACTGGATGCGCACCGCCGCCGCCGTGGCCGCGTCGAAGCGCTCCCTGAGCTGCCCGCGGATGAACGCGTGCACCTCCTGGGCCTGGGCCGGCGAGGCCGTCTTGCCCGTGCCGATGGCCCACACCGGCTCGTAGGCGATGACCACCTCGGCCAGGTCCGCCGCCGACAGGCCCTCAAGCCCGCCGAGCAGGTGGTCCTTGACCACGTCGAAGGTGCGGTTGGCCTCGCGCTCGGCCAGGGTCTCGCCCACGCACAGGATCACCCCCAGGCCGCCGGCCAGGGCGGCCTTGACCTTCTTGTTGGCGCTGGCGTTGGTCTCGCCGAAGTACTGACGCCGCTCGGAGTGGGCGATGATCACGTGCCGCACCCCGATTTCCTTGAGCATGCCCACGCTGATCTCGCCGGTGAAGGCGCCTTCCTTCTCGAAGTGCACGTTCTGGGCGGCCAGCTCGATGGGGCTGCCCTTGAGCTCCGCGGCCAGGGCGTGCAGGGCCGTGAAGGGGGCGGCCACGGCGATCTGCACCGCGTCGACGCCCGCCACCCGGGCCTTGGCGTCCTTGGCGAAGGCCAGGGCCTCGGCCACGGTCTTGTACATTTTCCAGTTGCCGGCGATGAACTTCTTTCGGCTCATGGCTTGTCCGTGAGGGCGAGGACGCCGGGCAGGGGCTTGCCTTCGAGGAACTCGAGGGAGGCGCCGCCGCCCGTGGACACGTGGCTGACCTGCTTGGACAGGCCGGCCTTCTTGATGGCCGAGGCGGAATCCCCGCCGCCGACGACTGTGATGGCGCCGGCCTTGGTCGCATCCGCCAGGGCCTGGGCCACGGCAAAGGTGCCCTTGGACGAGGCTTCGATCTCGAAGACGCCCATGGGCCCGTTCCACAGCACGGTCTTGGCCCCGGCCACGATCTTCGAGAAGGCCGCAGCGGATTCCGGGCCGATGTCCACCGCCTCCCAATCCTTGGGAATGGCGTTGAGCGCGCAGACCTTGGTGGCGCCCAGGGTGCGGGCGTTGAAGTCGAACTTGTCCGTGATCAGGCTGTCCGTGGGAAGGACGATCTTGTCGGAATGCTTGTCCAGCAGCTCCTTGGCCAGGGCCACACGGTCGGGCTCGACCAGGCTGTGCCCGGTCTCGTAGCCCAGGGCCTTGGCGAAGGTGTAGGCCATGCCGCCGCCGATGATCAGCTTGTCGACCTTGGGCAGCAGGCTGTTGATGACGTCGATCTTGCCGCTGACCTTGGCCCCGCCGATGATGGCCACAAAGGGACGCACCGGGTGCTCCAGGGCCTGCCCCAGGAAGTCGAGCTCCTTCTTCATCAGGTAGCCGCTGGCGCGCAGGGGCAGGGTGATGCCGGCCACCGAGCTGTGGTCGCGGTGGGCGGTGCCGAAGGCGTCGTTGACGTAGACGTCGCCCAGCCGCGAAAGTCCGGCGCGGAACTCGGCGACCTTGGCCTTGTCTGCGGCCAGCTTGGTGCCGTCCTCGAGCTTGACCTTGCCCTCTTCCTCGATGTGGAAGCGCAGGTTCTCGAGCAGGATCACCCCGCCGGGCTTGAGCGCGGCGCAGGCGGCCTCGACCTGGGGCCCCACGCAGTCGTCGAGGAACTGCACCGGCACGCCGAGAAGCTCCTGCAGCTTGGCGGCCACCGGCCTGAGGGTGAATTCCATCTTGCGCTGGCCGTCGGGCCGGCCCAGGTGGCTCATCACCACCAGCGAGGCGCCCTTGCCCAGCAGGTACTTCAGGGTCGGCAGGGCGGCCGAGATGCGCTTGTCGTCCTCGACCTTGCCGTCCTTCACCGGGACGTTGAAATCGACGCGCACCAGGACGCGCTTGCCGGCGACGTCCAGGTCTTCCACGAACAGCTTAGCCATGGCGGACTCCCAGGGGGTGCGGGGTTGCCCCGTAAAAAGCCATCGCCCAGCCCTCCCCTTTGCGTGCAGGGGAGGCTGGGCGGGCCTTCGTTTTGACGGGGATCAGAGGCCTTTGGCGATCACGAGCTTGGTCAGGTCCACGACGCGGTTGGAATAGCCCCACTCGTTGTCGTACCAGCTGATCAATTTGTAGAAGCTGCTGTTGAGCTCCACGCCTGAGCCGGCGTCGAAGATCGAGGAGCGCTGGTCGTGGATGAAGTCGCTGGACACCACCTCGTCGTGCGTGTAGCCCAGAATGCCCTTGAGGTAGGTCTCGCTGGCCTTCTTCATCGCGGCATTGATCTCGGCCAGGCTGGTCGGCTTGACGGTCTTGAAGGTCAGGTCGATCACGCTCACCGTGGGGGTCGGCACGCGGAAGGAGACGCCGGTCAGCTTGCCCTTCACCTCGGGCAGCACCAGGGCCACGGCCTTGGCCGCGCCCGTCGTGCTGGGGATGATGTTGATGGCCGCGCTGCGCCCGCCCTTCCAGTCCTTCTTGCTCGGACCGTCGACGGTCTTCTGGGTGGCCGTGTAGCTGTGCACCGTGGTCATGATGCCTTCGGCCAGCCCGAAACCTTCCTTGAGCAGCACGTGCACGACCGGGGCCAGGCAGTTGGTGGTGCAGCTGGCGTTGGAGATGATCTTGTGCTCCTTGGTCAGCTTGTCGTCGTTGACGCCGATGACCACGGTGATGTCCTCGCCCTTGGCGGGCGCGGAGATCACCACCTTCTTGGCTCCGGCTGCCAGGTGGCCTTTGGCCTTCTCGGCGTCGGTGAACAGGCCCGTGCACTCCAGGACCAGCTCCACCCCGAGGGCGGCCCAGGGCAGCTCGGCCGGGGTCTTGGCCGACACGACCTTGATCTCCTTGCCGTCGACCACCAGAATGTCGTCGTCCTTGTCCGGGGCCGACTTCTTGGAGGCGACCGCTCCCTTGAAGGCGCCCTGGGTGGAATCGTACTTGAGCAGGTAGGCCAGGTTGTCGGCGGGCACAATGTCGCCCACTGCAACGACGTCCAGTTCCTTGCCGAACAGTCCCTGCTCGTGCAGGGCGCGGAAAACGAGGCGGCCGATGCGGCCGAAGCCATTGATCGCGATCTTGACTGCCATGAAAGCCTCCATCAAAGAACGTCAGGTAAAACGGTTTTTTCGAGCCGTGATTATCCTTTCCGGGGCGGCTTGAAGTCAAGGATCCACCGCAGTATGCTGGTCCCGTTTCGTGAAACCCTTGCATTCCCAACCGTTTCGAAAGTGAGGCCATCATGTTCAAAGTTGTTCTTGTGCGCCACGGGGAAAGCCAGTGGAACGCCGAAAACCGCTTCACCGGCTGGACTGACGTCCCCCTCGCTGAAAAGGGCGTTCAGGAGGCCCGTGACGCCGGCAAGACGCTGCTGAAGGAAGGCCTGGAATTCGACTTCGCCTACACCAGCGTGCTGAAGCGGGCCAACCAGACCCTGCACCTGGTCCTGGACGAGATGGGGGCCCTGTGGATCCCCACCCACAAGGACTGGCGCCTGAATGAACGCCACTACGGCGCCCTGCAGGGCCTCAACAAGTCCGAGACCGCGGCCAAGCACGGCGAGGAACAGGTCAAGATCTGGCGGCGCAGCTACGACACCCCTCCCCCGGCCCTGGAACTGAGCGACGACCGGCACCCCTCCAATGACCGCCGGTACGCCGGCCTGCCGGCCAAGGCCCTGCCCCGGACCGAGAGCCTCAAGGACACGGTGGCCCGGGTGGTTCCCTTCTGGGTCAGCGAGATCGCCCCGCGCGTCAAGTCCAGGCAGCGGGTCGTGATCGCCGCCCACGGCAACAGCCTGCGCGCCCTGGTGAAGTACCTTGACGGCATCAGCGACCAGGACATCGTTGAGCTGAACATCCCCACGGGCCTGCCCTTGGTCTACACCCTGGACGCGGACCTCAACGCGGTGGACCGCCAGTACCTCGGCGACCCCGAGAAGGTCAAGGCGGCCCAGGCGGCGGTGGCGGCCCAGGGCAGCAAGCAGTAGGGGCGGGATCCGGCCAGGCCCGCGCAAACGAAAAGGCCCGGAGCACCCGCTCCGGGCCTTTTCTGTTCTTCAGTCCGCACCGTGCCGGCGCTTGCGCCGACGGCCCGGGGCTATTCGTCCCCGGCCTGGGCACGGCCGCCGCCGCGTTCCTCGTCCTGCTGGCAGCTGACGCAGAGCTTGGCGAAGGGCAGCACCTTCAGGCGGGGCAGCGGGATCGGCTTGACGCAGGAGTCGCACAGGCCATAGC
>Ga0302319_10004959_pt1 | contig 27078 bp, 23 predicted proteins | sample Bog_T0_2_FD_203319 | JGI IMG/M metagenome (GOLD analysis project Ga0302319, IMG submission 203319) | Peat permafrost microbial communities from Stordalen Mire near Abisko, Sweden - Bog_T0_2 | ecosystem: Environmental > Terrestrial > Soil > Wetlands > Peat | place: Sweden: Abisko, Stordalen Mire... | reverse complement strand
GCCTTCGCGCGTTCGCCGGCAGTCCCTTCGATACTGGCTGCAATCGTCACCATGCGCCCGGCGGGTTTCAATACATCCCACGAGCGCTGCAAAGTAGCGCCGCCCACACAATCGAAAACCACGTCAATCTCGCGCGCCTGCTCCTCGAATCGCTCCGATTTGTAGTCGATGACTTTCTCAGCGCCGAGTTGAGTGAGGAATTCTGCGTTGCGCGATGAAGCCGTCGTGCTGACGCGTGCGCCCACCCGCCGCGCCAGTTGGACCACAAAGATTCCCACCGCACCTGCTCCTCCGTGAATGAGTAGATCCTCGCCAGCCTGCAGCTTCGCGTGATCAAACAGACCCTGCCATGCCGTGAGCGCGCCGATCGGCACGGATGCCGCCTCCGCGTGACTCAGGCGCGCGGGCTTCCGGGCAATGCTGGATGCCTGCGTGATGCAATATTCCGCCGTCGCTCCCTCCGCGAACCAGTCGTTGAATCCATACACCGCATCACCGGTTGAAAAATCCGTCACGCCGTCGCCAAGTGCTGCGACCACCCCGGAAAACTCATGTCCCGGCACGGCACGATAGCGCTCCCCGCCGGCTTTCGTGTGAGTCGTGGGATACCAGGTCAATTCGCTGGGAGTCACACCCGCCGCATGGACTCGGATCAGCACCTCGCCTGAGGCTGGTGTTGGAACAGGAACCTCGGCTTCCACAAGCGCGCGGCTTGGAATCGAATCATCTAAGCGTAAGACTTTCATAGCGACAAACTTACCTCAGCAAGCTCACGACGTTTCTAATACACAGCGGACTCCATACGAGCAACGGGTGAAGTGGAATCCAGAGCTTGATCTCACGCCCGACGGTCGTGTGTGAGCTGTAAGAAGGCAGGATTATCAGGTCAAGCGGCGTCCAGATCGAGGTGAAATCAATCGTGCCGAGCGTGCCGATGTCGCCGTTGAGATCGTTCAGAAAATCACTCCCCGGCCGCATCTGCCGGCAACCGGGATTTGCGACAAAACATGCCCATAGACTCCCATGGTGAGGCGCTCCCAGTGTGATGAACCTTCCCACGCGGCTGAGACCGTCCATGCGCTGCAAATAATAGCGGCACACCAGCCCTCCCATGCTGAACCCGATCAGGTCGAATTTTTCGCCGGGTTTGAACGTTGCATTAATAAAGACCGAGAGCTGGCCCGCCAGATCATCGAGCCCGACCTGCCCGAAGCTCGGCGTAAGCGTGGGCGTATAAACCGTCCATCCTTCCCGGCGCAGGCAGGCGGCCATCTGCTGCATTTTCCGCGAGGTGTCCTTGAACCCATGGACAATTACCACCGGGTGCTTTCCCTGGCTGGTGCTTTGGTTCAATGCAAGACCGGGAGTGGCGGAAATCATCATGGCGAATGCCGCAAATATCAAAAGATGGCGGCCTTTCATCCACCAATCATGCACCAGAGGCACACCCTCAACCAAGATTTAAATGCCGGGATAAGCACAGGCTGTTTACAAAATATCTTGCATTTATGAGCTGCATGCCTCACATTTCTGTTGTAACAGAAATTACAGAAACAAAAGATGAATACACTTTCCCCGGTTCAACAAAGATTCATCCTCCACTGGGGCGAAATGGGGGCCAGGTGGGGGCTTAACCGCACTGTCGCACAGGTGCATGCCCTGCTTTTTATCACTGCAAAGCCGCTCGCGGCTGATGAAATCGTCGAGGCGCTTTCAGTGGCGCGCTCGAACGTGAGCAACAGCCTGAAGGAGCTGCAAGGCTGGGGAATCGTGCGCGTGGCGCATATCATCGGCGACCGGCGCGACCATTTCGAGTCTATGCGCGATGTTTTTGAAATGTTCCGCGTCATCGTCGAGGAGCGGAAGAAGCGCGAGATTGATCCGACGCTTGCGCTCCTCCGCGAATGCGTGGAGGAGGCCGCAAAGGCGAAATCCGGTGAGGACAAGGCCACGAAGGAGCGCCTGGAGGAAATGCTCGGTTTCTTTGAATTGATGACCGGATGGTACGCCCAGATGCGCCACATCCCCACCAAATTACTGCTCAAGGGCGTAAAGCTCGGCGACCAGGTCTTCAAATTGCTCGGACTCATCAGGGGATGATTTTTTTAAACATGTATTTCACTTATTTCTGAAATGACAGACGCAACGAATATAAGAGGGTCGATTGATCAAACCAGAGACACACGGTGGCTGGGCTGGGTTCCTTTGATTATTCTGCCGTCACTGGCCGTGATGACAACCTGTCACCTGCCCTCGTGGTTATTCATGTGGGCACTGGCCATTGCGATTTTCGCCGCCTGCAAATGGTTCACGTGGTGGGAAGTGAGCGCCGCTATGGCGGATACGGCTCCTCCTGCACCGGCGCGCTCCCTCGCCTATCTGTTCCTTTGGCCGGGAATGGATGCCCGCACATTTCTGGATCCAGAATCACATCCCGCGCTGCCGGCGGCGCGCGAATGGCTCTTCTCAATTCTCAAAATTATCTTCGCCGCACTGCTCATCTGGATCATTCCGCAAATGGTTTCACCCCGCTTGCTGCTGCTTCGTGGCTGGATTGGAATGACGGGCCTGATCTTCTTTCTGCACTTCGGGACTTTTCACCTGCTGTCGGTACTATGGCGGAAAGCCGGCGTGAATGCGGAGCCCATCATGCAATGCCCGGTCATTGCGAAAACCGTGGGTGAATTCTGGAGCAAGCGCTGGAACCGTGGCTTCAACAATCTTGTGCATGACTACATTTTCGAGCCGCTCCACGGTCGGCTTGGCGTGCCCCAGGCCATGCTCCTCACCTTTTTGACGTCCGGGTTGATTCACGAAGCCGCAATCTCCGTTCCAGCCCGGGCCGGCTATGGGTTGCCGACTGTTTATTTCCTTCTGCAAGGCGCGGCCATCCTCGTTCAACGCTCACGTTTCGGCAGGCGCGGGGGCCTTCGACGCGGAGTGTTGGGCCGCGTGTTTACAATATTTGTGGTCGCGGCCCCGGCCTACTGGCTTTTTCCCCCGCCATTTATCCGCAACGTGATCATTCCATTCCTGCATACCATCCACAGCTTATGAAAACCCTCGAACTCTTCCTGCGTATTGCCGGCGTGCTTCATTTCACCATCCTCATTGCCAGCGCCATGACTCCACGTGTACTCGACTGGAAGACAAATCTTGCAACGCTTCACCCTTTTCTGCGCCGGTTGTTCTGGGTTTACGGCGTTTTCATCGTCATGGTGATCATCGGGTTTGGCACGCTCACCCTGCTGAATGCGGGCGCCATGGCCGCAGGCGAGCCCGTCGCCCGTTCCTTGTGCGCTTTCATCGCGATCTTCTGGCTGGCGCGGCTCGCGGTGCAATGGTTCGTCTTCGATTGCAGCCCGTTTCTTACCAATCTGTTTTATACCGCCGGCTACCACGGTCTCACGCTTCTCTTCATCTGCCTCGTCGTCATCTACGCCTGGGCCGCCATTTTCCCACTTCATCAATAAATCAAAAAATAATGCCCATAGATCCTAAGGAAAGGACATCACTATGAACAAACTCATCGAAACCGGCTTGCTCCTCACAGGGGTGGGCCAGTGCATTCTCGCTCTCCTGAATCTGAACATCATACGCATCATGGATTGGAAGACCGATGTAGAGCGCATGCCATTGCTGGTCCGTGAAGTCTTTCACATTCACACATGGTTCATCTCCATCACGCTCATGATTTTTTCCGCTCTGACCTGCCGTTTCGCCCATGAAATGGCCTTGGGTAACGATCCGGTCTGCCGCTGGCTCACATGCGCGATCGGCATTTTCTGGGCAATCCGTGCCACCCTGCAAGTCGCCTATTACAGCAGCAGCCATTGGCGCGGGATCCCATCGCGCACAGCGGTCCACGTCTTTTTACTGGTCGTTTACAGCGGCTGGGCGGCTGTTTATCTTACCGCCGGGCTCGTGTGATCCAAGGGTTCATTCCCCGTCTTTACTCTCCTGCTTCGCAAGCGAAAAACCTCTATTTCGTCATTCGATATTCTTTCGAGCTTCGTCATTCGAGCTTCGTCATTTTCCTGCCCTCCCCTTGGAGTCTTGGTGACTTGGTCGTAAAAAACCCGCTTGACATGCAACCTTTTGGTTGCATATCTTCTTGCGCATGGACAAGGTGTTCAAAGCGCTGGCGGATGCCAGCCGTAGAAAATTGCTGGACGATCTGTGCGAAAAAAACGGGCAGACTCTCGGCGAATTGTGCAGGCACCTCGACATGACCAGGCAGGCCGTTACCAAGCATCTCACGATCCTGGAAGCGGCCAATCTGATCGCCACCGTCTGGCATGGACGGGAGAAGCTTCATTACCTTAACCCCGTTCCAATCCATGAAATCTCGGAACGCTGGTTCAGCAAATACCAGCATCAACATTTGCAAGCATTGGGCGATTTGAAAAACCGCCTGGAAACAAACAAGAAACAAAAAACACATCAATAACCATGAACACAGAAAAACCGAAATTCGTTTACGTCACCCTCATCAAAACCACGCCGGAGAAACTCTGGACGGCGCTCACCAGCCCGGAGTTCACGCGCCAGTACTGGATGGGAACCAGCATCGAATCCGACTGGAAGGTCGGCTCGCATATGGTCTATCGCCGGAACGGCGAGGCTAACGTGGATGGTACCGTGCTCAAATCCGAGCCGCCGCATTTGCTTTCCTACACATTCCGTCACCTCGATGAAGCGTCAAAGCATGAGCATCCTTCGCGGGTCACCTTCGAAATTGAGCTGCTACCGCAAGGCGCCACTGTGAAGCTGACAGTAACCCATGATGAGTTCCCGAAGGATAGCACGGTGAATCCAAAAATTAGCGGTGGCTGGCCCATCGTCCTGAGTGGTCTCAAAACACTGCTGGAAACAGGACGCTCCTTGGAAATTACCAAGACATCGTGCGATGAGGCAAAATCTGGAAACTCTTAATTAAACGGATGGGATAACTTAATGCCTCCAAGGCTGTTGGAGCCTTGGAGGCAGCGAGAAAACTATCCCGTGGCGAAAACCGAAAAATATTTCTCAAAAAAGCGTTGCTGATCCACCTTCAACGCGACTTCGTGCGGTCCTTCCGGGTCAGCCTTCCAATAAGTCAGGCCTGCAAGCTGCTCACTTTTCAGTTCCACGTCCACGGTACCGCGTTCAAAGCCGCAGACCGTTTCATCGAACAGGGTCACCGCAGCCAGGGGATCGTGAAATGTAATGCGGTCCGCATGATCAAACCAAACCTCCGCGAAATCGAGCACCGGCCTTAACAACGGGACCTGAAAATGCCGGCGCACTTCCGGCGCAGCCATGGTTACCTGGGCGGTCACATCCAGACCGATCGAGCGATGGATTTTCACCCCGGCCCTGTACACGATGGCGGTCGCGGTGGGATCGAGCATGGCATTCCACTCCAGCGGTCCTACTCCGGCCAGTTTGTTGGTGAACACACCGCACATCAGCACCAGCCCTTTGAGCAATTTCGGGATTTCCGGGTCCGCCGTGAACAGCGCGGCGATATTTGTCAAAGGCCCGATCGCCAGGAGGGTAATTTCTCCTGGATGCGCGCGGATGGTCTGTCGCAGAAACTCCACCGCGCCACCCCTTGGAAAATCGACCTCGTGCGGCCATCGCGCCAGTGCTTTCGCCTGCGTGGCATGCGGCTGCTTTTGGGCAATCAGCATTGGCTGCTCCGCGCCCGGGTATATCGGAATCTGCAGGCCCGCCACTTTGCAAAGAGCCGAGGCCATGCGCGCCCTGTCTTCCACCTCACCTGTGACCGTGGTGATCCCCAGCAAATCGCAATCCGGATTTGCCAGCAGGTAGGCGAGACACACTGCGTCATCGATGTCCGAACCTATATCGGTATCCAAAAGAATCTTAATCGCCATAATTTACTCCGCTTTCACAGTGCTCGCTCGCATGGAACGTATCATGCGCACACGCTGAGAAACCAAATGGACGTATCGACCGCCACGGAGCTCATGGGCGTTTTGTCTTGCGACGTACCCGGCGCAGTTCTACCGGACCGCGCAATCCTTTCATCAGATCATCCACACTACGCCCGGCCAGTTCCTTTTTCAGACATTCAAGCACGCTGGAACTTTTGCTCCGGTCCACCACCTTGCGAAGACGGATACCACGCGCTTTCATTAATAAGATGTAAGGAATTACGGTGGAAATTGCAAGTCGTACCATCAGCACGAAGGCAATGGAATCACGTATCTCAGAAGCCGTGAAAGAAGTCCAAAAACGCGTCTCTCGTCATTCCGAAAGCAGTGAGGAATCCCGAAAAATACGCCGTGTGTGGTTTGGGAGATTCCTCGATGCTCTCGGAATGACATTCGAGGGTGGGGTTCTCACGGCTTCTCAAAAACTCTTGATCAGCGCCACCAGTTCATACAACTGGCCGGTGGGCGATTTTTCGGTGAGTCTCGGAAACCTGCCGCCGATCAGCACGAAATCACCGCCGCGTGTGAGCATCAGCTTGTTTTCTTTCACTTCCAGTTTGGCGATTTTGCGGGCGGCGGCGAGGAGTTTGATTTCCGAGAGAAGGAGCAGATGCTCCACCGCCTTTGGCGGCACGCCGAAACGGTCACGCCAGGCCTTGCGCAATTGCTCGAGTTGTTGCGGTGAATTGACCTCGGCGAGCTTGCGATAGGCCTGGATTCGGGTCTGCGGCTGCTCGATGTAACTCACCGGCAGGAATGCAGGCGCAAAGCTATGCGATTGCCCTTTGTCGTCCGTCGCGTCGTTCGTCATCAGGTATTCCGCTTCGTTGGTGGCGATGAAATCGAGGCGCAACTGCACCTCGACCCGCGGCTTCACCTTCTCCCCTTTCATCTTGGCGATGGCCTGCTTCAAAAGCTGGCAGTAAAGATCAAACCCGATGGCCACGATGTGCCCGCTCTGCGCGGTGCCGAGGATGTTTCCCGCGCCGCGGATCTCCAGGTCGCGCATGGCGATCTTGAACCCGGCGCCGAGCGAGGAATATTGCTTGATCGCATTGATACGCTTGCGCGCCTCGCCGGCATCGATCATGTCGCGCGGCAGCAGCAGATACGCGTAGGCCTTGTGATGCGCGCGACCGACACGGCCCCGGAGCTGGTAAAGATCGGCGAGTCCAAAGCGGTCGGCGCGGTCAATGATGATCGTATTCGCATTCGGGATATCGAGGCCGCTCTCGATGATCGTGGTGGAGACGAGCACATCGGTGGCGCCCGAGACAAACCGCTGCATCACGGATTCCAGCTCATCCTCATCCATCTGGCCGTGGCCGATTTCAACGCGCGCCCCTGGGCAAAGCATCCGGATGCGGTCCGCCACCCGCTCGATGCTTTGAACCCGGTTGTGCAGGAAATAAACCTGTCCCTGACGCTGCAACTCCCGCTTGATCGCGTCGCGGATGATCCGCTCATCGTATCCGGCGATCATCGTTTCCACCGGGATGCGGTTCAGCGGCGGCGTCTCGAGCGTCGACATGTCCTTCGCACCCATGAGCGAGAGATAAAGCGTGCGCGGGATCGGCGTGGCGGAAAGTGTGAGCAGGTCCACTAGCTTGAACTGCTGCTTGAACTTCTCCTTGTGCAGCACGCCGAAGCGCTGTTCCTCGTCGATGACCACAAGGCCGAGGTCCTTGAATTGCACATCCTTCGAGATAAGCCGGTGCGTGCCGACGACAATGTCCACACTTCCCTCCTTCAGCCCCTGTATGGTCTTGCGCTGCTCCGCCGGCGTGCGAAAACGGCTCAACAGCCCGATGGTCACCGGATAATCCGACATGCGCTCGCGGAAGTTCTGGTAATGCTGCTGGGCAAGCACCGTGGTCGGCACCAGGATCGCGACTTGCTTGCCGTTCATCACCGCCTTGAATGCCGTGCGGATCGCCACCTCCGTTTTTCCAAACCCGACGTCGCCACAGATGAGCCGGTCCATCGGGCGTTCGGATTCCATGTCCTCCTTCGCCGCGGCGATCGCGGTGATCTGGTCGGCCGTCTCCTTGTATAAAAATGATCGCTCGAATTCGTCCTGCCACTTGTTGTCGGGCGCAAACGCAAAGCCCTTGCTCGTCTCGCGCTCGGCATGCACGGCCAGCAGCTTCGCCGCGTAATCGTAAACAGAGCGTTCGGCCGATTGCTTCGCCTTTGACCATTTGTCATCGCCCAGTTCGCTCAAATGAGGCGATCTTTTGCCGACTCCGATGTAGCGCGAGATGACGTACGATTGCTCCAGCGGCACATAGAGGCGCGCCGAATTTGCGAACTCGACCACGAGCGTCTCCTCGGTCTTCTCGCCGGTCGAAAAACTCTGCAAGCCAAGGTATTTGCCGATGCCGTGCTCGAGATGCACGACAAGGTCGCCCTCGTTCAACTCGGTAAAGTCAATTTGCGCGCGGTTCGCCTGTTCCTTGGCGCGATTCAGCGTGAGCCGCCGCGCCCGTGTGTTGCGGTAGCGCCCGAACAATTCCGCATCGGAAAGGATGGCGATTTTCGCCGCAGGAAATACAAACCCTCGCGACACGACGCCGATGGTGAACATGAACTTTTCGTTATCAAGCTCCACGGGCGGGATCAGGTCGCGCAGGCGCTCGATTTCCCCCTCGTTGTTGCAATGGATGTCGACCGTCCACCCCTCCTCCCGCCATTCGCTCAACTGCTCGAAGAACCGCTCCCGCTTCGACTCTTCCACCACGAAGTCACCCGCCTGGAATTCCCCCAGACCATGATCGAAAAATGCCGCCGAGTAGTCCTCCGGGGCATCGCTCTGCACCGAGCCCGCCGTGATCTTTACCTGCGCCTCTTCAAAGCCTCCCTCGACGCTGATGATCAGGTCATTCTTGTGGATATAGTCGCGCAGCTTGCACTTCTGGTCCCCGGCTTCCCCGAGCAGGAGCGTGCAGGTATCGAGATGCTGCACCGAGGTCTGCGCATCGAGGTCGAATTGCCGGATCGAGTCAACCTGGTCATCCGAAAATTCCACGCGCACCGGCAGCGGATGATGCCACGAAAAGACATCCACGATCCCCCCGCGCACTGCATACTGCCCCCGCGTGGAAACCTGCGGTGCCGGCTCGTAGCCCGCGCCGCTCAATTGCGCGATCAGCTTGTCGCGGTCCAGTGTCATGGAGCGCGAGAGCTTCAGGGAGATTTGTTTCAAGCCGCCGGGTGAAGGCAGCGGGTCGTCCAGGCTCGCGCGGCTCGCCACCACGATCTGCTGGTCGCGTTTCGAGGAAAGCTTCTGCAGGATCTCCAACCGCTCCGCCGTCGTCTCGGGATCGGAAACAATATTTTCCGCAAGCCCCGTATCCATCTCCGAAAAAAACAGCGCAGCCGGGAACCAGTTCTGCAATTCCGAATGAAACATCTCCTGCGAACGCACATTTTCGCAGATGATCCAGATGCGCTTCTTGATGTTGCTCGCGATCAACGCCGCGAGAAACGGCTGCGCCGGTTCCGTGACGTGCTCGAACACAACCGGCCCGCCTCCGCCGCAAATGGCGCTTAATTTCGCGGCAATCGGCTTGCAGCGGGCGATTTCCACCAGGGGTATCCAACTCTTACCAACCATCACGAACCCTCTGCTATGCGCGCCCCATACTCAACCCGCAGTTCCAAAGCCACATCCCTGGAACCCAAAATCCGTCCATCCAATGACACCACCGGCATCACCCCGATCCCGCTGCTCGTCAGAAAAATTTCGTCCGCACCGGCCAGATCACTTTCGCCCAGGCTGCATTCCTCAACCCCGCGCCTCCCCATCACCCACTCGCGAACCACCCCCACCCGTGACCCGCAACGAGTCCCCGGGGTTTTGATTTTCCCCTCTAGCACGACAAACACATTCGCCATGCTCGCGGAGATCAATTCCCCACTGTTGTTAAACAGCAGCACCTCGTCGCATCCCTGTTTCCGAGCCGCCTGCAATGCCAGGAGATTCGCCCAGTAGTTGGCCGTTTTCAGCCCGCCAAAAACCGGCGCATGCGCCTCACGATGGCGCGCAAGCCTGTATCCATCAGGTTCCGAAGCCTGGTCAAAATTTCGCGGTTCAACAAATACAAACACACTTCCCTGCTCCGTGCTTGCGAAAATATCCCCTTCGCCCGCCGTCACATAAATCCGTGCGAAACCATCGAATTCTATGCTCCTCAACAATGTGTCGAACACCTCAAACTCCGGCAACCCGGTTGCCAAGCCGCCCTGCAAACACGCATGCCGCAGCCGCTCATAGTGCCCTGCGAGAAAGTAAGGAATACCATTGCGGACGGGTAGACTTTCGAAAACAGACATTCCGTAACGAAACCCGCGATCCGCCACCGGCACCGTATCGCAAGCAACGAATCGATTCCCCTCCCAGCGCCATGTGGTCTTTGATTGCGAGTTCACGGCTGCATGGGATCCGGTCAGGAGAACTTCCCGATTCTGATCCGGTATTACTGGATGTTCAATTCCCTCGTGATGCCAAACCGGTCGATGCGTTTCCGCAGCGTCGCACGAGTCAGCCCCAGCAGCTTGGCGGCTTTGACCTGATTGCCTTTCGTGGCCTTCATTGCATAAAGCGTAAATTCGCGTTCAAGCCAAGGGAGCAATTCCACATTAGGATCAATCTGCGCTGCTTTGAGCAGGACCTCGATTGCAGCCTCAGTGGTCAAGGGCGCTGCCGGCTGCGGAGCACCGTTGCTGCTCGCTGACGTGGCGGAGTCAGGCTGCGGACTCGTCGTTCCGAGAGGAATATCTTTCGGCAAAAGCAGGTCCGAAGTTGCCAGCACGGACGCGCGCTGAAGCGTATTCTCAAGCTCGCGCACATTTCCCGGCCATGGGTAACTTTCCAAAACCCGGACCGCATCCTCAGAAATGCGCAGACGCGGCAGACGCTTTTGCACGGCGACTTTTTGCAGGAAGTATTCCGCCAGCAAACGAATGTCCTCCACCCGTTGACGCAGGGGCGGCAGTTGAATGCGCACAACATTGAGACGATAGAAAAGGTCCTCCCTGAATTTCTTTTCGGAAACCGCCTGCTCCAGGTTTTGATTCGTTGCGGCAATGATACGCACATCGGTGTGCAGGGTATCATTGCCACCTACACGGGAAAACTCCCCTTCCTGAAGCACGCGCAGGATTTTGCCCTGCACCGGGAACGGCATATCGCCAATCTCATCCAGGAAAAGCGTGCCGCCGTTACTTTGCTCGAAACGCCCGACCCGTTGCGCAATTGCGCCTGTGAACGATCCTTTTTCGTGGCCGAAAAGTTCGCTTTCCAAAAGCTGTTCCGGAATCGCCGCGCAATTGATCGCCACGAAATCCTTCGTGCTGCGCTGGCTGTAGTGATGGATCGCGCGGGCCACGAGTTCCTTGCCGCTTCCGCTCTCGCCGGTGATCATTACCGGCGCATCGCTGTGTGAAACACGCCCGACCAGCTTGAACACCTGCTGCATCGCCGATGACTGCCCGACGATGCTGTCCTGATATTGCTCCACCGTGAGCTGCGGCTTGAAAGTCGTCGCTGCACGCAATTCGGCCTGCGATGTCAGCGCCGCATCCACCACCATCTTTAAATTGAACGGCAGCGATTCCTTGCGGATGAAATCAAACGCCCCGAGCTTCATGGACTCGATGACCGTCTGCGTCGTTCCCCAGGCGCTGATGAGGATGACCATGGAATTCGGGTCGCGCTGGCGTGCTTTCACCAGGAGTTCCAGGCCGCTGAACGGCACAAGATGCGTTTCCGTGATCAGCAGATCGGGGCTTTCGCGGCAAAATATCTTGTACGCGTCATCGGCCTTCGTAGCCGTCATGACCCGTGTCGTGGGCGTTTCAAGCTGATGCTGTGCCCACTCCAAAAAATCCGTTTCCGGATCCACCAATAAAATTGTCTGACTTTTATCCATTTCTACAAACCGCCATAGCGTCGCTGACGTTTACTGTATTCGTTGATTGCATCAAGCAAATCTTCTTTCCTGAACTCCGGCCACATCTTTGGCGTCACATACATCTCAGTATAACTAAGCTGCCAGAGCAAAAAATTGGAAATCCGCATCTCACCGGAGGTGCGGATCAGCAAATCGGGGTCGGGGTAATATCGGGTATAAAGGTGCTTGCTGAACATTTCCACATCAATCATGGCTTTGTCAATATGCCCCCGTTCCACCGCATCCAGGAGGCTTTTGACACCGTCGATGATCTCCATACGCGCGCTGTAACTCAGCGCCAGGATCAATGTGACGCCAGTATTTGAAGATGTCTTCTCAATCGAGCGATGCAATTCCTGCTGGCACGCTGCGGGCAGATCAGTCAGCCGGCCGATCGCCTGCAGTTTTACGTTCTGCTCCATAAGCTCGGGGGTTTCCTTTTTCAAAAACCGCTCCAGCAACTTCATCAGCGCAACGATTTCCGCCTTCGGGCGTTTCCAGTTTTCGGTGGAGAACGCATACAGGGTTAAAAATTCCACGCCCACTTCGCCGCAAGCCCGCAGCACGGCGCGCACGGACTCCGCCCCCTGCTCGTGACCGCGGATGCGGGAAAAGCCGCGCTCGCGCGCCCAACGTCCATTGCCATCCATGATGATGGCAATGTGCCTGGGGATCTTTACGGGGGAGTTCATCTCCTAGGGTCAAACAATGATTGTCTGGTCACGCCCCGGACCGACGCTGGCGATATGCAGCCTGGCACCAGTAAGGTCACTGATGGTCTTCAAGTAAGAACGCGCATTTTTGGGAAGTTCGCTGAATTTCTTCGCCTTTTCGGTGGAGGTTTTCCAGCCGGGCAAGTCGATGTAAACGGGGACGCAGTTTTTGAGCTGCGCGCAGTCTGTAGGCGGGACTTCGAGCGTCGTTTCGCCGGACCTGTAGTGGGTGCAGACCTTGATGGTGTCGAGTTGGTCGAGACCGTCGAGGTTCGTGATTGCGAGATCGTCGATGCCATTGACCATCGCGGCGTAACGGGTGAATACCGCGTCGAACCATCCGCAGCGCCGGGCGCGCCCGGTGGTTGCGCCGAACTCGCGGCCCATGCCGTGGAGCATGTCGCTGATCACGCCGTCCTCCGTCGGGAAAGGGCCTTCGCCCACGCGCGTGGTATAGGCTTTCATTACACCCATAACGCGATTGATGCGGTGCGGCGGCACGCCGGAACCGGTGCATGCACCGCCAGCCGTGGTGTTGGAGGATGTGACAAAGGGATAAGTGCCGTGGTCGATGTCAAGGAATGTGCCCTGGGCGCCCTCGAACAAGATTTCCTTACGGGCTTTGAGCGCCTCGTGCAAAAATACCGTGGTGTTCGTTACAAACTGCTTCAGCTTCGCGCCCGCTTCGAGGTATGCGGCGTTGATCTCCTTGAAGCTGACGGGTTTCGCGCCGAGCAATTTCAGCAACGCATTGTACTCCTTCACGTTTGCCGCGAGCTTTGCGGAGAAGACTTCCGGCTGCATGAGATCGACCATGCGCAATCCTGAGCGGGAGGCCTTGTTTTCGTAGGCGGGACCGATGCCTCGCTTGGTGGTGCCGATCTTGTTTTTGCCCTTCTCGCGTTGTTCGTCGAGCGCGCGATGGTAGGGGAGCACGAGATGCGCGGATTCGCTGATAAGGAGGTTTTTGCCGACCTTGATCTTTTGGGCGCGCAGACCGTCGATTTCCTTCACCACGGCAACGGGGTCGAGCACCACGCCATTGCCAATCACACAGATTTTCCGGGAGCGAAGGATGCCGGAAGGGATCAGATGGAGGACATATTTTTTTGAGCCAAGGATGACCGTGTGGCCCGCGTTATTGCCTCCCTGCGAGCGTACGACGATGTCCGCCTTCTCTGTAAGAAAGTCGATGATTTTGCCTTTGCCTTCGTCGCCCCACTGGGCGCCGACGAGAATTGTATTAGCCATGGAATAAGAGTTCAGTTCACGAGAAAACGTCCCGACGCACTCCGTGGTGCATTCGGGACGTTGAGCAATACTAATGTGCCTGAAAAGGCGTGCAAGATTATTTCGCGGGAAGCGGAGTGACGGCTTACAAACCGACGGGGTGCCTTGCCTCGAATCCCCAGGATGACCGTCCATCGGGACGCCAGCGCGGGCCTTCGTCCCCGTAGAAACCTGTCGTATCCAGACGCAACCCGGCGATGACCATCCATGTATGGCCGTTGCGGGCGAACACCGTCATCCAGCGACCGGGACCGGGCTCGCCGAAACTCATCAGGCTCCGGGAATCGGTCGGCGAACCCAGCAAGCCTGCATAGTGCAGCGCAAATGAAACTGTGCCGGAGCAGTCGTAACCTTCCGCAAAAAATGAATCGTGTCCGCCGCCCCATACGTAGGGTTTGCGAAGCAGGGTGTTCGTGGCCCAGATCGCCCTCTTCACGTTGAGCGGCGCCTCCTCCGGTGCATAAGCGATCCCGCGGCGCAACACCGCCCGGTGCCCCGGTACAGTCGGCTGCGCAAGCGAGGAAAATCCAGGCAAGGAAGGAGCCGGTCCCACATGCTGCTCCTCTTCCATGTTCGAGGAAGGCATCGCGGCGTGCTGCTTCGTGGATGACGGAACCAGCATCACGACCACCTGGGGTTTGTAAGAGTCTTTCAAAGAGGTGGTGGAGCCCCAGTTTTTTGAAAAGGAAGCAGGTCCGAGGTTTGTATAGACGACCGGCATCTGAGCGTGGCCGAGGCAACGCAACACCAGATATATTAGTAAAAATAATACCGGAGCCGAAATACTCGGCATCCTTTCCTTGGCAAAAGAGGTGTTTCTCTGCATGAAACATCATAAAAGCTACTTTCAGGCCATAATGATTATATTTTTCATAATACCTTCACGCCTTTGGTTAGCCGATCCTTCAAACCGGAATTTCGCGGCACTTTCCGCTCGATCGCTTCGCGCAAAGCCGCTTCCTGATACCACACCTCCACCCTGTCCCTCGCCCTTGTGAGGCCCGTGTAAACCAGTTCCCGCGTCACTACAGAGCTTTCCCGGTCGGGCAGGATGAGCAGGATACGGTCGTATTCCGATCCCTGGCTTTTGTGGACAGTCATCGCAAAAGCCGGCTCGTACTCGGGCAACCGTGCAGGCGCGATTTTCCGGAAGTCGCCTTCTTCATCTACAAACCAGGCCATCAATGCGCCTCCTTCGGGATCTGGAAAAAGAACGCCTATGTCACCATTAAAAAGACGCAACTCGTAATCGTTCCGGGTAATGAGCACCGGGAGCCCTGCATAATAGCGCGATCCGCCTTCGATGAGTCCTTCGCTGCGTAAAATGTCCTCGATCCTCCGGTTCAAATTCTCAATCCCGTACGGGCCGGTGCGGAATGCGCAGAGCACACGAAATTTCTGGAATTTTTTCAATGCCTCCGCCGGGCTGCCTTCCTTCAAGTATGCGGAATATCCGGCGATGATCGCGGGTCGCAATTTTTCCATCAGTTTTCCGGCAGAGGGCGTGGCGGACATGGAGAGATCGGGGGTATCTCCCGCTCGCAATATTTCGAACATGCGCTTCGTGTCCCCTTCCCGCGCGGCGTTCGACAATGCGAAAATGTGGCTCTTGTCCCCGAAGCGGTAATTTTTTTGGAAGGCGACCAGGCTTCCGTGCAGCGGAGAGCCGGGTTGCGATGCCGCCTCCGCGATGTCGCTCAATACATAGCCGGGCTCCACGGAGGCGAGTTGATGCTGATCGCCGAGCAGGATCACGCGCGCCTGAGGAGGCAGAGCTTCGAAGAGTCTGGCCATCATCGTAAGCGGCACCATGGAGGACTCGTCCACTACCACCAGATCGATCGGCAGGGGGGTCTTTGCATTGTGACGGAAGGAAGATGAGTCGCTGCGCCAACCCAAGAGGCGGTGCAATGTGGTTGCGGATTTCGGCAACCGTTCATCCACGAGAGTTCCTCCCTTTACGCCGCCGCGGAGTGATTCCTCAAGACGGGCGGCGGCTTTACCCGTGGGGGCTGCGAGGGCGATCCGAAAATTTCTTCCATCGGGCCCGTCGATCAGGCGCTCGAGGATTTTTAAAATTGCGGTCGTCTTGCCGGTGCCGGGGCCGCCGGAGATCACCACGAATCTTTTCGCCAGCGCTGTTTCGATTGCCAGTTCGTGGAGATCTCCTTCGGCCGATTTGATTGGTGGGTTTCGATCGCACCGGCTCAGGATTGCGGCTGCGAGGAACTTTTCGTATTCCCAGTAACGTCTCAGATAGAGGCGACCCGCATTGTCCAAGACCAGAGGTCTGCCATCGGATGCAGTTGGGTGATCGTCGTCGCCTGCTGTCACGGCACGACTTTCTTTCAAGGCGGCTTTCCATTTCTTCAGTGAAGGCCATGCGGCGTCCGTCGCGGACTCATCGACAGGAGCAGGACTGTTCGCAAGGTCGAGGCAGATGTGGCCGGAGCGGATGTTGCGGCTTAACATAGCTGCGGCGAGTTTCGGCAAATCGCCGCCGCCGAAGCCGCCGATGAAGTCCGCAAAATGGCGGTCGATGTCGGTGGAATCGCGCTGATCCATGGAGGGGGTTTTGTTCAAAATTGTCTGTTTTTACTCTGGTGACCTACGTTGGAGGTCTTTACCGGGTTGGACCGGGTAGGACAGATTTTAAGTTCCTAGTTCCTAGTTCCGGGTTCAAGGTTTCTAGTTGCATGTTGCGGCGAATTTTTCTGAGATGATCGCATTTTTCATCTTGGATTACCTTGGATTTGATTGGATTACTCTGGGAGCCCCTATCAAAATAGGGCCTATAGGACTAACAGGCAGTCCATTTTGCTTTGAATTGGGTTCGTTTGGGTTCGTTTTTTGGGCTCTTCAGAGTAAAATTGGGTTCGTTTGTTCCAGAATGGTGTTTTTCCCAGTAGATTCACCACCAAGACACCAAACGGTGGAAAAGGCTGCTTGCTGAATTTATAGCAAAAGTTCATTGCCTTGATTATGGCAAAATCGCTTTGCGAAAGCAAGCAGATTATTAGCTTTATGTAAGGCTCGCTAAAACTATCCCTTAATGGCTCCGGCGCTGAGGCCGCGGACGAAGAGCTTCATGGTGAAGAGGAACAGAATGATAAGGGGGAGACTCGCGAGGAAATAGGTGGCCATGGTACGGCCCCATTCCTTCACGGGTTCGCCGTCCAGATAGATAAGACCGACGCCAAGAGGGAAAAGCTGCCTGTCGCGCAATACGATCAGGGGCATGAGGAAATCGTTCCACGATCCAAGAAAGGTGAGGATTGCGAGGGTGCCGATGATGGAACCACTGAGCGGGATGACGACGTTCATGATCTGCTGGAAGTGGGAGGCGCCATCAATTTCGGCGGCTTCGAACAAATCCTTCGGGATGTCCTCGATGAAATTGCGGAGGACGTAGATATTAAACACCTGGCCACCCGCGACGCCGAGGATGACGAGAGCCCATAGGGTGTTCAAAAGGTGCATTTCTTTCAGCAACAGGAAGAGCGGAACAATATTCGCCACTCCTGGCATCAGCATGAGAACAAGAAATGCCGACCATAATATTCCGCTGAACGGCATCCTGTACCGGGCGAAAAAATACGCGCCCATCACGGCGATGACGATGGACCCGACCGTGGCACTGACGGATATGAAAACCGTGTTGGCCAGATAGGGGGTGACGAGTCTTGCCCCGAAGATCCAGTTTTCCCAATGCCATGAAGTGATCCACGCCGGCAACCATGGGCTCCTGTTAAACATGGCGTTGTCCTTAAAACTGATCTGCAACATCATGTAGAAGGGGAACATCTCGATCAAAAGGATCCCGCCGATGACGAGATGCTTCAACCAATCAGCCGACTTGCGGCCCTTTGCGATCGTTTGCCCGTCCGTCATTTTTCGACCCTCACGTATTTGTTGTTAAGGAGCGTAAGGGCCAATATGAAAATGAAGAGCACCATGCCGAGAGCGCAGGCGTAGCCAAATTCACCGGCGCTGAATGCGCGATTGAACATCCACAAGCCCGGCACCATGCCACTGCCGCCCGCGCCGCCATTCGCACCGAGCAGGAGGAACTGGAGGCCGAATCCCTGCAATGTGCCGATGATGAGCAATACCAGGCTGAGGCGCACCTGTGTCATGATCAACGGCAGCTCGATGTGGATGAATTTTTGAAAACTGTTCACCCCGTCGAGATCCGCCGCCTCGTAAACCTCGGTGCCGATCGATTGAAGACCGGCGAGATAAATCAACACCCCGACTGTGCCGATCCACGGGAATCCCCAGATGATGAGCGAGGGAACGATCAAGTGCGATTCACTCAACCACGGAACCGGCACGCCCGCGTGGAAAATTCCCCAGCGCAGGAAATGATGATCGAGCGCTATCAACAACGTTTTGCCGCCTGTAAAATCCAGCACCTTGTTCAGGATGCCGAAATTGGGATCGAAGAAAAATTTCCAGATGAACAGCCTGACCAGGCCGGGAACGATCATAGGCAGCACCAAAAGAACGCGGTACCAATACTGCCACTTCTCACTCCCCAGGCGGTGGATGAGCACCGCCAGCAGAATCGACGGAATCAATTTAATGATATTTGCGATGATGAGTATCCCGATGGTTTCGAAGGAACGCCACAGAACCACGTCGTTGAGCACGCGCCGGTAATTGGCAAGACCGGTAAACCTTGCCGCATCACCACCCTGCCAGTCAAAAAAACTATGGTAGATGGCGCTAGCCGCCGGGAAATACATGAATGTTGCGACGAGAACCAGCGAGGGGACCAGGAAGAGATAGAGCTGCCATTCGTGCAATGCCTTGCGAGGAGAAAGTGTGGCTGGCATAGGTTATTTCATGGGCGGGAAGCCGAGTTCGTTCATCTCGAGGATCCCGTCGTCGAGATCCAGTTCCAGCTTGGTTTCAATCTCGTTAAGTTCTGACACTTTTTTTGCCGCGGCCGGGACCGCATTCTGCCGGGAAAGCTGCATATAAGAAGCCAGCGCAATATCCTGGCGCAAAAGATTGTTTCTGCTGGTCTTGTTCACGCTTTGCGAATCGGAAACAAGCGCAGCGTCAAAGTCCTTGCCCAGTGCATCGAGAAATTTCTTCACACTGCCGTCGCTGCCCAGCAGCAGGTATTGATTGTTATCGATGACACGATAGGTATCAGCCCCCCAGTAGGGCCTGAATCCATTGATATAACCATCCATCTCAGGCATGAAGGGCTTCATCTTTTCATCCACATCCACCCCAATGACAGCCGGCAGCCACCCGCTTTTGGCCGCGAACAGGGCATTCATTTTTTGCGATGTCATGAAGCGTAAAAAATCGAGGGCCTGCTGCTTGTGTTTCGATTCCATGTAAAGCAGGAAAGACCCCTGCGTGGGAGCGCCCGCCTCGGTGGCCGGACCAAAAACGAATTTGCCGTAAACCGGATCGTCTCTTGTGGGAGAAGGCACAGGAAAAACGCCGATCTCAAAGGGCGCCTGGCTTGTGAGGCTGACGGTATCGTAACTCCCCGTGGCGATCATAAGGGCATTGCCCTGCGTGAACGTAAACACGGCATCCTCACGGTTCAATTGCATGAACCCCGGTTGCATGTACTGGCCGGCATCATGCGTAATCTGGTAGGCGCTCTGGATCGCGGGATCATAAAGCGAGAGCTTGTGTTTCAAGACCGCAAACCGCAGCACAGCCTCGTTGCCATTGGCCTGGCGGAGATCGTCCCCCTGATACTGCGCCCAGAGTTTTTGCACCTGGCCACAGAAAAGGCTCTCGGTAATGCGCGGGGCATTGGACTTGGAGCCGGCAATCGGAACAACCTTGTGCCCGGTGATCCGCTCGCCATCCTGCTCCACCTTGCGGCATACCTCGATGAATTCCTGATAGGTGCGGGGCAAGGTTTCGTTGCCGGTAATTTTCCGGTATAAATCGCGGTTATAAAAAAAACGGATCGTCACGACCGTGTTTGGCATTCCGTAAATCTCGAGGAGATTGGTATTATAATTAGGCCAGCCAGTCAGGCCATCCAGAAAAGTCTGCCGCCACGGTGTCTTTTCGAGGGAGGTTCCCTTGTTATAAGGATTGGGCGATCCCACCCATTCCGTGAGGGGCTGGAAATAACGCGCGAGGCGCTCGTCGCTGCCGGTGGATGGCCCGTACTCTATCAAGTCCGGCGCCGTGCCACCCGCAAGTTGCGTAACGGTCCAGGTCGGATAGACATTTTCGGGAATGGACATCTGCTCCACGACCACGCCGGGATGGATTTTCTCGTATTCCCTGGCTATGGCATCAAAGGCGCCACGCACACCCGATTCCAACTGGTAATGCGCAAAGCGGATGGTGACCACATCGCTGCCGAGGTGGGTGGCCGTCCGGGAGAAAACACGCGTAAGCGCCATGGCAAAGCACGCGGCGAGCAGCGTGAGGCCGATGAGGTTCATGATCTTCTCCCGGTTCATGGGGCCGGTTGCTCCGTTGCGGCGATTCTTTGTTGCACCGTGTATGTCCTGTAGTCCCGCGGGCATTCATCCAGGAACCTGCGATAGTATTGTAATGCGAGATCCTTGCGACCGAGCTTGCGGGCCACTTCCGCAATGGACACGATAAGGTTGGCCTTTGAGTCATCCTTCACAACCCCCGCAGCATCGGCGGCAAGCAGGTGGTCGAGGCGCTTCTCCTCACTGAACCCGAATTTCGCGCACGCCTGAGCCATAACGAGATGGAAGTCGCGCACGGCATCGTGATCCTGAAGTTTTGCACCCTGCACCTCGAATGTGGCAAAATCCTTTGCTCTTTCCGCATCGGGAATCCGGTCGTAAAGTTTGAGGAGAACGAGCTTCACAAAGGCCTGCTGCGCCACGGGATGCTCCGGATGATTGTGAAAGAGATCCTCGTAAATCGCGATCGCCCTGGCGGGATCGGGTTCGAACCGGTAAATCTGCTCGATCCTGCCGAGAAAATATTTAGCCGTGATCCCGAGGTCATCGGAAGAATTTTTATCGATCACCGACTGGAAAAGCTGCACCGACAGATTGATGTTGCCACGCGTTACGGGTTGCACAGTGAGCAGCATCATCGCCTGGCCGTAGACTGATTCCCGGCCTTGCGGAGAGCTGGCCGGGATTTGCTTGAATCCCGCCATTGCCTCATCTGGCAAAGCCCGTGATGCACTGGCCCATGCTTCCTGAAGTTTCGCGGCATCATCCGCAGCAAAAGCCGAGGACCCCATCAATAATGAGAGAACCGCAACCAACCTGACGGTCAAGTCACGCGTCCCGATTCCTTTGACTGATTCTCCACCACGCCAGGCCATGTGCATTCCAGTATGCTAGGGAGCCAGGTCAAAGCGAAGCACGGAAAGCGGGGGCAGATCGACAGCCACCGAATTCCCCGCCACTTTCTGCGTAGGAAGCTGCCCGATGGCAAGCCTGTCCTGCCCGCTGTATTGATAGAAGACCACGTCCTGTGATTTGACAGAGGCACTGAGCTTGATCGTGACTTTTGCCGCCTTGGCCGCGCGCTTGTTCACCAGCACAAATGTCAGCCTTCCCGTGGCGGAATCCTTCGCGGCATGCACCGAGATGTCATCCGGGGCGCTGACGGTGGATGGAAGGTAAGTGTCCCCGAATGCCGTGTGTTTTCCATCGGGGTTCCGGAACATCTTGAATGCAAAGTATGTCGAGCTGTTCACGGGCGGGAAAAACCAGTAGTAAGCCTGGGCAACACCCTCCCGGGCAAAAATACCAAGCAACTCGGCCTGGGTGACTCCGCCGGAAACATCACCTTCCCCGCTGAAGCAATACTCGCCGAGGCAAAGATCCAGCCCCGGATCATTATCGGCGATCAATTTTTTCATCATCCGGATGACCTGCAGGCGCCCGTCCAGCTTCTTTCCATTCTCATCGCCAGCCATCCACGAGGGATCCTTCCATGTGCCATCCCACAACACCCGCGTCTCCTGCACCCGTTTCTCCATGGTGGCGGGATCGTTTTTCCTGCCCCCCATGTAGAGCCCGTTCTGGGGATAGAAATGGACATCCAGGATATCAATGAGGCGCTGGCCCGCCTTCTTTTCATATTCGTAGACCTGCTGCAGCCACCATTTCAGAATCGGCACATTTCCGTGCGCGGCGTAATCGGGAGGATTCGCCCATGTCCCCCGGCCCGCGTTAACCTCCTGCCCATCCAAGCCCGAGAAAAAGTAACCCGTCCAGCCGGAAAACACCGGCCCGGCGATCTTGATCGCGGGATCGATCTTCTTGATCAATGTCGCGTAAGTCTTCGTGCGATCCAGAAGTTCGTCGTAGGAAGTCCCCTTCGGGTGCATATCCTTATGGGTGAAAGCCCAGATATCCGGCTCATTGTCCAGGGCCATGAACTTCAAGCCGCCTTTGTCCGCAGTGCCGTAACCGAGGGTCTCGATCATGAATTTCAACATCTCGGTCTGGTCCTCGGGAGTGATCACCATCGAGGTGTCATCGGGGTCCGGGTCAATTTCCTTCAAGACTGGCTTCCCATCCTTATCCGTGACTTGCTTGCCGTCGGGCCCTTTTACGAAGACCTTCCCACTGCCTGCATTGGGATGGGGATCGGTGGGTTGTAACTGGCCCACCCAGCTATCCTGGTCGGGATATTTATTGATATCAAATGCCGACGATACGCTATCCTTCGCCACACGCCCCATCATGGGCATGCTGACATAACTTTCCAATCCCGCCTCCTTGTTTTTGCCAAAGAAGGTGACCAGCCAGTTTTTCTCCGGAGGCGTCTCCTCCCCGGCATTCGTATAAAACCAGTCGGATCCGTGGGATGTGAAGCCCTGCTTCCAATTCATGGGCGAGACTTCGTTGCCGCCGGCGCGCAATATGGTGATGCCCATTTCCTGCGCGGCACTCGCGTCGCCCATGGCGGCGCCATAGATGTACGGGCTGATCTTTGTCCCGGCGGCCTTGATATCCACCTGCGCGGTGACGACCGGCGCGTCCTTGTCCAAAGGCGCCGGCGTCCTTGCCTCCGGCAGCTTGACCCATTCCAAACGGGAACGCACGGGGCGGTTGTCAAACCCGATGTCGCTGATATAGATGCTGAAATTGCGCTCGGTGGGCGACCATGTGTTAAAATTAACCATCCACACTTTCTTGGGATCAAAGTCAGGATCGGCGTCCTTATAGATGTCCCGGAGCGGAATCACCACATCATGCCACTCCCCGTCCATGAGGTCATCGCTATAACTCGTAACATTCACCGACTTGGTGGTCTTCGACTTGTTGCTTGATGAGTTAAGTTCAACAATCAACGACTCCGGCTTTGTGTCTCCCTCGACCTTCATCCAGAAGGTGAGATTTTGATAATTCGTGGTATCGGTTCCCGCGTCGCCCGGGTACCACCCGAACCAGTTCCAGCCGCCGCCGATGGATGCCGCGCCTTCGCCGTGCAATTCCAATGCCGCCACCCCGTTGTGCTTCTCGTCCGTCTGCGACCGGAAGCTGTTTACAGGCGTCTTGGGCGCCACCCAGCTTTGCCCCCTCGTTATTTTATCGCCGTCCCACACGATCAATTTCGCGTCGGCGGCCGAGACCACCATGGGAACGTCAAACGTGGTAACGCCCCCGTTGCTCCCCTCGGCGGTAATCGTGACATTCAGGGTGCCGACCGGTGCCGCCTTTGCCGGCACGAAGCTGTTCGCATACAGCTTGTCGTCCGCCGCGCCATCATCATGCTTGCCATCATCAAACAACTCCAGCTCCGGCAGTCCAAACGCAGCAAGACTTACCGTGACCTTCCTCACGCTGCCCAATGGCGCGGTGACTATGGCCTTGATCGTGAATCGCGTCTTCACATCCCCCTCCACCATTGCCGCCGGGGAAACCTTCGGGTCGATAATCCGCGGACCGGACGCCGCCATCGCCCGTGAAGCAACAAGCAGCATCAATACGCCTGTTAAAATGACGTTAACACCATGTTTGATAATAGTGGATTGTTTCATAAATTTTTTGCGGAAGCAGTGGCCTGGGGCGTGAATGTAATCACCGTGAGCGAATAAGGCTCCACCTTCCGGGTGAACGGCCCCCTTACCTGGACCTGCTCGGGGTCGGGCAGTTTCTCACTGGCGGGGGCGGGGGATTTTTTCCCGTTGTAAATGACATCCCTGTCCTCGACGCTGCCGTTTGCGGGCACCAGAGTCCATACTTTCGCGGACGCGGGCTGGTACCCCTGGAAGGTGAGCTGCACATCCCGCTGCTGGCCGTCCTTGTTGATCAACATTACGCTCAGGTTGTTTCCGTCGTCATTCGTGGCATAGGCGCTCAACACATTGCTTTCATCGACGCTGTTTTTGGTTTCCAGGACGCGCCCGCCGAGATGCGAGGCCAGGGCCAGCCCGAAAAAAGTCGGGCTCACTTCGCCCTCGGGCCTGTAATCACCCCTGGTCGCGATCACGCCCCAGTTGCGCTGCACATGCTGGAGGCAAAAATGCGTGTGCCCGCTCACCCCCGTGCGCAGGAACATCCCCACGCAATCCGCGCATCCCAGCGCGTTGGCAAATTTTTCCGAGCTGTCGCCCTTGTCGCCGGCGCCCCAGTTCCACTCCGTGATATAGAGCGGCAGGGGCCGGGAATCGTATTCCTTCATCTGCGTCTGGATGTAATCCATGCACCTGGCCCAGCCCTGCGCCAGCCCCCGTGTCTTTTCCCAGGGGCCCTTGTCTCCGTCCGTATACCAGTGCAGCGATACGGCATCCACCAATCCCGTCCCCTGGCGGTTGCCGTGCGCCTTTAGAAATTTCTCCAGGTTTTTTTCGTGCCACCAGAAATAGGTGTTTGTCGATGCGGGCCCCATGATCTTTGCGGACGGGTCCGCCTGTTTGATCGCGCGCGCCTGTTCCTCGAATATGGCATCGTAAGCTTCAAACACCTTGTCCTGGCTTCTCTTTGCCTCCTTGTCGGCGTCCATTTCCGGCTCGTTCCCGATTTCCCAGAAAGCCACTTTCATTCCCTCCCGTTTCGCCTGCAGCACGAAATCGGCGGCATGTCTGCCGGAGTTGTCCCATTGATACGACTGCCCGGTCTTTTTGTTTTTCTGCAGTTTTTTGTTGAAGGCATTGGTCTGGAAAATCATTTCGGCATTCCCTGCCATCGCGAGACGCCAGGCGTCCTGCGGGGTGATCGGGGTGAGGCCGCTCCCGAGCGGGTTCCCCAGGTCGTACCATTCGGCGGGGACTCCGCCGGGGAAGCGCACGAGGCTGGCGCCGAGCTGCGAAAATGCGGCCACTGTCCCCGGCGATGCCCCCGTCGGGTTCCACAGGGCGACAAAATTTGTGCCGTGGTATTCCTTGGGAACGGTGGAGATCACCTTGCCTGCGTTGATCTCCACGGAGACCGGCTCCTGGGCCGGCACCGGTGTGACCGATGCTCCCAATACAAGGGAAGCAATGGCTGCTGCAAATGCCGGCGTGTGTTTTACAAGTGAGTTGGTCATAAATTCAAAGTTAACCGGCTGGAGCATTAACACCCTTCCGGCTCCAAGTCCGGAAGGGTGTTATGCTATTCGCAATTGCGCTACGATCAGATCCCCACCCGACGTTTGCGCAATTTTTGGAAGCCGACAGGCATTCCAAATTCTCCAAAAATCATTCCCCGTCCGACCGCCGCGGGGGCACCCGCCTGAATCGGAGCCGTCCCCGCCATTGCATTTTCAATCAGGCAGGAGATGGCAGGCTTGCTCACGCATGAAATGAGGGAGGGGGTTGCTTGCAGGTTCACTTTGGGGGGTTCCATGGGGGATAAAGTTTAACTGGTTGTTTGTCTGGCGTTACACAGCCAACGCTTCCACAAATCACTCCATCCATCCTGAGGGATTTTATAATAGTTTCGTCTCAAAAATACGTCTTTTTTATATCAGATAGTCAGATGATTGCTTTTCCGGCTTTTTTCCTTTCCAGTCGTTGTAGAGTCCGCTGTCCCCAGCGGATTTGCGCGCTGCCACGTCCAGGGCCATGCGCTGAGACAGCGCACTCTACAGCGGGTTTTTTTTGTCGCTTCCCTCATAAATTGATTTTGCCAGCAAACCGGATAAGCATAAAATCACGCCTCTTCCCCCTGCATCTTCATCCGGTATTGCCGGGGGGTGCATCCGCAATAACGCTCAAAGAGCGCATGGAACCTGCACATCGAGCCGAATCCCGATTCCAGCGCCACATCGAGGATTTTGAGGTCCGTGTTGATCAATAGCTGCTGCGCGTGGGATGAGCGCATGCGCAGCAAATATTCCCACATGCTCAGCCCGCAATGCTTCTTGAAAAGTTGCATCAGGTATTTGGGATGCAGTTGCATCGCGCCCGCGATCTTCGTCACCGACAGCGGCTCCGTGTAATGCTCCGCGATGAACCGGCTCACCTTCTCGATCTGCGCCGCGCCCCCCTCCGTGATCACCCCCGGGTGGCTCTGGTGCAGGCCCAGCCCGGCCTTCGCCATCCGGCGCACGCGCGCCTCCACCTCCAGCATCACGATCTTGGTCGCCTCAGGGTTGCCTTCCGAAAAACCTTCCGCCCACCGCTGGAACTGGCTCTTCTCCAGCGTCATCTCAAACTGGTTCTGCGCCGGCTCCAGGATCACCTGCCCGTCCAGCAAATGCTGCGTGAAAGATTCGTTCAGCCTCCATTGCATGAACCACGCCAGCGGCACATGCACCACCCATGCCCGGCTCGCCTGCGGCGGCACATGCACCAGGTGATGCGGAAACCCCGCCCAGAACATCGCCAGCCTCCCCGGCGGCAGCGTCTCAAAACGTCCCGCGAGAAAATACCTCACGGGGCCCGTTGCAAAGAAGTTCAACTCGATGTCCGTATGCGTGTGCGAGTAATCGACCACATAGGGCACATTCTCCCATGCCCCGAACCCGTACGAGAGATCGACCACCTTGGCGCTTTGTCGTTTTCTTCTTGGCATGTTTTTATCCGTGATTGTTATGCAGCATGTTAATATTACCCGTCCGGTCGATCAAGGGGACGCATTCTGCGGCCAGTTATGCACCCATCTCAGGAGAAGGTAGGTATTGTTGTTGGGCCCACTGGTAATGAATGTGCTGTTGGTTTCTCCCGAGGTGGACCAGATATCCGGCGCCGTCTGGTTATACAGCGACATGGCTGTTGTCGTGCTGGTTGCATTATAGTAGTAACCGTAGGGA
>Ga0302319_10004954_pt1 | contig 27096 bp, 19 predicted proteins | sample Bog_T0_2_FD_203319 | JGI IMG/M metagenome (GOLD analysis project Ga0302319, IMG submission 203319) | Peat permafrost microbial communities from Stordalen Mire near Abisko, Sweden - Bog_T0_2 | ecosystem: Environmental > Terrestrial > Soil > Wetlands > Peat | place: Sweden: Abisko, Stordalen Mire... | reverse complement strand
GCCGCGCCGCGCTTACTACTGTCTCATCCGGCATAGCTCGCGCCATCGGAATTCTCGCCTCGCTTGTCTCTGTCCCGCTCACTTATCGCTATCTCGGCGCCGAGCGCTATGGCATATGGATGGTTCTGCTATCCATCATTGCGGCAATGAGCTTTGCCGATCTCGGCATCGGCAATGGCCTGATGAACGCAATCTCCGAGGCTTATGGCAAAGACGATCGCAAATTAGCGCGGGAATACGTTACTAGTGCACTCGCGCTGATGCTGGCAATTGCTTCGGTTCTCGCCGTCGCCGGAGCTGTCGCTTATCCCTTCCTGCCCTGGTCCCGAATGCTCAATGTAACTTCGCAGGCAGCAGCCGACGAGGGAGCTCACGCGTTTCTTGTGCTTTATGCTTCCTTTATTCTCAACATTCCACTTGGCGTGATCGTTCGAGCACAATCGGGACTGCAAAAAGGATATACGGCGCAGATTGTCACCGCAGCCAGCAGTATTCTCTCTCTTGGAGTCATTCTTGGGGTTGTCTGGACGCGGGGCAGCCTGGTATTACTTGTCTCGGCTACAGTGTTCGCATCTATCCTCTCAACCTGCGTGAATGGCTGGATTCTCTTTCGCCAGCATCCGTGGCTTGTACCTGCAATTCATGCTTTCCGCGCCAGCTCCGCAAACAAGATATTCAAACTCGGTCTCCTGTTCTTTGTGCTCCAATGCGCGGTAACGCTCGCCTACACATCGGATAACATCGTCATCGATCAGGTCTTGGGCGTTACGGCCGTCGCCGTCTACGCCCTTCCGCAAAAGCTCTTTAGCTTTGTCTCGCAAGTTGTATCCATGACCATAAATCCTCTTTGGCCCGCCTATGGAGAGGCTATTGAGCGCGGAGATATAGCTTGGGTCCGCCGCGTCTTCGTCGCGTCGCTCCAACTGGTCGTGGCTCTTACTATCCCCGCATGCACCTTGCTCGTAGTCGCCGCACCGTGGATTCTGAAAGTTGCATTGGGCAAATCGTTCCACGCCCCACTGCCCCTGTTAATTGTCCTCGCCGTTTGGTGCGTTGTTAATGCTGTTTCATGTGTTGCCTCCATTTTCTTGAACGGAGCAGGCGTTCTTAAAGAGCAATCCGCGGTCGCCGTCGTATCAAGCCTTGCCAACCTTGCTTTATCCATCTTCTTCACGCGCCGGTTCGGGGTCATGGGAGTTTGTTTGGGTTCCACCGTTACTCAACTCGGAATAGTTTTTCCATTTTATTCCGTGGTAATCCCCAAGCAGATCAGAAATATGCAACGAGCAAATGAAGGTCGTCTGTCCCTTCAACCATCTGGCGCCTATCCGTTGTGATAAGATAAGTGCTTTCCTGGTCCATCATGGCGAGAGCCACGCTCACGTTCTCAGAGGAATGTCTCCTCGTCGCGAAATGCGAGCACTAATGCGTAAGATCAATCGCGACCTGCATTTGTCTGATATCTCAATAAAGCGAGATTTATCATCTGCCAATCCATCCCTTTAAGATATCAATGATTCGACCCCAGCAGATCACACATCCTCTTCGCTCTTTGCGTTCCTTATATCGTCGTTTGCAGAAGCCGATGCCCAAATACCTTGAAATTGGCCCTTATAAGATTCATCTCCAAGACAACAGTCAACTGCTCAATTACAAAAATGGCTTCACCCTTTACGACACAGCTCTCGGTAGAATTGCAGCTACCGTCAAGGCCAAGTACCCCGGCCTGCACGCCATCGACATCGGCGCAAATTCAGGCGATACAGCCGCCCTGATCCGCGAGACCAGTGAGATTCCAGTACTCTGTATTGAAGGTGATCCTATTCTGCTGCCGCTTCTTATTGAGAATGTCGCACAGATGGGTCTAGGAATCCAAATCGAACAAAGCTTTGTTGGCGAGGACGGAGCAGCAATCGACTTGGAATCTGCTCATGACCTCGGACGTAGCGCCTGTCTTGTCGAAGCAATAGACCCTTGTGGCCAGGTCAAGTTCCGTAGCTTGCAGGCAATTCTCTCGGACCACGCGGAGTTCTGTGCGTCGAAGCTTCTCAAAATTGATACCGAAGGATTTGACTTTAGAATTCTCAAATTGTCGATCGAGTTTATTCGTTTGACTAAACCTGTGCTGTTCTTTGAGTACGCGCCTCATTTCCTGCCAGAGGAGTCCACTGTCGGGCTGGAAACACTGGATGCTCTGATTGAATCCGGTTATAGTGATTTTCTGTATTACGACAATCATGGGAATTTCTTGTTGCGAGCTGAGGCATCAAATCGCTCGCTCTTCAGCGATCTCGACCACTATCTCGCCTCGAACCGCCGCCACGGAGTAGCCGTACATTACTTCGATATCTGCGCCCTTCATCAGGAAGACGCTGACCTCGCGTCCATGATTCGTTCTCTCACGCAGGGATGAATCGCCAAAGCTCTCGTGTCCATTTCATCTGAACTATCATGAACGGTCCACAATCCACCCCGAGCCTCTCTCAAGCAAGCATCCTCGTCGCGGGCGTTGCAAGAAATTGCGAAAGAACGATTCGGCACGACGTGCAACGGCTTCAAGCGGCATTTGGGGGCTGCCATCAGCTCCAATGGTTAATCGTCGAATCAGACAGTTCCGACAAGACCCTCACCTGCCTTGAGTTGCTTGAACGCGATATCCAAGGCTTTCGATTCCGGTCTTTGGGTTACCTCGCCGAATCCTTGCCCATCCGCACCGAACGAATCGCGCATTGCAGAAACGCTTATCTCGATGAGCTGAATTCAAATCCCCTGTATTCCGCAATTGACTACGTCGCCATCGCCGACCTTGATGGCGTGAATCGGCTTATTACTATGAAAGGAGTCGTGTCCTGCTGGACCCGCCAAGATTGGGATGTCTGCACCGCCAGTCAGCGAGGCCCCTACTACGATATCTGGGCCCTGCGCCACCCGCTCTGGAGTCCCAATGATTGCTGGCGTCAATACAAGTTTCTTTGCGAATGTAATGTCCAGCGTGAGCTCGCCGCCTGGGTCTCAAGGTACGCCAAAATGATCACAATCCCAGAGACTTCTGAGTGGATAGCCGTCGACTCAGCCTTCGGTGGGCTTGCCATTTACCGCCGCGCCATCTTAACTGATGCGTGTTACCGGGGTATTGATGACGACAACGAACCTATTTGCGAGCACGTCTGGTTGCACAATCAACTCAGAGCTACAGGCGCGAGGATCTTCATTAACCCCCGACTCATAAACACTGCCGGCACCGAACAGTCTTATGAGCGATCATTTCTCCAGACTATGCGCCGCTATCTTCTCGATCTTCGACACGCCCTCAAACTCGCCGCACTGCGAGCATTCTCCCCCGACTCCCTCTAACAACTAGATGCACCTTGTGACTTCAATGGCAAACCCGCATGCGAGCCTGGCCTATAACGATCGCGCTTTGCGCGACTATAGCCCACTTCCGCACTTGCGAATTCTTAAGAGCAAGGAACCACCGCGCGCTGCTACTTATCCCATCTTCTCCATCGAACGGGCCTTCGAGCGGGCTGGAGTTCCCGCACTGCCCGGCTGGATGACCGCCTCAGATAACCTAGCCGCCAACATCGCCTATAAGTTTAGATGGATGTGGAACTTTCGACGCTCACCTTCCGGCCCTGTATTTGTTAGCTACATGAGCTATTTGGAGAAGAAGACCTTTCCCTTCTCTTACTGGACCGAAATCATTCCCTATACATTCGATTGCTGGCCTATATATTATGATATGTGGGCATCTTTCTACCGTCGTCAACGAGTTCGAATCGCCTTTATAACAGCACGTCAATCCGCTGAATACTTCACTAACCTCTTTCCGGAGATGACGGTCAAATGGATTCCTGAAGCGGTTGATCCAAGTGAATATGATCCTACCATTCCTCTAACCGATCGGGACATCGACGTCCTCGAAATGGGCCGGCGTTATGAACCCTATCACCACAGGATTGTAGGCGTATTAGCTAATTACAATCGCAAGCACATTTATGAGCATGGAGAAAAGTCACTCTTTGCTGGAAGAGTCGAACTAATCAGGGGTCTTGCGCGCACCAAAATACTTATCTGTTTTCCGCGCTCGCTTACGAACCCTGAAACCGCCGGAACCGTGGAAACTGTTACATACCGCTACTTTCAAGCAATGGCGTCGAAATGCCTCATTATAGGCCGAGCACCAAAAGAGTTGATTGATCTTTACGGCTACAACCCTGTCATCGAAGTTTCAGAGGGACAGGAGGCCGAACAAATCGATTGGGCGTTGCACGATCTCGACTCCCTAAGCGCATTTGTTGAGCGCAACTTTGTGCGACTCCTTGAAGTGGGAACCTGGGAATGTAGAATCTCCACCATCCTCGATGTCTTGCAACAATACTCTGCTTTCTGCGAATCGGCATAGCCAAGGAGAATGGAACTACTTCCACGAATGCGAATCGTCAGTCTACTTGTTCCCATTCGCAGCGGTATCTATCAATTCCATTGCAACTTGTTGCGAGGTTTGACCAACCGCGATTTTGCGATAACATGGCTCTGCTCTGGCTCGACAAATGCAACGTTAATCGCCGAGGAGGGAGGAACACTCAGCGATGGCGAGATTGTAGCTCAAGGCAATGACGGCATAGTGCAAAGAACAAGAGCCTTGCTTGATCGCATAGAGAGTATCTCTCCTGAGTTGATCTTATGTCATGCGCGAGGCGATCCTGTTGACTTGAACGCGGTTCGCTACTTGACCAGTTCAATACCAAGACTCCTCGTCGTTCACGGAAGCACATTGGCAGTATATCGTAGTGCAACCGCGCTTCGGGATCATGTAAACGTAGCCGTTGCAGTCAGCCCAAGAATTCAGCAGGATCTTACGTCATGCTACGGATTCAGCGATCGTAACTTAAGACTCATTCCACATGGCGTTGACATAACTACCTTTGCAGGCATGCCCCTCAGGGATGGCGAGAGCGGCCCGATTAGGATTCTAAGTCATGGCCGTCTTGATAGAAACAAAGGAGTCTTCCTGCTGCCGAATATACTCTCAGTGCTAGCTAGACACTCAGCTAATTGGCTCTGTACCGTGAGCGGCGATGGCCCCGACCGTGAAGAACTCCAGTGTAGGATCGCTCGATCAGGCTTATCGGATAAGGTTCACTTCACCGGGTGGACAGCTCCTAAGGATGTGCCGAAGTTGATGAATCAGAGCGATGTTTTCGTCTTTCCAACAAAGTATGAGGGCAATCCTTTGGCCCTTATTGAAGCAATGGCAGGCGGATGCGCCCCTGTTGCTTCACGATTGACGGGCATTACAGACTGGGTCATCAAAGAAGGTGCGAACGGCTTCCTGTTTCCTGTTGGGGATTTCGTGCTCGCGGCAAAGTGCCTGCTTGACTTAGCAACTAACCGCTATAAGCTGACTATTCTTCGTAAATGCGCCAGAAACACGGCTGTACACTTCAGTCTCGACTCAATGTCCGTCCAGTATGCCGATCTTTTCTCGCGAGTCGATTCCTCTACAGAACTATCTTGCGTTTCAGAGAACCTCGACAAATACACGCTTCCGAAAGGACTGAGACCTGCCTTTTGGTACGGACTACCTGAGCCAGTTAAAGAGCACCTCAGAAACGCACGTGAGAAGGCACGACGTTTTTTGCCTATCCCTTAGACCTGCGCGTGACAAAGATAAGACGTTCCAGGAGGGCACAGTAATCACACTACTATGCAAGTGCCACATCTTCTTCAACAGCTGACTCGAGTCCCACGGAGACTTCTGCGCGAGTCTATCATGTATCTTCAGCTAGTGAGGCTCGCAACACTCAGCAGATTTGGTAGACAGCCGATCACTCATCCCGGTGGGCCAGTAGTTTCATTGACATCCTATGGAAAGCGTATCGGGACAGCACACTTAGCAATTGAGTCGATCTCACGAGGCTCATCAAGACCATCCAGACTGCTCTTATGGATCGATGATGAGTTCCTCTTCTCTCACCTTCCCACTTCGATTCAGAGGCTACAGAAGCGTGGCCTGGAAGTGACACTATGCAGAGATTACGGTCCACACAAGAAGTACTATGCCTATGTGGAGTCGCAGGGTGCCTTTCGTCTTCCATTAGTTACAGCCGACGATGACATTCTTTATCCGCGCTATTGGCTGAAAGGGTTGATCAAGGCAAATCATGAACATCCAGATGTCGTGAACTGCTACGGTGCTCACGTAATCCCCGTGAACGAGTCTGGCTTCGAACGATATAAGAGCTGGAAGCTAGCTACTTCGACCATTCCGTGTTACTGCCATGTTGCGATGGGAGGGCTCGGTACTATTTATCCACCTGCATTTCTAGCCAAATTGAAGTGTGCAGGCGAGTCTTTCACAACTTGCTGTCCAACTGGTGACGACCTCTGGCTTCACGTGCAAGCTGTTCGTGCAAGATTCAAGGTCAGGCAGATCCTCCCCCGGTTACCTTATTTCTCATTTCAAATGATCCCAAGGACTCAGCAATATGCGCTATCTTGCAATAACGTTGATAGAGATGGCAATGAACTCCAGATAAACGCCACCTATACTGCTGAAGATATTAGCTTTCTTTGGAATAACTGTGCAGTTCGCGTGAATCTTCCGTAAAGATATGACACCAGCAGTTACAAGTTCTCCAGGATATGCGATCGGCCCAAACAATGTCACTAGTTTGGGAGATACACCTTCTCACGCTTGCCAACCGGCAGTCGTAATCGGGCACCCGTACATTGGCCGGGGTGGATCTGAAGCAAGAGTCATGTGGCTGATCGAGGCACTGAAGCAAGACTTTGATCTGACACTAGTAACCACTGGCGGGTGGGATTTGGAAGCGCTTAATGATCATTATGGTACCCAGGTAAGCAGAGTCGATTGTAGGCTTCGCGTTGCGCCGGTTCCATTTCTTGCTCATAGCTTCAGTGCCGCAGCTTTGAGGAGTTCCTGCTATCAGCGCTTCGCACGGAGAATAGCCGGAGAATATGCCGTGCGCATTAGCGCTTATAATCTGACGGATTGGGGCATGCCCGCAATTCACTTTATCGCAGATTTCAGTTGGGATAAGACACTACGCGAGAGACTTCATCCCCCATCACCGGGGTTAATCTATCGCGACACGATCTTACGAAAAGCCTATCTCCTCCTAGCATCCGCATTCGAGACTCCCTCTGGGCGAGATGTGCTCCGCGAAGACTTAGTGATTGCAAATTCCCGGTGGAGCGCGGCGCTCTTGAAGCAGGATTTCGGGGTCGCGAATACGCCAGTTATATATCCGTCCGTTGGGTCACTATTTCCAGATGTTCCGTGGGGTGAGAAGGAAATGGCATTCGCGATGATTGGCAGAATTGTGCCCGAAAAGCAAATAGAGTGCGCGATTGCAATCCTCAACGCAGTGAGGCAACACGGTCACGACATTCGACTCCACCTTTGCGGCCACAACAACCATGATCTCTATGGTCGCCATATTTCGACGTTATGCACTCAGCATGCCAGCTGGATCATTCAAGAAGGAAGTGTCAGCGGTAAACGAAAGGCCGATATCCTCGCCCGCTGCCAATTTGGGATTCAGACGTGTACGACTGAGGCTTTTGGAATCTCTGTGGCAGAAATGGTTAGGGCGGGAGCCATCGTTTTTGCGCCAAACAATGGGGGACAGACTGAGATTATCAACTCTCCCGACCTACTATTTTCAGACACAGATGACGCTGTGCGCAAAATCTGCTCCGTTCTAGCGAGTACCGAGAAGCAAACTGCTCAACGTGCTCATCTAGCGAACTGCGTTGATGTTTTTAGTGCAGATAGATTTATAACTTCTGCGCACGAACTTGTCGTCAGCACACTAAATGAGCCGCGCTTTTTCGTGAATCCTCGCTCTCGTTTAAGGCTGGCAATCGGTCATCCACACATTGGTCGCGGAGGTTCAGAATCTACGGTGATGTGGCTTATCGAAGCTCTGAAGATCAACTTTGATATAACTGTCGTTACGACTGGAGGATGGGACCTGGCCGCTCTGAATGAATATTACGGAACGCACGTTGAGAACTGCGACGTTACGACTCGCATAGCTCCAGTACCCCTTCTTCCCAAAACACGCAGTGCAGCAGCGCTTCGAGGAGCATGCTTTCAGAGTTTTGCTAGAAAGATTGCGGCGGAATATGACTTATGCATTAGCGCCTACAGCCCAACCGACTGGGGCCTCCCAGCGGTTCACTTTATAGCGGACTTCAGTTGGCACTCAGAGCTTCGCAGGCGACTTCACCCGCTATCCCCCGGATTCATCTACAGGAATTCACCGCTCCGATGGGCATACCTAAAGATTGCATCTGCCTTCGGAGAGCCTTCTGGACGGGATGTGCTCAAGGACGATATCCTGATCGCCAACTCTAACTGGTCTGCCGCGCTTCTAAGGCAGATCTGCGGTGCAAATTGTACAGCGGTTGTTTATCCTCCCGTTTGGGGAGAGTTCCCAAGCATTTCTTGGGACGAAAAAGAACTTGCCTTTGTAATGATCGGTCGAATTGCACCAGAAAAGCGAATCGAATGGACGATTGAGATACTCAGTGCTGTGCGGCAACGCGGGTACCCAGTTCGTTTACACCTATGCGGACCGGTCCAGAACGATCTCTATGGCCGTAAGATTACTCGCCTATGCAATTATCATGCGCACTGGATAGTTATGGAAGGGTTTGTTAGCGGATCGAGAAAAGCTCAGGTTCTTAGCCATTGCCGCTATGGAATTCAGACCTGCGCGGCAGAGGCGTTTGGAATTTCGGTAGCAGAAATGGTCAAAGCTGGGGGTATTGTATTTGCTCCAGACAACGGAGGACAAATAGAAGTACTTCAGTCCCCCGACCTCTTATTTGCTGACACCAACGATGCAGTAGATAAGATTTGCGCCGTTTTATCAAGTGCGGAGAGGCAGCGCACCTTACTAGCTCATCTCGCCATATGCGCAGAGATATTTAGTGCTGACAAATTCAAACGAGAGAGTTTGGCAGCCATAGAAGCAACACTCTTCACGACCCCAGCACATAACAGTCTTGCTACCTGCTAAATTCCATGCGAATTGCGTTCATTAGCCTTTATCAGGCGTACCCTTCCATTTCCGGTGCTGCATCGGTCACATTCAATTGCGCTCGCCTAACTCCGGGTACCACTCTTCTCGTTCAACTCGCGGAACTGGCCTCGACCGAGGATGTGGATAATCTTCGTATTGTGAGCATCCCTTATGACGCATCGTCTCGTTTCAAGAAGCTTCTATCAATGCCGAGCACTATTAGGAGTATTCGGAAGGAATTGTCTCAGTTCACACCTGACTTCGTCGTACTTGAAGGCGCGTCCTGGGCTGCCTACCTTTTGCTCATCGTTCTCGCATTGAAAAGAAACCTTAAACACCTGAAACTCATTTACCACGCCCACAATGTCGAGTACCTCCTTCGCCTTGAGCGTGGTAATCGACTAGTAGCGTATATAACCAGATTAGCCGAGCGCAGGATTCTCTCCAATTGCCTAAAATGCTTTGCCGTCTCAGAAGAAGACCGCGCGCGCTTCGCACAACTCTACGGAATTCAACCCGGTTTGCTACCTAACGGTGTTGATTGCGACGCAATGGAGCCGGATCCTCATGATATTGAAGATGCGAGACATAAATATGGGATGACCGATGAATCGATACTCTTCACTGGGCTCTACGGATATCCTCCAAACGCAGAGGCTGTCCACTTTCTCATTGAACAGGTTATTCCTCAACTGCACCAACTTCGACCGAATCTGCGCCTGATTATCACTGGTGGAGGGCCATTGACGCATGAGTCTTGGCTAATCAATACTGGGATTGTATCCCGACGCGAACTTAATGCAATTCTCCATGCATGCCGGATAGGACTTGCACCAATCTTTAAGGGAAGTGGCACGAGGCTTAAGATCCTAGAATATATGGCAGCCGGACTTCCGGTAGTAACTACAAGGAAGGGCGCGGAAGGTCTCAACCTTGAAAACGGAAAGCAGACGATCTTCGCAGAGACGCCAAAAGAATTCAAAGACGCTGTTCTTCGGATTCTCTCCGATCAGGTTCTTTCTGAACAGTTATCAAGTCACGCTATTTCACTGGTGAGGGCTAACTTTAATTGGAAGCTACTTCTTTCTCATTTTTCAGATCAGCTCGAAGCTCTGCATAATGCTCATCCTTCCGACGTGTAATGCTTATGTTGCGAGTCATATTGATTCCTCAGAGTGGCACTTTCGCTGTTTCGCCGAAAGAGCATTCGCAGCGCGGCTACACTTCACACAATGCAGCGGGCGCAATCTAACGTTCATCACATTCTGTGCTGAGATTCTCTTTAGATGGCGCTCCTTTTACGTTCTATATCTACCTATTACTCGTAACGCCCCCTTATGATGAAACAAGATCTCCAATCCACTTCAATTCGATTCGCTTGGTTGCTGCGGGTGCCAGTTTCAACCTTGGGGCTTTGGCTATGTCTTTGGCTTAACCTTAATACTGAGTCGATTAGTGTTCCGAACTCATATAGCTTTGCGGATTGGTCTCTATTTATTCGCGGAGATCTCCCATTTGTGGTGATATTAGCTGCGAGTTCAGTTCTTATTCATCAACGCACGCTTACACTATTGAGCTATTCCCCGTCGCGCCTTCTATTGACATATGGCGTAATAGCCGCTTGTGCAACGGTCTTCTCTCCAATCCCATTTCCGTCTTTCTATTTCTCTGTAGCATTTCTCGCAACAATTCTTACAGCATGGGCATGCGTTGATTCGCGCAGACCGCTCGTTTCCTCTCGGAAGTTACTTCATTTTACATGGATGGCCACTTTCATGGTCGCTGCTATTATCGGCTATCAAGCGAGACACTCTGTATTTGGAGATTCTGCGTCAGCGTATGGAGTCATTGTTGACTTGAAGGGGCTTTCACGTTCGTCAGGAGTAGCCCGGTGGGCAGCAGTTCCAGGATTGGTGTGCCTAGTAAGAGCCTACTACAGTCGCAGCCTGGCTTTGGTCGTCACTTACCTTGGCTTCTCCGCATTAGCATTCTTCATTGTTTATCGAATGCAGTCGCGAGGCGCTGTGTTTGGCGCAATTGCAGCGACGCTCTTTGCATTGCTCGTCTCGTCTCGATTACGCCGTTATGCGCTACCATTTGCATTCATGGCTATCATTGTGATTCTGATTCTTGATTCCCCTGGTTCCGTTTCAAATGGTGTTGCTACATATTTGAAGCGAGGGCAGAGCACAGAGGAGTTTTTTACAATGACCGGGCGAACTCGCGCATATGAGCACGGCCTAGCGGCGTTTCGTGACGCTCCGTTCTTCGGTCGAGGACAGTGGGCAGACCGTCTCGTGATTGGCGAACATGTTCACGATTCCTTCTTGCAGGCTCTCCTTAATGGTGGCATCTTTGGTGCCGTCCCATATGTAGCCTCTTGGGTCACTGGTTGGATTCTATTCGCTAAACTGCAGATGCGACGGTCCAGGCTGAATTCAGAGGATCGCGTTCACTTGTTGGAGTGCGGAGCGGTAATGATGTTCTTTACAGTACGGTCCATTCCTGAGACGACGACTGCAAGTTTTTCGGTGGACCTCCTTGTGATGGTCGCAATTTATGTTTACCTCGAAACGCTCACTCATCAGATAAATGTCGCTAGGCCACAGCATGTCCTCCAGGCATATCATTTGGTTCGCACGAGGCCAGCCATAGCAGAAGTGCCGACGGTTGGCGCAGTCGGTCACTAGTATGAGTCGGCTGAGGGTCCTTGCTGTGGCGTATGCCTGCGATCCTACGAAGGGATCTGAGCACGGTGTCGGTTGGGGTTGGGTGAATGCAATCGCGCAGAACCACGATCTCACAGTAATAACTGCCGATTTTAACGTAGACCATATAAGACAACACTTGCAAGAAAGCCAGCCTTCATCTCACAGAAGTCCGCGCTTCATATATGTCAAGAACTCGCCTTGGCATTACCAGCCATCCCCGTTCTGGATCTCCGTCGAGAACTCTATCGCCAAACCCCTAATGAACCTTGCTTACCAGAACTGGCTTGATCATGCTTACAGGGTGGCACAAGCGGAAGTTGCTCAATCACACTATGACGTGGTGCACCTTATTACCTACGTTGGATGGCGATTTCCCGGCCGATTCTACAGTCTCGGCATTCCCTTTGTGTGGGGGCCAATAGGCGGCATCAAGAATACACCGGCACGCCTTCTTCCTATCTTGGGGCTCAAAGGTGCAATCTACTACAGCGCAAGAAACATCGTCAATTCCAGTCAAGTCAAACTATTACGCGGCCCGAGACACGCACTTCGCTCCGCGAATGAAGGCGTCATAGCTGCAACGTCTGAAATTCAAGATGCACTGTGGAAGCACTTCAAAGTGCGAAGCCAGGTAATTTGCGAAGTCGGACCTTCTGAAAGTCTAACACCGCGTCATATCTCCCGTGAGCCAAGCGACACTTTTAGAATCTCCTGGAGTGGCCAGCACCTCCCCGGAAAAGCTCTCCATCTTCTGCTTCGCGCATTAAGACAACTTCCGCAGGATATTAACTACAGTGTCGAGATACTCGGAGATGGACCATATACACGACGCTGGCAAGCGTTGGCTACCCGCCTGAACATTCATAATCGCTGTAATTGGCATGGATGGCTTCCTCGTGATCGCGCTCTAGCGGTGATGAGCGATTCTCACGTCTTTGTTATTACAAGCTTGAAAGATTTAACCTCGACTGTGGCACTTGAAGCCTTATCACTCGGACTTCCTATAATTAGTCTTGATCATTGCGGCTTTGCAGATCTTGTCAACGACAAATGCGGCATAAAGCTTAAGATTGAGTCAGCGCATCAGATTGAATATGACCTTTCTAGGAGCCTTCTCGCACTCTATTCCAATGAAGAGTTTCGTAAGGTGCTAGCACAAGGGGCGTTTGAACGTAGCAAGTCTTATTCATGGCGATTGAAGATGAATACCCTTGACAGACTTTACGACTCTGTCACCCATTCAAGTGCTGCTTCCAACAACACTATCGAGTTAGATTGCTAACGTTGAGTCAGCTCGTTTGCCGACTCAGGCCCGCTTTACGCAGAACAACGCCAACGAAGAGATTATCACATAACTAGCATCTTAGACAGACTGCTATCACTTGGACAAAGAGAGACATCTCGAAAAGCCCCAACTTTGCTCTTATAATGTGGGCGGGTTCACTCCAGAGAGTATTGTCGCTGTTGTTATTCTGAACTGGAACAGTGGCGACGATATACTCAGGTGCATCTCCAGGCTTATTGAATCGACTTACAAGTCGATCGAAGTCGTGGTCGTCGATAACGGCTCAATTGACGGTTCTTCCGGAGATATACGTGTCCGCTTTCCACACATACATTTTATCAACAATTCATCTAACTACGGATTCGCCAGAGGAAGCAATCAAGGTATTCGGTGGGCCTTGGAACACAGATTCCCTTATGTTCTACTTCTCAATGCTGATGCCCGATTGCATAGCGCGGCTATTAGTGAACTCTTGCGCGTAGCCACCTCAGAAGACGATATTGTTGTTGCATGTCCGAAGATGTATTTGGGAGAAGAAGGAAACGGCAGTCAACGACTTTGGTTCGCTTATGGCACCGTCACACTATGGGCGGGTATATTCCATAACCCTGCCTTCAACCACTTGGACTCAGCCACCTGGTCACACTCAATTGACATGGAATATGCGTCTGGATGCTGCATGTTGATTCCCACAAGCATACTTGATCGCGTTGGAATGCTCGATGAGTCCTTCTTCGCATACTGTGAAGATATCGACTTTTCCTTGAGAATACGTAAGGCTGGATTTCGGCTTCGCTATGTTCCATCTGCGTATCTTTGGCACGGAAGCAGTCAACCGACTGAACGAACGAGTACTTCAACTTACAGGTACCTATCAACCCGTAATAATCTTTGGGTGGTCCGAAAGCACGGCACATGGTACGATCTCATCATCAGTATATGTCTTCTTCCTCTCCGCTCATTCTTTCGAATTGCCAATATGGCGGCACGCGGACAATGGACATGCATCCCCGCTGAAGTGCGAGGGATCAGGGATGGAATATTCTCCGACCTAACACAACAGTGAACTTCCAAGCACAGTAGGCATACGCACAAACAGCGTGCGCAATCACTAGGTGAAACAGAGATAATGCTATGTACTCTCTGATATTCCTCGGCATCGTATCCTTCGGCTTGACTTTGTTTCTGACTCCCATTGTCAGAAACCTTGCCTGGCATTTCGGGATCGTGGACCAGCCTGACCAGCCGCGTAAAATTCATAGCGCTCCAATTCCGCGACTTGGAGGAGTTGCTATTTTCACTGCTGTAGTTGGCACTTATTTTATATTGCTTATCGTCCGCTTAAGCTCCGGCGCAATTGTGTGGGAGGATTTGCCACTTGTAATGCGTCTTGTTCCGGCTCTAGCTGTTGTATTTGGTATCGGACTTGCAGACGATTTGCTCACAGTGAGCCCATGGATCAGATTGGCGGCGGAAACCGGCGCGGCGGTTCTCGCCTGGATTGGCGGAATTCGAATTTCTGCCCTGGACGGCTATACTTTCTCCGGAATTGCGATTAGCTTTGTAGTGACTATTTTGTGGATAGTTACCTGCACGAATGCGATCAATCTGATAGACGGCGTAGACGGACTCGCTACTGGGGTGAGTCTATTTGCAGCATGCACCATGCTGATAGCCGCCCTTCTTGAGCATAACTATCCAATGGCTCTGGCTGTTGTACCATTGGCAGGTTCTCTGCTTGGCTTTCTTCGTTACAACTTCAGTCCGGCAAGCATTTTTCTCGGCGACTCTGGAAGCCTGACTTTAGGGTTTCTTGTTGGATGTTTTGGGGCGGTATGGGCCGAGAAATCGACTACGCTGCTTGGCCTAACCGCACCGTTCATGGTGCTTTCAATACCACTTTTCGATGTTGCTCTTGCGATCGCGCGCCGGACTCTTCGAGGGAAATCTCTCTTTGCAGCGGACGACGCGCACATCCATCACAAGTTATTATCGAGGGGTCTGACACCGCGTAAATTGCTTTTCACAATCTACGGTATCTGCGCCTTGAGTGCAACTGCTTCTATCCTTCTGACAGTCAACCACAATCAGAACCGTGATTTCGTGCTGGTGCTCGTGTGTCTCTCGGCATGGCTCGGACTTCAGCAATTGGGTTACAGCGAATTCGGCATAGCAAAGCGTCTTATGTTCAGCGGGACTATACGAAGCGCCTTGAGTGCCCAACTGGCCCTCGACACATTTGAACAAGATGTCAATGGAGACATTACGCTGGAAGAGAGCTGCAATATGCTCTGCAAAACCTGCCCGCAATTTGGGTTCTCCGGTATGGTATTTGAAGTTGACGAGGTTAAACATGCTTGGGGGATCAATGATGGATGGCACGCACGCCTGGATTTTCCAGGACACGGCTACATCACGGTCTGGCGGGACACAAAGTCTCTGAGCGGCAGTGCGGCCTCGGTTCTCTTTATAGACTCAGTTTCGAGAGTTCTTGTCCAGAAGTTAAATCGACTGCACTTCGTCAGTAATGAATAGCGAACGAGGGGAAGCGTGAAAGTCAAGCCACTTATCTTTGTTTGGTGCGTTCTGATCTGCGACATCTACGGCTTAATTCTATTGAATTGTTGGCGATTAAATTACTACTTCCTGGCCGCGCTCGACTCAAGCCGCTGGTTTCACTTCATAATTTATACAATCGCTGCGACCATCCCACTTGTGGTTTTAAAGAAGGTGCGCTACGTCATCGCCTCTTTTGTACCTTTGGCAATCGCGGTAGCCGCCGAGGCCTTTCGATCAGACGTTTCTTCGAGTGCTCTGCGCTCCCAGACGGTTCCAGCAGATCTTTTCGGATTTGCGGCAGGTATTCTACTTGGGTTGAATATTTGCACATTGCGGAGGTCGACAAAGGCGCTCGGAAACGGGAATCGCGAACCTCGAGACGGATGAACCTTGTAAGTTACTGGCTCAAACAGGCCATTCTGCAGAACGATCTGCTGTACCTACTTTGCGTTTGGGTGACCTTTGCTTGCAACTAGCGGTCCTGTCTCTTCTTCTCAACACTTGACAGGTCTAGACTGTGGCGCAAAGATTGTAGTTGGCGGATTTTGCATCTCACGTGCAGTGATTCATAGGGTTTTTGTTTCGCATTTGTCGCAGGGCCAATGTATTAAAGGGATTTCGACGGCAGAGGAGAAGAGGGAGACATGAAAAGAGTTCTTGTGAATGGGGCCGGTGGATTCATCGGCGGGCACATGGTGAAGCGTTTGAAATCGGAAGGATACTGGGTGCGTGCCGCGGACATAAAGAGGCATGAATTTACAACCCTTCCCGCAGATGAATTCATCCTCGGCGACCTTTGCGATCAGAAACTGGCCGCGGACGTTGTCGAAGGGATCGATGAGGTCTATCAATTTGCCGCCGATATGGGCGGTGCCGGTTATATCTTTACTGGCGATCACGACGCCGACGTAATGCACAACTCCGCGACTATTAATCTTAATACTCTGCATTTTGGGCTCAAAGCCGGAGTTAAGAAATTCTTCTATTCATCCTCAGCCTGCATTTACCCAGCGTATAACCAAACAGATCCTCTAAATCCCAAATGCTCTGAAGACTCCGCCTATCCTGCTGCTCCAGACAGCGAGTACGGATGGGAGAAACTTTTCAGTGAGAGGCTGTATTTGTCCTATATGAGGAACTACGGAGCAACTGTGCGCGTTGCTCGGTTTCACAACATATTCGGACCGCAGGGAACGTGGACTGGCGGCAAGGAAAAGGCTCCCGCGGCAATGTGCCGGAAGGTGGCCGAGGCAGAAGACGGCGGCGAGATTGAGATCTGGGGAGATGGAGAGCAAACTCGTTCCTTCCTTTATATTGATGAGTGCATAGAGGGCGTGCGCCGGCTCGTCGAATCGGATTGGGAAGGACCGGTCAACATTGGATCCGAAGAGATGGTCAGCATCAACCAGTTGGCCGAGACGGTGATGAGCATTGCGGGCAAGAAACTGACCATTAAACACATCACCGGGCCGCTTGGTGTTCGTGGCAGGAACTCGGACAACCGCCTGATTGCGGAAAAACTGGGATGGAAGCCTTCGCACACTCTTCGGGAGGGCCTGGAGAAGACTTACTCCTGGATTCAGCCTCAGGTTGAGGCATTGCGGTCGATGGCGCTAGCTGGCAAGAGTTAGCAGAGTCTGTAACTGATTCCGAATTACTCCGGACCTACCATCCTTACAGTTGCACGAAAAGCGCGCAACGGGCAAGATGCAGGCTGAACCACGCTGTTCCCAACAGGGAGCGCGTGGTTTAGTCGTTTATAAGTGGAGTTTGGCACCCGCAAGATCCACGCCCATTTTGAAGGAATTTTTGGATCAGTAGCAGGGATAAATTCCATTTTTTATGTCTAGAGTTGCTTGAGCTACGCTTTCTGGCTTCCCAAGGTCACGCCAATAATACTCGTCGGCGCTGAATGCGGCAATTTTCTCCAGCTGCGAAGCAAGCCGAAGATAGCTGGCTATGATGGAAAACGTCCCTCGCTCACAGATTTTCTCGAACAAACGAGTTGAGATAACGTGAATCCCCGAGAACGCAAGCGCAGTTACGTTCGAGACTGGACGAGCAAGTTCTGGGACTCCGCCGATTCCAGCTCTGCGTCCGCATAACAAGCCTGCCATGTCGAATAGAAGATATCGCGAGGTTATTCTTCCCTGCACTGCCAGCGTTGCAAGCGATTTACGATTTCGATGAAACCGTATCATTCGCTCAAGATCGATTGTACTCAGCACGTCTACATTGTGCAGAATGAATGGCTCGTCGGTAACACATCCTGACTCCAGAAAGAAGTCCGAGGCATTCTTCAATCCGCCGCCGGTATCCAGCAGGACATCCTCGCGAGAGATCGCAAGATTCATTCCGAAGTTGTCGTTGGCTTTCAGATACTGCACAATCATGTCGGCATAGTGATGCACATTGATAATGACGTCACTCACGCCGAAGGATCGCAAGCGGAGGAGCGCTAGCTCCAAAAGCGTATGGCCGCCTGCCTCGACGAGCGCCTTCGGGCGGTCGTTTGTCAAAGGACGCAGGCGTGTACCCAAGCCGGCTGCAAGAATCATCGCCTTCATTTGCCCATTTTCTCCAACTCGATGTGCTTCACAACCACTTTGACTTTCTCGGAGCCGCGCAAATGTCTGGCAAGTTGCTCGGCCAGGAATACAGAACGATGCTGGCCTCCTGTGCAACCGAATGAAACGATCAGGCTGCTAAAGCCGCGGCGGCGATAGGCGTTCACACTTGCATCCACGAGCGAAATCGCGTTTGCAAGATACTGATGCACAGCCTCGTGCCGATTGAGATATTCGATGACCGAAGCGTCTTTGCCTGTTAGCGTCTTGTATTGTTCTTCGCGTCCAGGGTTGGGCAGACAACGCGCATCAAACACAAAGCCACCTCCATTTCCCGACTCATCGATGGGCATTTCCCGGTGAAAGGAGAAGCTGAAGATCCGCACCGTTAGAACATCCGCCGAGACTGCGATCGTCTGTAGTTTTTCCGAGTCAGACATCTGCCTGAATGCATCCATCAGAGCAGGCAAAGCGATGGGCAGCTTTGCATTTGCATCAAGCCAGAGCAGGTTTTTAAGCGCATAGGGCACGCTTTGCAGAAAGTGCGGTTTACGTTCGTAGAAACCCCTAAAGCCGTACGCGCCGAGCGCCTGCATTATGCGAATGTAGACAAAGCCATAATAGTGTTCCATGAACGCGCCGCGATCTACTGCAATGAATTTTCCAAGGCACGTAAGATAATAGTCGAGCAACTCTTCGCGGAAGGCCGGCGGAAGATCCGCTTTGCCGTCGAACAGGAGGGATGCAATATCGTATTGCAAAGCGCCCTTGCGCCCCCCCTGATAATCGACAAAGTAAGGCTGGCCGTCGCGTAACATGATGTTGCGCGACTGGAAATCGCGATAAAGAAAGTATTCGTTATTGGCGCCGAGCAGAAGATCTGTCAGCCGTCCGAAGTCGTCTTCCATCGCCTGTTCGTTAAAGGAAATTCCGGCTAGACGCAAGAAATAGTACTTGAAGTAATTCAGATCCCAGGAGATCGATTGCCGATCATAACTGGCGCGGGGATAACAGACGTTGTAATTCAGATTGCGACCAGCTTCTACCTGGAATCGCGGCAGCTCTTCTACCACTCTCCGGTAAGCATCGGCCGTCTGCGGAAAGATGTTATGTCCGGATCTATTCTTGCCTAAGAACTCGAAGAGCGTCGTATCGCCCAGATCCTCTTCAAGGTAAGCGCCATGGCTCAAGTCCTCGGCATAGATCTCTGGCACAGGCAAACCATGACGCTGAAAATGCCTCGAGAACTCAATGAACGCAACATTCTCTTCGCGCACAGAATGGACAACGCCGATTGCGCTCCATCCGCCACCAGTGAGTCGAACGATTGTGCGCCCTGAGCCGCCCAGTGTACCTTGCAACGCTTGAATATGTTCGGCGGGTTGATGAAACTTCTGCTCAAAAAGCCGTTTTAAGACGTCCATTGCCGCTCGTTCCTTAACGCATTTAGACTAATTCTCAACGATACCGAGGCTCAGAGCGCTGTGCAAGCTTTTTGCCGACAATGCACCTGACACGCAGTCCAGCAGTGTCTTCCCTGCCCAAATTCTCAAACGAGTGGTTCTAAATCATTGAATTTGCTATAAACTAACACTACGCATGAGACCTTCCAGCGAAGGCAAAAGCCGCGGAGTGGTAATTGAAATTGGCGGCATCCCCATTGCACTTGAGACCAGCGATCCAGGATTTGTGAAGCTACTGAAGGACCGCTATTGCGACTATATGAAGGCCGGAGACCGCTCTGACTTCAAGTTCCGCATTGAGCTGATCGCGCCAGAGGGCATTGATCCCGACGCGGACGCTAGGGTATGGCTTGAGAACGGCGATTGGCAGTTTGAACGGGGTGATTTTCGGGCAAACTGGAATCAGGAGAAGCGGCGCGGGCTGATACGTCAGTCGGCGAATCCATACGCGATCGACTCGGTTCTGCGCATCGTACATACGCTCTTGCTGGCGCGCACGGGAGGCTTTTTATTGCACGCATCGAGCGCAGTACGCAATGGCAAAGCGTTTCTGTTTTCAGGACTATCTGAAGCCGGAAAGACGACGATGGCCAGGCTTGCCCCGCCCGACGTCCATTTGCTCACCGATGAGGTTTCGTATGTTCGACGGCTCGACGACCAATATCTTGCATGCGGAACCCCGTTTGCAGGTGAGTTGGGCGAGCCTGGAGAGAATATTTCAGCGCCAATAGCCGCGATTTATCTGTTGGAGAAGGCGCCGTGCAACAAGATTGATCCAATCGACACAGCCCAGGCCGTACGACGTTTGCTCAGAAATATCCTTTTCTTTGCGCACGACGAAGAACTTGTCCGCCTGGTTTTTGAGTCGGCTTGCGCCATTGTTGCGGCCGTGCCGGTCTATCAGCTTTCGTTCTTCCCCGACCAGCGAGTCTGGGACTTGATTGGGTAAATGATGCCGTCTACCGAAACCTATCTGTCGAAGAGTACTGCCATCGCGGCGCGCGTGCTGGGCGATGAAACGATCATCATGTCAACAGTGGATTCAACCATCTTTATGCTGAATCCCACTGGAACGGTTATCTGGCTGTCGGCCGACGGTCAGACTCCCTTGTCCCGCATTATCGAAGAGAAAGTGTGTGCGGAGTTCGATGTCCCCGTCGAACAGGCAACCGCGGATGCGCAGGACTTTGTAAGCAAACTCGCCGAGCACGGCATTCTTGTTGTTTCAGATCGGCCGCTTTCCCCCAAGGAGGTCTAGTGAGTCTGCTGGACGAAATGAATCAGAAGGCATCTGCGCAGGGCATACCTTTAACTGCGCATCTTGACATTACGTGGCGCTGCAACGAGCGCTGCGTCCATTGCTATCTGGATCATGATGGCGAAGGCGAGATGAGCACCGCGGAGATCAAGGATGTGCTCACGCAATTGGCAGACAGCGGCACGTTCTTTTTGAGCATCAGCGGCGGAGAGCCACTCTTGCGGCGGGATTGCTTTGAAATCCTGGAATACGCCCGCAAACTAGGCTTCAACGTAAAGCTCAAAACCAATGCGGTGATGATTGGCGCCACACAGGCCGCGCGCTTAAGGCAACTCGGGATTGAGCAGGTGCAGATCAGCGTCTACTCTCACTTGCCCGAGGTTCACGACGCAATCACCAAGCTGCCAGGTTCATTGCGGCGCACCCTTGAGGCCATTGGCCATCTGACAGCCGCAGGCGTCAAGGTCTCAATCACAAACATGCTGATGAAGCAGAATGCCACAAACGCGAAGGCCGTAATGCAACTGGCAAAAGACATGGGCGTTGCGTTTACCGTCGATCCTACCATCACGCCCATGCTCAACGGTGACCGCTCCATCACGCAGCTTTCAATCTCCGCCGAAGAGCTTGAGGAGATTTTTCACACAGAAGAACTCGTTGGGAATGTGGGCGAATTCTGCGCTCCTGTTTCCGAGGCGGACGACGATTTTCTTGAAGGCCACAGTTGCAGCGCGGGCCACACTCTGGCTTACATTTCGCCATTCGGCGATGTGTATCCATGCGTATCGTTTCCCATGCCATGCGGAAACGTGAGAGAGAAGCCTTTTCGTGAGATCTGGTATCGTTCCGATGAGTTGACGGAGCTTCGAGCTGTAAAGATCAAGGATCTGCCCACATGCTCAAAGTGCAGCCACGGTTCTTATTGCTCGCGCTGCCCTGGGCTGGCTTACATGGAGGGCAATATGCGCGGACCATCGAGCGCAGACTGCGCCAAGTCAGAGGCACGCACAGGAATCCCCAGCGCATGGCAGACGATTCAACGGCAGACACAACCCAATTGGACCTATCCTAACTTGGTGCAGATCAAGCCGATGTAGACCGATGCAAGATCGCGCGAGTCAGGCGTGCTTTGCACCTGCGACCTTGCGAGCCAACCGCAGCGGCCTTAGCACCGAATAAAGCGGCGCAAGAAACAGCGGCAGTCTGAAGGTTTCAAAATCCTCGACCGCCGGACAGAAGACGCTCCCGGCCAGCAGGCACAGGCGATCCGCGGCGCGAATGCCGGCTGTGCGGTCAAGCAACCAGCCAAGGCTCGATGTCGTGAGCCTGGTATCCACCGCGGGCCAGATCTCAGCGTGGATACGGCGGCTCAGCCTTGCCACATGCGCATCCTGGCGAATCATCGACACGATGGGCGCAGGCATTTCAATCCCCCAATACTCATGCACCAGATACAGACTCACGTAAACCATCCGGCGTGTATTAGAGTCGCCTAAATGGCTACGGACAATCTCCCAATCGAGACTGGGGTGAGCCCGCAGCAGCTGAGCGATATCGCAAAGCTGCGAGATGTGCATCCATCCGTGATGGCCGGCGTGGAGACAGAGCACAACGAGCAGATCCTCGGGACAGAATCCCGGTACTTCACCTCCCCAAAATCCAACCATCGTTGCGCGCTTCCACATATTTGCAAGATCGACCGACCGCGATTTAAATCTCTGCACAAGACGCCAGTGCAAGTCGAGGTCCACGCCGCCTTCCGCAGAAAACGGATGCTCAAACCCCAGCTTGAACGAGGCTGCCTGCTGCGAAGAAGACAAGCCAGCCTTGTCGTGAAAACCGATTGCGGCCAAAGCGTCGCGCGCGGCTATGAGCTGATCGGGCGTAACAATTAAATCGAGGTCGCGATAGGCGCGGAGGGCGCAATTGCCGTAGTACTGCTCAGCCAGCAGCGGCCCCTTGTAGACGATGTGCGGAATTCCCTGCCCTTGCAGATGCGCGGATATGGCACCGAGTTTGGCGGCAAGCTTGAGGCTGCGTCCGGCGATCAGCGTGCACGCGGCGTGCAGAGATTCAACGGCCTCCGCCGGGACCGAGGCATAAACCGGCGAATCGGCAGTAGCGTGAAGATGAAGGTAAAGGAGCGGCTCAAGACCGTGATGCACAGCGAGCAGCCGTAGAGCATTCCAGTCCAGAGGGCCGGCGAGCAGGTTCGCCAGAATCCGTTTCTCTTCCTCGCACAGTTGGCTCCTGGCGATGGTCAAGAGCAAATCAAGCTCATGGCTGGTGCCGTGGTCGACCATCAATCCCCGACCATGGATGAAGGACGAGCCGGATACGCGATTGTGCCGCCGCCGAAGCGCCGTTGCGCGTACAGCGTCAAGCGCCGAAGATAATGTGAACGCCGCAGCACGGACGCGACCACGCGCTGCCAAAGCTTCCGCTCGGGTGAAACGGCGCGGCTTCGGCGCAAGATGCTCTCCACCTGGCCCAATATCTCTGCGGGGTTCACCGGAGGGTCGTAGTCGCGGAGGGAGTCTCCGCGTGTAATCACCTGATCGTCTGCGATCCGCGCAATGCGGTGCAGCGTGAGTCTTTCTTCACGGCCATGCAGGATGATCTGCCCGGGCCTGAGCTCAGAAAAGTCACAGCGGCGAACAGCGACCAGATCCCCAGGCCAGAGGACGGGCAACATGCTTGCGCCTGCCACTTTGAGGCGCACTTCACCGGTGCTGCGAGCCACTCCAGAAACCAACTCGCACCAAACAGCTCGGCATTGCGCCTCTCGATCCATACGGAATGGAATCTAGGATGCCCTGCGGTTCACGCGGCAAGTATGACTCGTGGTTTGTACTTTGCCGCACGCGAGAGCCATAGTCTCGAAGACGCGCTCGTGGCGGACTTCGGGCTTGACGTAGGGCTTCTTAGCAACTGACTTGCTTTCCGGCCCGGTTACTGTGTTCCGCGAATCTGGCTGGCTCATCATCACCTCATCATACCTTGGTTGAACGTTGCTTTTCTAACGATTTCCGGGCCCCCAGCCAAGCCCTAACCCGGATGGAAGACCGGCGCATTGCCGGCCTCCCGACTGCATTAGCGTTGCTTTCTTATTCCTTACGGGTTCTGTTGCTGCGCCTGTATGGCATTGATGGTTGGCGCGCCACCAGTTGTGCAGTTGGTGCTTGTTGCGGTTCCGCCTCCTGCGCCGCCACCCGCCGTTGCTCCCGCCAGACTGATGAAGTAGATTTCAGATGCGCCGGTGGTCGAGGTATCGTCATTATCGATGACGATACCGCCGGTTCCCCAGCAGCCGTTGGTTGTTGGGTTCGCATAGCTCTGTGCTCCCTGAATCAAGATCGTCGCCGGACTGTTGACGCTGTACGACTCGATACAGGTGTTTCCCGCACCGCCTGTACAAAGCCCCGGAACGTTGCCCTGGTTCACGCTGAAGAAGATGTAATCGGTGCCGCCAGTGGTTGCGCCTCCCGCAACCGTGCAGGCTCCGTTGCAGAACTCCGTGAGGGGAGACGGCCAGGGATAGTCCCCAGCCCCACTTGGCGTCAGTCCGGTAACGGCCGTACTTGGCGTACCCAATGTGCCGGTGGTAATGGGCAACCGGTACAACGTAGCTCCCGTTGTGACGCCTGTGTTGCCGACAACGTAGAGATTCCCACTGGGACTCGCTTCGTTGGTAGAACCGTAATAGACGTTATCGAGCGTTCCAGCGAAGAGCGGGTATCCATCGCCGCCAGTGCCGACCTCCTGCGTGGCAACAGGAACGGCTGTGGTGCTGCCTGCGCCGATTGTGCCCGTTGCGAACTGGTCGACGGAATTAAAGCCCCCGTTTGCAATGGTGATGGTGAAGGTGTAGGGGCCGCATGTGCCACCGAAGCAGTTCGCGGCTGTGGTGAGTGTTGCTCTATTTGTTCCCGTATTGACGCCGGTTGCTGTAATCGTATCGCCAGTCGGGATATTGGTTCCCGAGATTGCTTTGCCGTCTTCAGCCGTAGTGAACGTACCTCCCGCACCACCTGTTCCCGCAAGGGTCGTCGAGTGAAAGCCCTCATTGGCGGTGACGGTTGTGGTCGAGGCTGCGCTACTGGCGACAAAGGCATAGACTGCGCCGGAGGCTGAATCGACAAGCGGTGCGTCGTAGATGCCGCCGCCAGCGCCTCCGTCACTCAGCAACTCCGTGTGTCCCCTGGTGCTAAACGATGTAGCGGTGCAAACCGTTCCGGGCGTTCCGGAGTTCACCGAATACAAGTAGCCGCGGGTATCGCCGACAAAGACGCATCCAGAGACGAGATCGTAGACCGGGGATGCAAGCGGATAGGTGTTACCAAGATTGATCGTTTGGGGCCCTGATATTGCGCCGCTGAATACATTGTTGAACTCTTCGAGACTGCCACTGTCGTCGCCCACTAAGATCGAGTCGTCAACAGAGTAATAGGCGTAATACGGCGAAGAGTAGGTGTCATTGTTGGTGAGCGGCGTAACCGTCATGCAGGGCGCGGTGCAAGTCGCAATATCTGCCGAGATAGTGGGCGCTGTGGGCGCGGTGAGCGTGCCGCTCGCGCCGATCCACTTCAAGACCACGAGCTCGGATGCTGTGCCGTTGGATTGGACGAAGGCAATCTTTGTTCCGTCATAGGAGAGAGTCGGAGAAGTGGTCACAGTGTATCCGGTATTTGCACCCGACTCCGTGTTGAATGCCCAGTATGTTGTTGGGACGTTGCCTCCGCAGCTTGAGTAGATGTTGCTATAAGCGATGATGCTTGCCGCGGTCGCCGAGCCAGGCTGGCCAGTCGGGTACACGACAAAATCTGCAGTGCAGCTTGCCGTGGTGAGGCTGGGCCCGTATTTGGCGGGCGAAGCATTGGGCTGCACGGTGGCAGTTGCGCCGCCGCTCAGTGAACTGCTTGTCCAGGTAAATCCGGTCAGGGTTGAGGTTAAGGTGATGTCGTTGGCGGCTGCGCCGGCCGAATCCGATGTCAAAGTGACCTGGTTGCCGATGTTGGAGCCCGTTACTCCAGTTGCCGTGCGGCCGTTATTGCAGGTCGTGATAACGGATGAGAGGTTTTGGGCAAGAGTAGTCGTGCTGGTGCTGATTGCGAAGGTTCCAGCGGTATAGGGTGTAGTGCAGGCATTGCTGCCGGGGCCGCCGTTGGTCACCGGTAGGTTCCACGCGAAAAGGGTCACAGGGGTTGTAAGTGTGGCGCCGCCGACGCTAAAAGCCGAAAACGTTGAGCCGCCCAACACCGATGCCTTGACAGTGACGGTATTTGTGCTTGATATGGTTGTACCTAGACCCGCTCCTGCTGGACACAGATTGAGCGCATTCTTCAGGTTTGTCGCCAATGTGTTTGCGCTCGTGCTTGGAGCAAATGTGCCAGACCCAACAGAGCAGGCATTGGTACTGGCGGCTGGGATGGTCCCAGAGTTGAACGTTACGTTCGACGCGCCAGACGCAGACAGATTTTGCGAGTTGATCGTACTTGTGTTAACCAGGAAGACGTACGCACCGCTGGCAACGGCTGAGACGTTTGCATTTGTGTTGCACGTGCCGTAGCCACCGCAGTTTCCGCCTATCGCGTTTGCCAGGTTTGTTGCGTCAGTGCTCAGGGTGCCTGAACGGGTTATGCAGTAACTTGCGCCGCCGCAGTTCGACTCCCAGGTATATTGCTGGCCGGCAATGGTTGTCGTGCTGATCGTCGGTCCGCCGTTGTTGCCTGGCTCAGAGCCGATCATGGCATAGTTTGTACCAGCGGAGGTCATGCTCAGTGTGTTGGTTCCGCTGGTGATGGTAATCGTCGAACCGGATATAAGGGGGTAATAGAACGCTCCCGAGACACTAGATGCGGAAGCATTCGTGGTCAGCGTCAGGGTATTGGCACCGTTCACAATAGTAATAGAACCAGTGCCGCTCGGGGTTGCGCTAAAGCTGCCCTTCTGGGAAGCCGTTGCGCCACTGCCGAGGGGCGTGGACCAATCCTTCTCCATCAGGTCGGTAAACTTCTTGTACGGCGTACGGCCCCCGCCACCGCCGTGATTCCAGCCCAGGCCGAGCCCACCGCCATCGCCCAAGTGGCCACCTACTTGGCGCGGGCCTCCGCTGCGCTTGAACTGCTGCAGTTGGAAGCGCGTATCGCCGGTAATCTTCAGCCACTGATCGAGCCTTCCCTTGCGCTCGGCCT
>Ga0302319_10004952_pt1 | contig 27105 bp, 17 predicted proteins | sample Bog_T0_2_FD_203319 | JGI IMG/M metagenome (GOLD analysis project Ga0302319, IMG submission 203319) | Peat permafrost microbial communities from Stordalen Mire near Abisko, Sweden - Bog_T0_2 | ecosystem: Environmental > Terrestrial > Soil > Wetlands > Peat | place: Sweden: Abisko, Stordalen Mire... | reverse complement strand
TTTACGAGTTCAAGGAGTAAGGAGTGACGGATACCGGGGTCCCCTAGCGACGAGCGACGAGGAAATCGGGAAAATTGGCCCCAGCCCTTCGGGTTGCGGGGAAAATCCGCCCATTCTTCGTTGTCATACTCGACGGTGGGCCCGCCACAGCCTTCGGATTCCGCCTCGACTGGACGGATTTTCCAGCGCAACGCCACCCACTCCAGTAGTGTTAACAGGCCCTAGTCTAGTGCGCTCCGCCAGGGCCTTGTGCGCTAACTTGAAGCTGATAGCGCTCAAGATCGCTCTGTAGCTGCTTTGTAAGATCGGAGTTATGCTGCTGCGTGGCTAACTGAATGGCTTGTTGCGCAGTGGTCACCGCCTTCGGATATTGCGCGGTCTCGGAGTACATGCCCGCGAGCATTCGCAAGATAGAAGGCTCTTGTCCGTTGGTGATCTTCGCTGCCGCTTCAAACTGTTCCAGAGCTTCAGGGAAACGATTGCTCGCAGCATAGGCGCGTCCCAGGTTGTAGCGGCTATCGGCGGATTCCGGCGCAAGTTCCACTGCCTTTTGAAGCTGTGCAATGGCGTCGTCGAGCCTGCCCATGCGCGCCAGAATCACACCAAGAATGTTGTAACCGTCGTAGGACTTCGGCGCAAGTTGGATGCCCTTGGTCAACTGATCGAGAGCTTCCTGACGTTGTCCGCTCATATCCAGCACGTGGCCAAGGTTGATGTAGGCGTCACCGTTGCTCGGGTCCAGGGCTATAGCTTTACGAATCTGGACCAGAGCCTCATCTAACTTGCCGCTGTCGGCCAAAGCTCCGCCAAGATTGTTGAGCGTTTGCGAACTGTTGGGGTTAATCGCGAGTGACTTGTTGTACTCGTCAATCGCTTCTGATGTATTGCCGGTTGCAGCCAACGCAACGCCCAGGAAGTTGTGCGGGCGGGCATCGTCAGGGCCTAACTCAATCGCGTGCTGCCACACGGGAATGGCTTCAGAATACTTGTGCGCGTCAGACAATTTTGCCGCGGCGCTGTAGGCCTTGTAGAAGTCCACAGCCGGTGTTGCAATGTCGGCAATGCCGCCGGGAGCGATGTTGACAAACTCCGGTATATTCACCGCGCGGTTGGCCGCTGTAGCGTTCTCAATCAGCACCGGGGGACTGTCGTTGCCGTTCTCGTCGATGTGCGTTAGAAACATCTGCGTATATGGCGAACGTGATTTCGACGAAAACACCAACCAGCGCCCATTGGGAGAGAAACTGTGCCAGGAGTTCATCAGCCGCGTATTGGCGTTCATGCGGCGCGCAGTTCCGCCTTCGAAAGGAACAATGTACAACTGACTGTCAGGCCGCATGAGCTGGCCGTTCTTGCATTGCACGAAGACGATCCATTTGCCGTCGGGTGAGACTTTGGGAAAACTGTTGCTCATCCCGTTCTGCGAGGCTCCCACGATGCGCTCCGGCGTGCCGCCTTTGCCGTCGTTGAACGGGATTTTGTATAGATCGTATTGAATCTGAGTTTCGTTGGGATCGTTGGCGTACTCGGCTGGCGTCTGATCCGGTGTTCGCGGCGGACGCGCCTCAGCGCGGGCAAACACAATCCACTTGCCGTCGGGATTCCACACACCGTCTGTTTGCACGTACGTGGGATCGTCGGCTCCAGGCAGCGGCTCGCGTCGTCCTTCGGTGCGGTCGTAGTACTCCAGAATGCCGCGCGTCGGATAAAAGACCTGAATAAAGCGGTAATCCTTGAAGTTGGTTACGTAATAGCTGTCGATCAACTTGCTCAGCGAGGGGCCGGCGAAAGTGCTCACCACATAGCGCCCATTGGGTGAAACCTGCGACATGAATCCCACACGCACCGTGCCCACCTTGCCATCGGTATTCCAATGCACCAGGTCTTTGGTCCCAATCGACATGTGCTGCTGCACTGGCACCACGGCATAGAGGCCTTTATCATTGGCCGGTCCATCGATGTCCATGCCGAACGTCTTGCCATCGGCGGAGAACGAATGACAGTTGGCGCACGTGGGCAAGCCTGTCATGAGAGTCTTGCTTTGCGGCTCTGAGATAGAACGGAGCCGGTATTTGATGCTGGGCACAAGCGAGTCAGGGAGGGGCTTGATGACTACGCCGCCCTTTATGTTTTCAGAGGTGGGGGTGATCAGTGGCACGTCTCGAAAGAAGATGGGGGCTGCCACGGGATCCTTCGATGTGTGAATAGTGGCCTGCGCTTGGGAAAGCGGATGGACCTCCTTCTGGCTGGCATAGCCGCTGATGATGATGGTTGCCGGTTGCTCCACTGAAAGCTTCTTGATCTCGTCCCAAGTTTTGGCGTCGGGTCTCCAGGTATGAGTGACTGCCTGCTCCGGTGTAAGTGTCGGCGGCACATAGCCAGGCACCTCGTTGTCGGATGGTCCAATCTGCATCTTCTCGCCGTTCGACCAGACTTTAATGGAGCGCGCATGTCCGCCGAATGCGATTTCGACGCGCCAGACTGTTGCGGCGGAGTTGGCATCGCGCCATTCAAATTGCGGCGGAATAATGTCGGGAGGATAAATAGTGCCGTTGATCGGGACGTCGATGGTGAGAGCTGAGCTGGAGGAAGGGGAAGATGGATTTGCTGTAGCCTGAACAGCCATCGGAACCGGCTTCAGGTAATCCGGGATAGACGCGGAATGGGCGGCTTCTGCCGCAACCGGATTTGCGGATTCGATTCCGCCGGCGCGAACTGTGCCGCTGAGCCCACTTCCCACGGCAAGCACGGCCACCGCGGCCGCAATGTACATCCTCTGCATTCAACCCCCCCTGTTTGGTTGCTCCGGACTGGCGTACCGGAGCCGATTCCTGAACTTGCAAAGGGGATGAGGTCCGGGGATGTCCGAGCAAGCAGAATACGACTATCGATAGTAACAAAGCCGATGCAGACCTTGCATGCAAAAAGCGTGCTGGGGTTCCCGACCGCTGATTTCCGAAGTTGCCCTCAGCGGGAATTCCGCGCAGCCAATGTGGAGTGGAGGGCCTGGTCTAAGCCGCTGTATGTTCAGCACTTACATTTTGTACGGCCGGGTTTGATGAAGTGGAGCTATATCTCGCGCGGTCCACGCTCCAATCGCACGAACCGAACCACTCCACAACGCGTTCAACCATGCGCTCGCGATCCTCTGAGAAAGTGTAGGTGTGGTCGGCATTGGGATAGTACTCGACGCTAATGCGGTCGCGTGGTTTCAGGCCTGCGAACATATCGAAAAACTGCCGGGTGTAGTTGTAGTAAGACGTGACACCGCCCGTATAGACGTAGAGTAACTGCGCGTTACGATTCACCAGTGACTGAATCTCGTGCTCCACCTGATGCCGAGGGCCGAATGGCTTGCGCCGCCCGTGGCCGCCGACATCCTCCTCATCTTGCTTTTGTGCCGCCAGGTTGCGCCGTGCAAAGCTCAACCATGAACTGGGTCGCGCCAGGCGAGGCAAGTAATACTCCATATAACTGCGGCGCGTCCAGTAGCCGTGCCCGTCAAGGAAGACTGCTCCCACAACCCGAGGATCGCGGAGCGCCACGGCATGAGCGTTGTCAGCTCCAGCGCACAACCCGAGTAGTACGAAGGTTTGGAAACCGCGCTTCGCCTCCAGGTAGTTCAGTGCGTCCACAATGTCCGCCTGAACCTGATCCTCGTCCGATTCGGCCTGCCCGCTCGCGTTGCTGTCGCCGCGGCCACCCAAATCGAAACGCAGACTGGTCACGCCCTGTTCCGCCAGCTTGCGCGCGAGTATTACTGACATCCGGTGCGGTCCCACGCGATGAAGAAGACCGGCATTGAGCATCACCACCGCCGGCAACTCCGGATGGGTAGTTGCCGTGGGTTCGGTGAGCAGCCCAGTCAAATTGAGTTGGGGGCCAAACTCGCAGACGCGTTCTCTCATGCCACACGCTCCACCGCTTCGGCCACGGCTCTCACAATGGGGCCGGTCATGCGGGCATCAAATGCCGCTTTCAAGCTTGTCCAGTTCACCGGATCTTCCATTGACCGGTACGCCGCATCCGGCCACCGGTTCTGGATTGCTTTGAGAAGGGCACTGTACTCGGGCCGCTCTTCTGAAGTCACCAGCGCGGCGTCGGACACATCAGGTACTTCGACCAGATTCAGCAAATTGATATCCTGAATCGCTCGCCGCAAATCCTCTGGATAGCGCGCGCCGAGCAGTTCATCGGTTTCTCGGGGAGGCAATTTACGGTCCGCAGCCATCTGTGAATTCATCTCGGCGATGGAGGACAAATACTCGTGGCCGGAGACGACCGGGTCCCACAAAACCACACCCTTCCACTTCTGTTCGCGGCTAGAGGCCGCCTTGAGGGCCAGCGCCGCGCCCATGCGCAAGCCAACCACCGCTGGCTCGGCAACTCCCGAAAGATCGGCCAACTCGCGCGCGGCAATCACAATATCATCAAGCCACACGTCGAACTGTCCTGCACCGATGTCGCAGCTTGAGTCTCCGGTGCCATGGTAGTCGAAACGCAAAACGTGAAATCCTCTGTCCGCAAGTTGCAGGGCAAGCAACCGGATTGCATAATGAGTCCGCAGGTACTCCAATCCGATCGGCGCGCACAAGAGCACTCCAGCTTTGCGTGCGACTGAAGGCCTTGGCGGCGCATAGCTGCCAAAGAGGGGTGCCTCTTCCGGTCCGAAATGGAATGGAGTCATTGGCCGGCTTCCTTCTTTTGCTCTTCTGTCATGCGGTTCGCAAGTTGCCCCAGAGTATCCACAAGCACGTGCCGCGGAGTAAGGCGATAACCGGTGTCGCGCTCGACACGTACGATCATTTGCACGGAAAGCAGCGAGTGACCGCCCAGGTTGAAGAAGTTGTCATTCACGCCGACATGCGGAATCTTGAGGACATCGCGCCACGCCGTTGCCAGAGCAATTTCAGCCTGAGTGCGCGGCGCGCTGGCTGCGGAATTCTCTCCGAATTCTCCAGAGCCCGGCAGCATCTCCGCCAGCCGCGCGCGGTCAACCTCTCGTTTGCGCGTGAGCGGGAGCGACTCAAGCAGGATCACTTTCGTCGGTATCAATCTCTCGGCGCAGCGTCCGCGCAGATGCTTGCGAACCGAGATTGCGGTTACATCTTCGTCGTTGATTGGCACTGCAAAAGCAACAGGACGCGCGTCTGGCGAGCCACCGGGCGGCAGTACCAGTGCGGCTGCGGACAGCAACGGGTGCTCTCCGAGTGCAATCTCCGCCGCCAGCAGTTCCGCATCGATTTCGGGCTCAGTGTTTGTCTGAGCCGTGAATGGATCGGGAAGAGACTTGGTGTCGATCTTGCCGTTGTCAGTCAGTGGCAGCCGGTCAATCTCGACGAACCAGCCCGGAATCATGTATTCAGGAAGCGACTCGCGCAGTCCCGTGCGCAGTTCTTGTGCGCTGGGCTTGGTGCCTTCCTTCACTGTGTAGAAGGCGACAAGGTGTGCATCGCCTGGCGTCTTATCACGCACCACAACCACGCACTGCTTGATCCTCTCCAGCCGCGACAGCGCCAGTTGCACCTCGCCAAGTTCGATGCGATAGCCGCGCACCTTCACTTGAAAATCGTTGCGGCCGATGTACTCGATGCGGCCATCGCGGCGCAACCGCACAACGTCGCCAGTACGATACATCTGGCCTTGGCCTGTGAATGGATTGGGCAGGAAACGCTCGCGCGTCAGGTCGTCGCGTCCCAGGTAGCCGCGGGTTACACCGTCGCCGCCAAGCCACAACTCGCCGGTTGAGCCGCGCGGCACCCAGTTGCGATGCGCGTCAAGCACGTAAGCCTGGGTGTTGCCGATAGGCTTGCCGATGGTTAACTCGTCGCTGGTGACGCGATCGATAGTGGACCAGATGGTAGTTTCGGTTGGCCCATATACGTTCCACAAAACCCCGACGCGGGGAATCAGTTGAGCCGCAAGATCGCGCGGCAGCGCCTCGCCGCCGCATAGCGCGGTCAGGTTTTTGTCGCCTTCCCAGCCCGCGGACAACAGCACCCTCCAGGTGGAAGGCGTGGCCTGCAGAAAACCGATCTTCTCGTCGCGCAGAATGCGCACCATGGCCAATCCATCCACGACCGTAGCCCGATCTGCGATGATCGTGGTTGCGCCGGCAACCAGCGGAAGCCATAGTTCAAGTTCGGCAATGTCGAAGGACAATGTGGTGACTGCGAGCAGGCGGTCGCGCGCAGAAATACCCGGCAGTTGGGTGTGCATGGTGGTAAGAAAATTCACCAGCGCCGAGTGCGGAATCTGAACGCCCTTCGGCTTTCCCGTCGAGCCGGACGTATAGATCACGTAGGCCAGATCGCTGGGCTTGCGCGGCGGCGGAGCGAGTTGTTCCTCAGTCTTGCTGCCGGTAATCTCACCAATGTCGATCATGCGAACGGCGTTACTCGGTTGCCAGCCGATCGCCTTTTGCGTGAGCAGCACTTTCATACCGGAGTGCTCGACCATATAGTCGAGTCGATCTGCCGGATAAGCCGGATCGAGCGGAACATAGGCAGCGCCTGCGCGCCACACGCCCAGAAGCACGGCAACCATGTCGGCGCATCGCTCCACCATCACGCCGGCAAGGGGCAGAGGACCCAGATCTTCGCGAAGCAAAGCCGCGGCAACCTCGCCCGAACGCTTCCAGAGCTGCGCATACGTAAGCCGCTCTTGTCCCCACTCCACCGCAACGTCGTCGGGTTTTGATCGCACGGTTCGCTCGATCAGTTGGTCGGTACAAAAGCTGCGTTCGAACCCCATCGCCGTTGCGTTCAGCGCCGCATCCATCGCGGCAATCTGCTCGGCGGGGACAATCGGCAGCAAGTCCACCGGGCTGTCGGGCTGCGCAACAATCGACGCCATCAGTTGCTCAAACTGCTGCAATCGCAGATGCGTCTCCGTGGCATCAAAGAGCGAACGGTTATACGCCCATTCCAAAATCAGTTCGCCGCCTTCGACCACGCAATTGATCGAGATCTCAAAGGTCTCGGCGTTCCGGTGATTGAAAAAGTGATGCGCCTTCAGGCCTTCAAAAGCAAGTGCGCCCTCTTCAATGCCGGGGTCGAAGTTGAACATCACTTGAACAAGCGGCGCGCGCGTTCTTTCGATTTCGAAGTCAATCGCCTGCAAAAGCTCGGGAATCGTAATCCACTGATGTTCAAACGCAGCCAGAAAGCGTTCCATTACGCGCTTTGAAAACGTCGCGAATGTATCGCTCTCCTCAATAAGAAAGCGGATGGGCATGATGCGCGCATCGTGGCCCAGCAAGGCGCTCTTTCCGCTTGTGATCTGTCCAGCCGAAGGAACTCCGATGACGAAATCGCGCTGGCCCGAGATGCGGCCGATAAAAAGCGCAAATGCCGAGAGCAGCGTGACAAACTGGCTCGCTCCGCGTTTGGCGCCAGTCGCTTTCAATTCTTCGTATATCTTCTGGCCAACGGGGAAGTCTTCACGCAGCGAATCGTAGGTGCGCTGCATGGGGCGTTTGAAATCGAGCGGCAGTTCAAGCGCGGGAACGCCGCCGGCAAAAACCTGCTGCCAGTAGGCGCGTGCGCTCTCGGCATTCTCGTTCTCGCGGGCGGCTGAGAAGCGCAGATACTCAACGAATGAATCTGGCGCTGGCAACTCGGCCACATCGCGCCCAAGAACCAGGTCGGAATAGAGCCGCGGCAACTCTGCAAGAATAATCTTGAGCGACCAGCCGTCGACGACCGCATGATGGCAGTTGAATACCAGCACATGGTCGCGTTCGCCGCGCTCCACCAGCAGTGCGCGAAACAACGGCCCTTCCAGCAGATCGAAGTTATGGTTGAGTTCCTTGCGGATCAGCTCGTCGTATGCGGCTTGCTGCGCGGTCTCCTTCAAGTGACTGAGGTCGATCACAGGAAGCTCGAAGGCGATGCGTTCGCGAACGAAGAATTCGGTTCCGTCGGCTGAAAAATGCCCGCGCAGTGCTTCATGCCGGTCAAGCAGATTCAAAAGGGAAGAGTAGAGCGCGTCGCGGTCGAGCGCTCCTTCAAGGAAGATCGAGATCGAGTGGTTGTAGCCGAGCGATGCAACCGGATCGCTGAGTGAGGCGCTGAATATCTCCTGCTGGGCCGCCGTGCTTGGAACAGTCGTCTCCGTTCCGAATATCTCCTTTGGGTCGACCTCTTCTGTCGCCCTTGGTGCATCGGTCGCTGGGTCGTTCTCGATATGGGATATAGATGCCATGGCTCTCACTTATTGCTTCACGCGGCAGTAGCGCCGCGAGTTTGCATCGAAAACAAGCCACTTCTCGTTGCCCGCGGTTCCTGCGACGCGGAAAGCGCCAGGAGCGGGCGGCTGTGAATGTTTGGCTCGAATCAGCGGCTTGCCGCTTGGCTGCGTCGCGCGGGTGTTGCGCAGCTCGCCGCTTGGCGCGGATGTGTGAGTCGCTTCTGCCTGCTCGGCCGGAGCGCTCGCAGCAGTAGCGCCGATCTGCCTCAATTGCTGGTCAATGAAATTTCGTACAGCGATCAGCCGTTCTCGTGCTGCTCCTGATCCGTCTGTTGAGAAAGCTATGCTCGGCGCGAATTGAGGGCCGGCGATGCTCGCTTCAACCGGCGCGTGGCCGCTTCGAACAGGAGCTGCCATCTCCTCGACTGGAGCTGCCGCCACGTTCAGATGGCGAAGGCATTCGGGTGCGGCGGTAGCAAAAATGTGCCCGCTGAGTTTCTTCGGCGTGTTCACCTTTTCCATCAGGTCGCGGAGTGAAACTGCCACACCGTATCGCTTGCCGAGTTCAACGCCAATCTGCATCAGCAGCAGGGAATCGAAGCCGCATTCTACAAAGCTTGCCTCAAGCTGCTCCACGCCAAAGCCGGAACGCTCGCTTAACAGAGCGCCCAATTCAGCCATCAGCCGGTCTTCCACGCTTAGTCCAGCAACGTGGGTCTGCACGGTATTAGTGGCTGCCGCGGGCTGCATCTCTACAACAGAACTCTGCGCTGCCGTACGCCGCTCCGCATGGCGTCCCTCTGAGAAACGATAGTCTTTGCGCTCGAATGGATAGGTCGAAACCAGCGGAACCTTTTTCCCGCCCGGCCAGATCCGCTGCCAGTCCAGCTCAATGCCTGCGCACCACAGTTTTGCCAGCGCCGTGCCTATGCCGCCGAGTTCCGACTGTGGTTCAGGGTTGTCGGAAAGCATTGCAATCGCGATTCGTTCGCCGTCGTTCTTCGCCGCTTTGGCAAAATGCTGCACGGCAAGGCTTGAAAGAGTGGTCCGTGGTCCAACCTCGATAAATACATTGCCGCCAAGCTCGATGGTGCGGAACAGAGCCGGACTGAACTTGACTGTCGAGCGCAGATGATTTGCCCAATACTGTGGATCGGTCGCTTCGGTTGCGGTCATGATCTCGCCTGTGACCGTGGAGACGATCTTCTTTTCGGGCGCGCGCAAGCTCACCGTGCGCACAACTTCGAGGAAAGGCTCGACCACCGGCGTCATCATGGCGGAATGAAATGCATGAGAGGTGTGCAGAGGACGGCAAGCAATTCCCGCCGCCTCAAGCCGCTGCTGAACACGGGCAATCTTTTCGTTATCGCCGGCTAACACGCAGTGAATCGGGCTATTCAGCGAGGCAATATCGACCGGCTCTCCCGCTGCAGCCATCACTGCCGCAAGATCACCGCGAGCGGAAAGCATTCTGCCACGCGGCAGGTCGGACATAAGCTGGCCGCGCGCAACAATCAGCCGCAGCGCGTCTTCCAGTGAGAAGACGTTAGCGAGATGCGCCGCCACAAACTCGCCCACGCTATGGCCCAGCATCCACGCGGGCTCAATGCCCCAATCCAACAGCATCTGCCCCAGAGATACTTCGATGGCAAACAATGCGGGCTGCGTGTAGCGCGTGTTTTCCAGCGTTTCACGGTTGGCCGGGTTAAAGATGAACGCCTTGAAGTCAAGGCCCATCTCCTGGCTCAACACTTCGCAGCAACGCGCAAATGTATTTCTGAACTCGGGTAGTTGCTCGAACAGACTCTTGCCCATCTCAATGTACTGCGAGCCTTGACCGGGAAACATGAACGCAAGCCGAGGGTCATCGATCGCTTGCTGCGCCGGCTGCACGAGCAGGTCTTCTACCTGGAGTTGCGTAAGCCGGATGCGCGCGCCCCGCTGCTTGAAGCGTGCGCGGCCGTGCTGCAGGGTGTAGGCAATATCGCGAGGCCAGTACCGCTCCTCGGTGAGCGCCGCAACTAACTTGTCGCGCTTGGCCGCGGACTTTGCCGATACCGGCCAGATTTCGAAGGGACGTTCCGCGGTGCGCTCTGTAGCGGCAGCTGGCGGGGCCTCCTCAAGCACCACGTGCGAGTTGGTGCCACCTATTCCAAACGAACTTACGCCCGCGCGCCGCCGCGTTTCCGCGCTCGGCCAATCCAACTTGCTATCGACAATGTAGAAGGGCGAGTTCTCCAGATCGAGCCCCGGATTCGGACTCTCGAAATGCACAGTGGCAGGAATCACGCCGTGCCTCAAGGCTAATGCTGTCTTGATCAGGCTTGCCACTCCAGCCGCGGCGGTGGTGTGGCCAATGTTGCTCTTTACCGAGCCGAGTCCGCAATACTGCAGCCGTGAGGCGTCCGCGCGGGAGGCAAATGCTTGCCGTAGTCCCTGCATTTCAATCGGGTCGCCAACCGGTGTTGCAGTTCCGTGAGCCTCGACGTATTGAATCGTTCCAGCGTCTACGCCCGCATCGGTGAGAGCCTCGCGAATGCAAGCAGCCTGGCCCGCAACGCTGGGAGCGGAGAAGGAGGCTTTCTCTCCACCGTCGCTGTTGATGGCTCCGCCTTTGATGACCGCGAAGATGGTGTTGCGATCTCGAATGGCGTCTTCAACGCGCTTCAGAACCACGATTCCCGAGCCGTCAGTAAAGTTGGTTCCTTCGGCCTTGCGGTCGAATGGCCGGCAATGGCCGTCGGAGCTGAATACGCCGCCCTCTTGAAAGTAGTACCCCTCAGGCGTGGGGAAGTGGACCGTTGCTCCGCCGGCCAGCGCCATATCGCACTCGCCGTATCGTAGGCTCTTGCAGGCCATAATCACGGCAACCAGAGAAGTGGAGCAGGCCGTGTGAACGCTCACCGCCGGCCCCTTCAGGTTGAGCTTGTGCGCAATGTGCATGGCAACGTAGTCCTTCTCGTTACCTGTCATCACCGCAAATCGTCCCGCACGCTTTTCCGCTTCAGGGAACACCGCAATCTCTGCCCTGTAATAGCTGTTGTCTTCAGTGCCGGCATAGATGGCCGTTCGCTCAGGCAGCTTGCCTACGGCTTCTCCAGCGTGTTCCAACGCCTGCCATGCCGTCTCAAGCAGAATGCGCTGTTGCGGGTCGGTCAGCTTGGCTTCCATCGGGTTGATGCCGAAGAACTCGGCATCGATCCCGTAGGGTTGGTCGATGAGTCCCGCGGCGCGCACGTAGCGCGGGTCGTTGCGAAGCTCGGCTGGAACCTCCGGACTGAGTTGGTCCGCGGTCAGAATCGTGATCGTATCGCGGCCGTCCAGCAGGTTGGTCCAAAACTCGTCAAGATTTCGTGCGCCCGGAAAACGGCAAGCCATCCCGATAATCGCAACATCGTGTCCGGCGCGAACTGCCTCCAGCGTCGATGCCTTCTTCCGGGTGCGCGAAGGCGTCGCATGGCCTGACTCTGCTTCGGCCCCTTCGGTCAGATATCGCAACAGCAGGCGCAGGGTGGGGTATTCAAAGACGCGGATTACGGGCACGTTGACGCCCAGCCGCTGGCCGAGTTCGGCAACAAACTTATTTGCTGCTAGCGATGTGCCGCCCAAATCCGCAAAGCCGCGGTCGAGATCCACTTCGGAAACCGCAAGGGTCTCCTTCCAAATCTCAATAACAGTGTTTCGCTTTTCGGGTGAAACCAGATGAGCTGTCATTCCGCAGTCTTTATCCAAGTTGTGTCAGAGACTCTCTGTCTAACGTTGTATGAGGTATTGCTTCGCCCATTCGCCGGGGACAATTTGGTCGTCGCCGCGCAGGGCCATCTCAGAGAAGGGCGAACACGCGGCGAATCCGGTCCTCGACTCAGAAGACCTCGCAAGTACTTCGCTGTGATGATTAAGATACTACGTATCCACTAATCTTCAAAGATACCGAAGTGCCACATCCAACACACAAAAGTGTGCCTGCACGCCCTCATTGATTTCGCATCGGAATGCGGCGTCTCTAATGAAGGAGTCCGTTTTCGTTGCTCGTCTTGCGGTGGGTTTAGCAAACCGCCGGGGGAACTCCGCGGCGATTTGTCTGGCAGTATTTCTTCTCTCGTTCATCTGGCCGACGGAGACAGCCGGTTTGATCCTCGAGTGCTGTTCTTGTCCATGTACATCGATACATCCGCTTCCTCGATAATTTGCTCGAGAGTCTTGTTCGGCTTCCATTCCGCCATGCCGATTGAAGCATCCACTTGAATCGATACGGGCTCCTTGCCTGGCCCGCCGCGGATAGTGTATTTGCCGAAGACCCACTCTCTGATGCGATCGATCTGCATGCGAGCGCCGTCGCCATCGCAGGCGAGCACGAGAATGAACTCGTCTCCCGCCCAGCGGCCCACCAGATCGCTCGATCGCACGTTCAATTGCAGTTCCATGGCAAATTGCTTCAACAGGTCGTCGCCCGCAAAATGTCCGTACTTGTCATTGACCTGCTTGAAGTGGTTCAAATCGATCATCAGGACGCAAAATGCCGCCTGATTGGCGATGCTCGAATGAATGCGGCACTCGACGCTGCGACGGTTCTCCACCCGCGTCAGTTCGTCTTTCAACATGACGTATTCAATGGCTTTCAGCCTGGCCTCGTAGGTTGAGACCTCAGTGCGCAGGTTCGTGACCATTTCCTGGCTGTCGCGCGTCATCTGATCGACGCTGCTTTTCAACTCCGACACACCCCGAACGATCGAGGATCTGATCTGGGTCAAATCGTCGAGATTCGCGATTTGTTCAATACGGCCAGTGAGATCTTTGAACTTGTTTGTGTATCCTTCGTCGCGGCTCCAGACAGATTCGGCGGTATTGGCCAGGGTGATCAGCAGTTCCTTGACCTCGTCGGCTTTATCCTTCAGGTGAGCGGCGGTGCGATCGCCCCATTCCTGCAATTGAATCTCGACTAGCCGTTCGGTACGGCGGGCCAAGTCCACTCCCGGATCGGTCGCCAGCCGGCGCTTCAGACCCTCGAGATTGGCCCGTAAATCAGTTCCGAGAGTTGGTCCAATCTTCACCGCCACGTCGCCGACCACTGAGAGCGCCGCGCTGTAGGACTCAAGCATTGCGGTCGCCAATGGGTCAGCTTCCACTTCGAAGCTGCCGAGTGGGGTGTCCATATCTAGGTATTTTTTTAGAGAGATCATGCGATAGTTCTTCTCCCCGTCCCTTGCTCTCACCTGAATGCAGTATGCAGAAAAATCGTAAAGCCTCGATTTGTCACGAGGCAGACGCCGTTCGTCCGGAAGCCGCTGACGCGTTTCGATCAAACTATCGGCAACTAACGGATGCATTTCCAGCGATTTGCGTTAAAAAAACACAATTACCCGCAGGGACGCCCAGACTATTTTTTGATTGACTAAGGAGAAATTTGATCCTGCGAAACTCGTCTTTCCGATCTCCTCGTATACAGAATGCGATTAAGCACTCGGATTTGTTCGCGCAAGAGGAAAATCGGAGGTTTTCCTTTATGCCGCCTTGGCCTGGGCAATACGCTTCACCGTCAGCACGGTGATATCGTCTTCCTGGCCGAAACTCTTCGCGGCTTCCGCTACATAAAATGCGGATTGATTACACAAATTATGCACGCGATCGAATCCGAAGAGCTCTCCTGAAGCTTGCCTCGCCTCAACCACGCCATCGGATAAGAGAAGCAGGCGATCGCCCGGATGCAGATAGACGTGAACCTCCGCATAAGCAATCTCAGGCAGTACGCCAAGCGGCAGATCGCCGGGCAGATCGACCTCCTGGCTGTTCAGGTAGGGTGGCAGGTGTCCGGCGTTGGCCAGCACTACCTCGCCATTCGCTGCGAAGAAGGCCGCCTGGCAGGTGGTAAAGCTGTCGCTGCCGGCAAGAACACGATTTAGCGACGACAGGATTTTGGCGGGACTGCGTTCGGTGGTGCGGCGCAAGGCGCCCACCAGCATTGACACGCACATGGCTGCCTTGAGTCCCTTGCCGGCCACATCTCCGATTACCGCAAGCAGACCTCCATCCGGGGTGGCTTGCAGATGGAAGAAGTCTCCCCCTACCTCATTGGCGGGGTCGTAGACTGAGTCCACTTCAAATCCGGGCGTCTTTAGCTTCTCGTGCGGAATCATGAGCTCCTGCACGCTGCGCGCCGCGGCCAACTCGCTCGATGCGCGCTCCTGGTCCCGTTGAATGCGCAGAAAGCGCCCAAAGATGATGAGAATGATGACCAGGATTCCGGTGAAATCTGCAATGGAATCGAAGTGAATGGGGATGACGGCGGCGTGGATGGTCAGCGGCGAATTGTAAGGATGTCCGACCCAGTCGCTCATCATGTCGGTGAAGACGGGCTCGATCACACCGATGCCGGTGAGCATCAGCGGCAGCAGCAACATGCCGGCCTCATAGTTGCGTCGAATCGTGGCCACGATCAGCGCCGTCACCACAAAAATCAGCCAGCCCAGTATCCACAGAGCGCTGCCCGCCAGGATAAAAGTCTGCAGCTCTCGGACGGTGTGGCTGCGAACGAACATCATCAGAGACGGTCCCACGCAGGCAAGGATGGGAGCCGTGTAACGCAGCAGCCGGACGCTCCAGCGGACGTACCACTTGGTTGAGCGGAGCGCGAGAAACGCAACTAAGAATTCGAAGAAGAGATAGGCAGAGATCGCCGTCAGTTCCAGAACCGCCGCTCCGTACCAAAGGCTGTCAATACGCGCGGAACTCCCGGCAAATTTGATAAATGCAATGGGAGCCTGCGCCAACTGATGCAGTCCCAGCCACAAGTACTCGATATGGTCTCTCTGGGCGTAATAGAGCGCGAACAGGAAAAAGGCGAGCACCGCCAGCAGAACTGAAATCACCAGCCGCGGCAGGTTTTCAAACAAATTGGCGTCCGCCCATATCCACCACGCGCGAAACAGCTCTTCGTGGCTCCCCAGGCGCAGAACCCGTTCCTCAAAGAAGTTTGTGTAGGCCATTCGCCCAAAGGCGTAGTATGGCGTGCGCAGCACCAGGACCAGCGAGGTTTCACCTTGAGGAATGTCGAGATTGTAGATGCGCGAGATCTGCTGGTAGTGCTGGGGAGTGTCCCCATGGGAGCCCTCGGGCGACATGCGTTTGCCGTTTGCGAATACCTCAACGTGCACTTCGGAGCCGCTCATACCGAGAGACGTGTTCGGCTCGACAGGCAGCTCAATGAGCAGTGCAACCGGTCCGTGGTTGGGAGCGAGCTTTACATGCAGCCTGAACCACGCGTAAGTTCGTCCACGCCCGTTTGGGCCGGGTGTCCCGCCCGGTGGAGGCGGTGGTGGGCCACTCTGCCCGGGCGAACCTGAATGCGGCGGCTGGTCCTTTTCTGGTATGTCGAGGTCGGGTACATCTTCCACTACGCCATGGCCGGCGCGCACCGCCCAGCGGGAGTCGTCGAAGTCTGGTCGAGCAGGAGCCTCGCTGGCGGTGATTCCCACCCGCCACCCATTATCGAGCGTCAAAGGGGCACCGATAGCGGTGGCGTCGAAGACCGCTGGCGCAGCAGCCGGGTCTGCGGTTTGCGCCACAGCCGGCTTGCCGATGGGCCGTCCTGCAATAAGATGCGGCCAGCCTGGCGGCGCCTGAGACACCAGCGGAGCTGTGCCACAAAGTACCGCTACTGCCAGAATCAGAATCGTTCGCCGCAAAGACCCTCCACAATTCCAGTGTGTTCTCCAATGTAATTCAGCCAGATGAGGGTTCCAAGTGGGTTGGACTGGTTTCCGATGGAAACTGGTTACCGGTCTCTGTTCGGATTATTCTGTCTTTGTGTTGCCAAAGCAGCGGATACTAGCGTCTAACGAGTGGCAAGCTGCGGCGAGCGGTGCGCAGTTTTCGCCCCGGAGGTAGGGTCATGAAGCCAGAATTCAACGGCTCCCGTGCAATGTTGCTGGCAGGATTAGTGCTGGCAACGGCCGCGGCTTTAAGTGCACAATCAACGGGTTCCAGCAGTTCCACTCCGCCTGCCGGCGCGCCACAGGCGCAGCCTGCCCCGGGCACAACGCCGGTAGGGAGCGACTCCCCAGCTCCTTCCACGGCCTCCGCAGGGACCGATTCTAGCGGCAAACCGGCTTCAACTCAGCCGGCATCCGACACCAAGGGGACCGACACCTCTCAGAAACCCGCGCCCGGAACTACTCCGGTGGGCGGCGACATCCCTGCAAAAACGGCTGACGCCAAAGGCGTGGATGCGGACAAGGTCGTTCCGGTAGGCGGCGAGCTAATCAAGGTCAAGTCCGGCAGTATTGAGGACGTGGGTTCGGTCGGCAATCGCGATATTGGCGGGCGCGGGCTGGGGAACTGGTACTCCACCGATACTGAAATCAAGATGGGCAAGACCTACGCGGACGAGATCGAAAAGAGCTCCAAGTTCATCACCGATCCCGTTGTGGTTGAGTACGTGAATCGCGTCGGCCAGAACATCGTCAAGAACTCCGATTGCAAGGTGCCCTTCACCATCAAAGTCATCGATTCAGACGAGATCAACGCTTTTGCATTGCCTGGCGGGTTCTTCTACGTGAACTCGGGCCTTATCCTGAACGCCGATGAAGAGGCCGAACTGGCCGGAGTTATGGCCCATGAGACTGCTCACGTATGCGCGCATCATGCGGTCCGTGAGATGACCCGGATGAACTACGCGCAGTTAGGCACCATTCCGCTCATCTTTATCGGCGGCTGGACGGGGTACGGAATCTACGAAGCCGCCTCCATCGGCATTCCGATCACGTTTATGAAGTTCTCGCGCGAGTTTGAATCGCAGGCCGACTTCCTGGGCGTTCAATATATGTATCGCGCCGGATACGACCCGCAAGCATTCATCACCTTCTTTGAGAAGATTCAGGCTCTTGAAAAGCGCAAGCCGGGCGCGGTGGCCAAGGTCTTCGCGGACCACCCGCAAACCCCCGATCGCATCCTGCACTCCCAGGAGGAGATTGCCCGCATTCTGCCGGCCAAAGACGAGTACATGGTGACGACCTCGGAGTTTGACGACGTGAAGGCCCGGCTGGCGCGCATTGAAAACAAGCGCCGCCTCACCGACACAAAGGGCGTCACGCGTCCCTCGCTGCGCCGCGCAAGCACCGCTCCCGATGACGGCACTGGCAGCACAAGCAGCCAGACCGACAGTAGCGGATCGAATACCGACGACGACAAACCTACGCTGCATCGCCGCGACGACCAGAACTAACCGCAGGCCCGGCAGTCGCATCCGGGCCACCGTTTCGCGCCGTCGCTCCTCGGATGCCGGGGTATCTGCTTTGCACTGGGCAGCCTGTGCGCCATGCTTGTTTTGTCCCAGCTCCCCGCTTTACAGTGGATGCTGTAGGACGCCCCCGCCTGCACGGTGTTCTCGCAGATGAGTCGAAAGGTCGCCATCAAAGGTTCCCTCATGAAGTGGATTGCGCTCGCCGCGGCAGCATTCGTGTTTATTCTCCTGCTTACGGAGATCGCCAACCAGGTGCCTCCGGAACCGCCCACGGGTACAGCGTTTTCGCTGAAGGCCCAGAAGGTGGTGCAATGCTCCGCGACTGAGATCACGCTCGTCGACAACCATGAGGTGCAAACTCACCTTGAAAAGGACAGTTCCTGGCCGGATTGTTCGGAATTCCACAAGGACGACGTTCTGGATTTCTTCCTGTCGCGCGGCGCACAAACCAAGTTTCTGAGTGACGAGAAGACCAGTTGGTGGCGCAAAGCCATGTAAATCAGCCGCTTGCGGCATTTTTACAATTTGAATTCCAGGAAGCATGAGCCATTTACATAATTCACACGAGAGTGCAAGAAGCGTCAGGGCACGACTTCTGCGGTGCCGCAAAAGTGCATTCAATCAAAGGGGTTTTAACCCCTGCGATGTTTGTTTTTTGTGGCTCGCGATTCGCAAAGGACAGTTTTGTAAATGGTTCGCTCAGGCAAAGTTTTCCACCGGCCGGTACGCATCTCAATTCATCTTTTTGAGTTGCACCATGTGTTCTAATGGCCCCACGCCTTGAGGGTCGGCAAAAGGCCACTACTACCGGCGGGGTTTCTCTCTTTGTTTAGTTTTCATTTTTGCCGCAATTGCCGGGGCGAAAAACAGACGAAGGCGCTAAAACTGCCTGAAATCCCTTGAAACTATGGACGATTCCGCGTTATATACAAGATTACCGGCTGATTTGCCGGAATCCACGCAGAGACACTTCTGACCTCCGGAGGCAACTATGCGCAACGTCGCAATCCGCTCCAATCTTCTGGTTCCCGAGGTCCGGGAGGTCATGGATATTCGTCAAGCCTCCGACTATCTGGGCATCTCGCCTGACACTCTCTACAAATACGCGTCGGATGGATTCGTTCCAGCCTTCAAGCTCGGCAATCGCTGGCGCTTCAAGCGGTCGCGGCTTGACGAGTGGATGGACCGTCAGTCCGACTTGCAGAACGCCGAAGCCGAAATGGACCCGCATCAGAAGAAGCCGGTCCGGCCAGCCCTTTAGCGCGGCCCCTGTCCTCTGCCTTGTGATAAAACATACCAAGTGGACCACTTCCGCCGCATCGGCGCACTGCGCCGCAGGATAACGCGCACGGGGCTTTCGGGACTCGTCGTTACTCATCTCCCCGACCTTCGCTACCTCTCGGGATTTACAGGTTCAAGCGCAGCGCTGGCCATCACCAGGCGCGCCGCGCGGCTGTTTACCGATGGGCGCTACACCACGCAAGCAGCCGAAGAGGTCACCGCAGCCAAAGTTTCCATCATCACCGGACCCCCTGCAGTCGCGGCAGTGCAGTGGCTGGCCGCCCAGCCAGTGATAGAGTCCGTTGGATTTGATCCGGCTTGGACCTCGGTTTCAGAGTTGTCGCGTTGGAAAGATGCTTTGCCCGCGCGTTTGCGGCGCAACTTTCTCACCCCGCTGCCGATGTCGTTGGTAGAACCTCTGCGCAGCTCAAAGGACGAAGACGAGCTGGCGCTGATGATCGAGACAGCTCTCATCGGCTGCAAGGTCTTCGATTACATGTTAGGGTTCATCCGGCCAGGGCTCAGGGAGTTCGAAGTAGCCGCGGAACTGGAGTATCAGGCCCGGCTGATGGGCGCTGAAGGAATGTCATTCGAGACCATCGTTGCTTCGGGGGTCCGTTCTGCTCTTCCGCACGGAAGAGCCACGGCCTCGTTGCTGCCGCGCAAAGGCTTTCTGACCCTGGACTTCGGTGTTATCCTCAAGGGTTATTGCTCCGACATGACGCGTACGGTCCACCTGGGGAGACCGAAACCTCAGGATCGGAGCACCTATAACTACGTGCTCGAAGCCCAGGAAGCAGCAATCGCGGCAGTCGAGTCGGGAACCACGTGCGGGGAAGTCGATGAGGCTGCCCGCTCGGTGTTGCGCAGGGAGGGTTTGGCGGAGGCGTTTTCCCACTCCACCGGCCATGGGGTCGGTTTGGAGATACACGAGCCGCCGAGGGTAGGCGCAGGACAAAACACCAGGCTTACGCCTGGAATGGTCATCACGATTGAGCCGGGTGTGTACTTGCCAGGCCGTTTCGGAGTCCGCATTGAAGATATGGTTGCGGTAACGCGAACCGGAGGCCAAGTGCTTACGCCCGCGCCAAAGGCTCTTATCGAGCTGTAATGCTCTCGGGGCATGCGGTCTTCCGCAGGCGGCCCTGGGACGCGAACATTGGGGAGATTTGAAGGACGAATGAAACCAGAGGATATTGCAGACCTGAAGCAACTGATTGAGTTCCTAAAGGAACATGAGGTTGCCGAATTCGATCTGGACCGGGGCGATATCAAGATTCGCCTCAAGTTCAATCAACAGCCGGCTGCCGGTCTCGGTGAACTGGGACGGCTTTTAGCATCGGCTCCTGCCAGCGCTGCGCAAGCCGCTGCCGGCGTTGCGCCTGCAGCCCCCGGTGCGCCACAGGCTCCAGAGTCCGTGCCCGATGCAGGCTTGCACATGGTCAAGTCACCCATCGTTGGCACCTTCTACGGCTCACCTTCGCCAGGCTCGGGACCCTTTGTCACTCCCGGCGACCGCGTCGAAAAAGGGCAGGTAATCTGCATTGTCGAAGCGATGAAGCTGATGAACGAAATCGAGTCGGATGTCGCCGGCGAAATCGTCAAATGTCTCGTCTCCAACGGTCAGCCCATCGAGTTCGGTCAGCCACTCTTCTCCGTACGGCTGGGTTAGATAAAGATAGGCGGCGCGCACCGAGCGGCTCCGCTCAAAAGGGAATCGATGTTTCGTAAGGTACTGGTTGCCAATCGTGGCGAAATTGCGCTGCGTGTCTTGAATGCCTGCAAAGAGCTGGGAATCCGCACCGTGGCCGTCTACAGCGAGGCCGACCGGAATTCGCTGCACGTCCGCTTTGCCGACGAGGCCATTTGCATCGGCCCGCCGCGCCTGGCCGACAGCTACCTCAATGTGCCCGCCGTCATTTCCGCGGCAGAAATCGCGGACGTTGACGCGATTCATCCCGGCTATGGCCTGCTCAGCGAGAATGCAAACTTCGCAGAAGTCTGCCGCGCATCCAACATCAAGTTCATCGGACCTCCTCCTGAAGTCACGCGCCTGATGGGCGAAAAGGAAAAGGCCCGCCAGGCCATGAAGAAGGCCAAAGTACCCATTCTGCCAGGCTCCGACGGCACTCTCGATGGTGTTGACGACGCTTTGGCATGGGCAAAGAAGGTCGGCTATCCCGTGATTCTCAAGGCCAAGGCCGGCGGCGGCGGCCGCGGCATGAGAATTGTGCGCTCGGATGACGAGCTGCCCAACCTCTACCACGCCGCCAACACCGAGGCCGCAAACGCATTCGGCAATGGCGAGCTTTACATGGAGAAGTTCATTGAAGACCCGCGCCACATCGAGTTCCAGATGCTGGCCGACGAGCACGGCAATGTGGCTTCGCTCTTCGAGCGCGAGTGCTCCATCCAGCGCCGCCACCAAAAGCTGATTGAGGAAGCTCCGTCTCTTCAAGTTTCGCAGAAAACCAGGGAAGAAATTGGCGCAACTCTCTGCCGCTGCCTGGCCAACATCGGCTATCAGAATGCCGGTACCGTCGAGTTCCTGATGGATGCGAACCACGAGCTCCACTTCATCGAAATGAACACGCGCATCCAGGTGGAGCACCCCATCACCGAAGCCATCACCGGTGTCGATATGGTGAAGGCGCAGTTGCGGATCGCATCCGGTGAAAAGCTGAGCGCCATTCTGCCGTCAAAACTCCAGATCCGCGGCCATGCCATCGAGTGCCGCATCAACGCCGAGCATCCCATCAAGTTCACGCCTTCTGCCGGGCAAATTTCCGCTTTCAATGTGCCGGGGGGCAACGGCATTCGCGTGGATACGGCGCAGTACTCCGAAGGCGTTGTTCCGCCCTACTATGACTCGCTCATCGCCAAGTTGGTTGCGCACGGCTGCGATCGTGCTGAAGCCATCGCCAAGATGCAGCGCGCCCTCAGCCAGTTCGTCGTGCAGGGCATTGAGACATCCATCTCGCTGCATGAGGAGATCTTCCAGAACGAGGCCTTCCGTGCCGGTGAGTTCGATACCGGCTTCATGGAGCGTTTCATCGCAGCAAGGCCTATGCAGCCAAAGTAGTACGGCAACGCCGCGTCATCCGCGACGGCGCAAGAGATTCAGAGTCAGGTCTTCTGGTTGTCTATCCATCAGCGGGCCGTAGGGGCTGGACGGACTGAACGGAATAGCTCGATTCCCACAGTACCCAGAGACCCGCGCCGTAGGCGCAGTGATTATTAGCCCCGCGCTTCAGCGTGGGGTGAGCGGCCTCCATGTCAGGCCTAAGTCCCGGAGGGACGGCGGATTCCAGCCGCATGGATGCCCTGCAAGCTCCCGCAATAGGTCATGTAAACAGCGCAATGCTTCGGCAGGGCAGAGCTTATCAGCCCGCAGGAAATGTGCATGTTTTCCACAGCCTTTCGCGTAATTTATCGCTTTTTCTTCGCCTTTTCGGCGCGAAATCGGCTATGCTGACTTCGCAACTTTGGAGGTTGCCAAATGGACGCTCAAAAAGAACTGATTGCCGAGTTTGACCGTGAAACCGCGAAGACGCGCAAGGTGCTTGCCGCCATCCCCGAAGGAACCGACTTCAGCTTCAAGCCCCACCCCAAATCCATGAGCCTGGGCCAATTGGCCGGACATGTATCCGATATGATCGGCGACTGGGGATACTCAGCCTTGACGACCGACAAGCTGGAATTCCCCGCCGATCACAAATTCGAGCCGAACATCCCGGCCAGTACCGCGGCTTTGCTCGATCGGTTTGACGCCGGCGTCACCAAAACGCGCGCCGAACTTATCTCCCTCCCCATGGAGAAGTGGGACAGCAACTGGCAGTTCGTTTTCGGTGGCCAGGTCTGGCTCAACGAACCCAAGTATCAGGTTTTCCGCGACTCCGTTCTGAATCACCTGATTCATCACCGCGCGCAACTGGGCGTCTACCTCCGGCTTATCGACGCCAAGCTGCCCGGAACCTACGGACCGTCCGCCGACGGAAACTAGGGGCGCGTGTAGCAGGGAACCGAGAAACAGGGAACAGGGAACAGGGATCGCGCACAAGTTGCCTCTGTGTGCAATTCGATTCGCTGTTCCCGGTTTCTGGTACGTGACCAAGGCCGACTGACCGGGACCGTCTAATCTGGATGCATGAGCTCTTCGTTCATCTTTCCAAAAATCTATCCGATCCTCGACTCCTCTTACATTCCCGCGACCGGCCGCGCGGAGTTTCTTCGCCGGTTAGGAAGCTCGCTGGCTGAAGCCGGCGTAACGCTGCTCGAATACCGCAATAAGAACGGCAGCGAGAGCGAGATACTTGCAGACGCCATGTTCCTGCGCGCAGTAATGCCCGCGCAAAACGTGAAGCTGATTCTCGATGACCGCGCCGATCTCGTTGAGAAAGCCGATTTTGACGGCGTCCATGTTGACGCCGGCGACGCCGCGCCGGCGGAAGCGCGCCGCATTGTTGGTCCCAGCCGCATCGTAGGCACATTCGGCGGCGGCGGCACGCTCATTCCTGGCATTCTGGAAGCTCCCGTCGACTACCTGGCCGTGGGACCAGTCTTTACCACTACAACCAAGCAGACCTCGCATTCGCCCATCGGCATTGAAGGTGTCCGCAAGATGCGCGAACTGGCTGGTCCCGGCAGAATCCTGACAGCCGCCGCTGGCGTCACCCTGGCCACTGCTCCATCGGTTCTGGCAGCGGGTGCAAGCACTGTTGCTGTCTGTGCGGCCATCTTTGCCACAGACGATCCAGCCGCGGAGTTTCGCAAATGGAAGGCCGAACTGGCTTCCTCAGTCTAAAATTCACAACAAAACATCGGATGTCATTCTGAACGAACGGGGCCCCGAACGCTTTTCAGTTCGGGGGTGGTGAGTGAAGAATCTGCGGTTGTTCTTCGGCTAACTTCAAACTCACCACACGCGGTTAATAGCGCTCCTCGTGCCTCCTGCTCATCGCCGTGGCGTGTGACCTGGGGGTTTGGCGCGATGAGCCTGAAGAAAGCTAAAGACATGCGCCGCAAAATCGGGTACAAATCTTGCAAGTGGACACTCCGGAAAACACCTCAAATTCAGTAATTGCAAAGCCGGCAAAAGCGTCCGGCATGGCGCAGTCTCTCGGCCTGTTCAGCGCGACGGCCCTCGTGGTTGGCTCCATGGTCGGCTCAGGCGTCTACATTGTGGACGCGGACATCGCCCGTGGCACCAACTCCCCAGCCCTGATGCTGGGCGCATGGATTGTGACCGGCGTCATGACCATCATCGGCGCGCTGAGCTACGCCGAACTGGCCGCCATGATGCCCAAGGCCGGTGGCCAATACGTGTACCTGCGCGAGTCGCTCGGCCCGCTCTGGGGATTCCTCTTTGGCTGGACCCTCTTTCTTGTCATCCAGACCGGAACCATCGCGGCCGTCAGCGTCGCATTCGGCAAATTCCTCGGCGTGTTCTTTCCTTCCATCTCCGCAACGCACTGGCTGTGGCATATCGCGCATGTTCCGGCCTGGCGCGTGGGACCCATGGTCCTGGGCAACATGGAGATCGGCGTCAGCACCGCCAATCTTGCCGGAATCGCGATCGTCGTGCTGCTTGCCATCGTGAATATCTTCGGCGTTGGCTTGGGCGCGGTCATCCAGAACATATTTACCTCGGCCAAAGCGCTCTCGCTGGCGGCACTGATACTGGTGGCCTTCACCATCGGGCGCAATGGCGCTGCCATCCAGGCCAACTTCGGCGCAAACTTCGGCGAATTCTGGAAGAATGCAGGCTGGAGTTCGCTCCACCAGGTGCAGGTTGGCGTTGGCGGCCCAATGGTCTGGGTAAATCTTGTCGTCATTCTGGCGGTGGTGCAGGTAGGTTCGCTGTTCTCGGCCGACGCATGGAACAACGTCACCTTTACCGCCGGAGAAGTGAAGAATCCCAAACGCAACCTGCCGTTGTCACTCATTCTGGGCACAGGCTTTGTACTCACCGTCTACTTCCTTGTTTCGCTGGCGTACCTGATGGTGTTGCCCATGCACGGCGACCCGAACGGAACGACTGTGGCGGCGCGTGGCATTCAATACGCAGCGGAAGATCGCGTGGCGACGGCCGTGCTGGACCAGGTGTTTCACTCCGCCGGAGCGTGGCTCATGGCCGGGGCCATTCTTGTTTCAACCTTCGGCTGCGCAAACGGAATGACGCTGGCCGGCGCGCGCGTTTACTACGCCATGAGCAACGACGGCCTGTTCTTCAAGTCGGTGGGCAAGCTGCATCCGCGCTACAAGACGCCGGTTGCCGGGCTCATTGTGCAGGCTATCTGGACCGTGTTCCTGTGCATCTCCGGCTCCTACGGCCAGTTGCTGGATTACATCATCTTCGCCGAGTTGGTGTTTTACATCCTCACCATCGCCGGCCTGTTTGTGCTGCGCTTCAAACGGCCAAATGCCGAGCGCCCATACCGCGCATGGGGATATCCCGTGCTTCCCGCGCTCTACATCGTGATGGCGGTGTGGATTTGTGCAGTATTATTGCGTTACAAGCCACAATACACATGGCCTGGGCTGATCCTTGTTCTGCTCGGCATACCCGTGTATCTATTCTGGTCGTACCGTAAAAACCGGACGAGCCCAATTCGCGCATAAAGGAGCAACCCGGACGCATGGTCAATCTGCTCAAAAAGAAGCCGCTTCATTTGATCATTGCCGAAGCCAAGGTCGAGGGCGACGAAAGCTTGAAACGTACCCTGGGGCCGGTGTCCCTCACCGCCCTGGGCGTGGGAGCCGTCATCGGCGCAGGCATCTTTGTCATGTCGGGGCTGGGAGCGCATTATGCCGGCCCTGGGCTCATGCTTTCGTTCGTCATCTCGGGCATGGGCTGCGCTTTTGCGGCATTGTGCTACGCCGAATTCGCAGCCATGATTCCTCTCGCCGGCTCCGCATACACCTATGCGTACGCCACGCTCGGCGAGATCTTCGCGTGGATTATCGGCTGGGATTTGACGCTTGAGTATGCGATGGGCGCCAGCACCGTAAGCTCCGGCTGGTCCAATAATTTCGTAGAGTTTCTCAAGATATTCGGAATCAGAATTCCGCTCTGGCTTAGCTACGATCACTGGACTGCACTCACGCAGGCCACAAACACCATTGCGCGCCAGATGGTGGCGAAAGCGCATCCCGAGCTGACCGTCGGTTCGCAGGGATTTCTTGATGCCGTAGCAACTCTGCTCTCCCATCCAACAGCGCAGCTCACAAGTTCGGCTCACGCGCTACTGTCCGCGCCCGTTCTGTTCGGAGTCGAGATCGGCTTCAACCTTCCGGCCTTCATCATCGCGTTGCTCATCACATGGATTCTTGTGGTGGGCATTCAAGAGAGCGCAAAGTTCAACGCCGTCATTGTCATCATCAAGGTCGCCGTGGTCCTGTTCATCCTGGCCCTGGGCATCACCTACGTTCATCCCAGCAATTGGGGCCATGACTGGCACACCTTCGCACCCTTTGGATTCGCGGGCATCGGCGCCGCAGCCGGATATGTGTTCTTCGCCTACATCGGCTTCGACGCCATCTCAACCACCGCGCAGGAGTGCCGCAATCCGCAGCGCGACCTGCCGCTGGGCATCATAGCTTCTCTGCTCATCTGCACCTTGCTCTATGTGGGAGTGGCTGCCGTGCTCACCGGGATGGTGCCGTGGCAACTGGTGAATACTGAGGCACCCCTCACGCACGCGTTCCTCGATCACAACATTCCGTGGGCTTCAAACATCATCACCTGCGGCGCACTGGCCGGACTTACATCTGTCATGCTGGTCATGCTCATCGGTCAAACGCGCGTCCTCTACGCCATGGCCTCCGATGGCCTGCTGCCCCGCAAGTTTTTCGCGGACATCCATCCCAAGTTCCACACGCCGTGGAAGAACACGATTCTGGTGGGTTCGCTGGCTGCGGTGGTCGGCGCGGTCACGCCCATCGACAACATCGGCAAGATGGTGAACATCGGCACACTGCTGGCCTTTGTCATGGTCTCGGCATCGGTGATCGTCCTGCGCCACAAGGCTCCCGATCAGCCGCGCCCGTTTAAAACGCCGGGCATCTACTTCAACGGCAAGCTGCCCATCGTTCCTGTTTTAGGCATCGTCTTCAACGGATACCTGATGTATTCGCTGGGAAGAATCAACTGGATTCGGCTGTTCGTGTGGCTGTTTATTGGAATGTTCGTGTATTTCCTCTATTCGCTCAAGCACAGCAAAGTGCAAGCGCTACCCGAAGGCACCAAGGGAACGTAGCGTCCCTAGTCAGAATTCCCAACATCAAAATTCCCAACAAAGGATCGTCTGTCATTCTTCTATGAAAAAGGCCGCACCTGTCCATAGATATTTGCGAATAGTTGCCGACAGACTTCTATTCGTGCTCTTGGCACACAA
>Ga0302319_10004951_pt1 | contig 27109 bp, 19 predicted proteins | sample Bog_T0_2_FD_203319 | JGI IMG/M metagenome (GOLD analysis project Ga0302319, IMG submission 203319) | Peat permafrost microbial communities from Stordalen Mire near Abisko, Sweden - Bog_T0_2 | ecosystem: Environmental > Terrestrial > Soil > Wetlands > Peat | place: Sweden: Abisko, Stordalen Mire... | reverse complement strand
TGCCGCGCAATACGCTCCAACTCAACCCGTTGCGCCGGGCTCACGACTAGCTCATGCTTCTTCGGACGTCCACGAAGACTCTCCATACCTATAAGTTAAGACGAAGCGTCTATATATGCAAGCTATTGATGACTCAGGAGACTAGGGCCTGTCATCTAATTCCGAGGGGGTAGCGTTGCGAGGGAAAATCGGGCCAGACGAGACGGAGCCCGAAGGCTTTGGTGATTCCAAGGTCAAGGGCGACAACGAAGTATGGCCCGATTTTACCCGCAACCCGAAGGGACGGGGCCAATTTTCCTCATCTCTTCGTCAATCGTCGCTAGCAGACACCCGGTCTGCGTCGCTTCTCTCTCCTCGATATGAGGAAAATTGACTCCCGTCGCTACCCCCTGGGAATTAGATGACAGGCCCTAAGATGAATCGCGTTTGGGGTGCTGGCGCACGCTTTTCTCGATCGCCTTTCCCTTCGCCCGCGTCTCTTTTGCCAGCTTGGGGCTGGTCCTGCGTTCCAGACTCGCAAGCTCGCGCTGCATCTTCTGGAAGTTGGCTAGGCGGGCGGGGTCGAGGGCGGCAGCCATGACGGCGCAGCCGGGCTCCGCCCCGTGGGTGCAGTCGCGGAAGCGGCAGTTCTGGGCGAGCGCCTGGATGTCGTCGAAGCTGGCTTCGAGGTTCTGGGTAGGTTGCTCGGCGTTGCTCCACAACTGGACTTCGCGCAGTCCGGGCAGGTCCATCAAGAGCCAGCCTTCGGGCAGCAACCTGCCTCCGGGCATGCGGAAGAGCTGGCGGGTGGTGGTGGTGTGGCGGCCGCGGCTGTCGGAGGCGCGGACGGCGGTGGTGCGCTGGCGCTCGTCGCCCAGCAGCCGGTTGAGGATGGTGGACTTGCCCACGCCCGAGGAGCCAATCAGCGCCGCTGTCTGGGCCGGCCCAAGCTGGGCGGGCAGTGCGTCCAGGTCCTCGTCGGCTTTCGCGCTGATGGGCAGCACCGTGAGGCCGGCCTGCAACTGCTGTATATCGGCGACGATGCCGACCAGGTCAAGATTGAGCTCAGCCGCCAGGTCGGCTTTGTTGAGCAGGACAACAGGCCGCGCACCGCTCTCCGTGGCCATGACCAGAAAACGCTCGATGCGGCGGGGATTGTAGTCGCGATCCAGACCGCTGACGATGAACAGCACGTCCACATTTGCAGCCAGCACCTGTTCGCGCACTTCGCGCTCCGGCTGCTTGCGCGAGACGCAGGTCTGCCGGGTAAGCACGCGCTCAATCCCAGCCTCGGCTTCGCGCACTGCCTCCGTGCCGCGCAGCACCACCCAGTCGCCCACCGCCGGCCATAGCGCCCCAGCCTTACGCAGCACACCGGTCACGCCCGCGTCCACTTCGCCGTCGGCCGTCCAAACCAGGAAGCGCCCATGGTTGGCCGAGGCCACTCGACCGACGGGGCCGGTGTCGGCGCTGCCCAGCTGGCCGGCAAAAAAATTGTTCCATCCAAATTGTTCCAGCATTCCCGTCATCCTCTCGGTGGGAAAGGGCAAAGACACACCTCCGCGGCCCGCCGCCGGCGAGGCGATCTGAGAGAAGACGAGTTAAACAAGGACGGTCAACCGCACTCCGTGTAAAGCCAATGTACCAAATCCCCGGGACTGTGCAGAATCCCATCTCCCGGCGATTCTTTGAATCAATCCGCCGTGTCCGGTTATCCTCTCTGCCAGGGCGCTGTGGCCCGGTTCCCCCGCGCAGCACCAGTCTGGTCGGTGCAAGGGCGCATGCTCCCGTTGCACGATCACGAGGATCCCAAGGAGAGGCACCATGAAAATTGCCGGCGCCATTGCCCGTTATCTGCTGGGTGTGATGTTTTTCGTCTTTGGACTCAACAGCTTTCTTCAGTTCATCCCCCAGGGTCCTCCGATGCCCGGTAATGCCGGCGTGTTCGTCAACGTGCTCATGGTCGCCCATTACTTCTACGGCGTGGGCACGGTCATGGCCGTTGCCGGCCTGCTGCTGCTCTTCAACCGTTACGTGGCCCTCGGCCTCACGTTCCTCGGCCCCGTGCTGTTCAACATCCTGCTATTCCACATCACGATGGCACCCCGCACCATCGGCATGGGCGTCTTTGCCACGCTGCTCTGGTTCCTGGTCTTCTGGCAGCACCGCGCCGCCTTCACGGGTCTCTTCAAGGCCACGCTGTGAGCCTGACCTGGCCACCGCTCTACAATCGGAAGCAGGCATGATTCAGTCCCTCTATCTGGGCCGCGTGGACTACGCTGAAGGCCTCAGCCTGCAAGCCGAGATCGCCGCCCTGGTGGCCGAGGGCCGGCTCGCCAACGTCCTGCTACTGCTCGAGCATCCGCCGGTGCTCACCCTCGGCCGCCACGCCAACCGCGCCAACGTGCTGGCCTCCGATGAGATGCTCGCCCTCCGCGGGGTCACGCTGCACCAGATCAACCGCGGCGGCGACGTGACCTATCACGGCCCCGGCCAGCTGGTGGGCTATCCGCTCTTCGATCTGCGCAGCCTCAAGGGCCCCAGCGGCGGAGGCATGGGACCTGTTGACTTTGTGCGCGGCATGGAGGAGGCGCTGATCCGCCTCTGTGCCGGCTATGGGGTTTGCGCGGGGCGCATCGCGGGGCTGACGGGCGTCTGGTGCGGAAAAACAGGGAATAGGGAACAGGGAATAGGGAATCGCTCGGCACTGGAAGAAAATGCGGCTCCCCACTCAGACTCGGCCGGGCGAGAAAGAAAGATCGCAGCCATCGGCATTCACGTCGCCAAAGGCATCACCTCGCACGGATTCGCCTTCAACCTAACGACCAATCTGCGCGATTTTGAGCTGATCGTCCCCTGCGGTATTCCGGACCATGCGGTAACCAGCCTGGAGCTGGAGCTGGCCTTCGCGCCTGCGCGCCCTGCGGAGTTACCTGCTCTCGAGACCGTGGCCCACCAGGCTGCGGGGCTATTCGGCCTGGTGTTGGACCAGCAGGTGCTGGCCGTGGACAGCCTGGCCGACCTGCGCGCCCAGGCGGCTGCGTCAGGACCAGTTTATCCAGCGGAAGACACCCCTCTCCAGGTTCCCGCCGAACTTGAGCGGCTGCGCTCCGCGGCCGAGCCCACGGTTCGAGCGTGAAAACCGGGTAGGAGGAAGGGGCCTGAGGGAGAGGCCTGAGGGGTGGGCCGCAATTTATAATCCCTCAGGAACCCGACGCGCGCTTTTGAGTCCCCGAGGTCGGAGAGGAACCCATGCCAACCGACGTAGTCATGCCGCAGATGGGCGAGTCCATCTTCGAGGGCACCATCACCAAATGGCTCAAGAAGGCCGGCGACACGGTCCTGAAGGACGAGCCGCTGTTTGAAATCTCCACTGACAAGGTGGACGCGGAGATCCCCTCGCCCGTGGCCGGCGTGCTGACCGAGATCAAAGTGGAAGAGGGTGCGACGGTCCAGATCAACACCGTGGTTGCCGTGGTCTCCGAATCGGGCGAGGCGATCCCGGCTTCCGTCTCAGCGGCGGCGTCTTTGGCCGTGGCTGCCAGTCCAGCCGCCAGCGGCACGGACGTGGTGATGCCGCAGATGGGCGAGTCGATCTTTGAAGGCACCATCACCAAATGGCTCAAGAAGGCCGGCGATACGGTCCAGAAAGACGAGCCGTTGTTTGAAATCTCCACCGACAAGGTGGATGCGGAGATTCCCGCGCCAATCGCGGGCGTGCTGACCGAGATCAAGATTCCTGAAGGGGCAACCGTCGACATCAACACGGTCGTCGCCGTCATTGGTGGCAGCAGCAGTGCGCCGGATGCAACCGGCTCGTCTTCACCTGAGCCGGTCGCTGAAGCCGCCGCGCCCGTTCGGCCAGCCGTTGGGCGCGAGGCTCCGCTGGAAACTTCCGGCGCACCGCCGCGCACCTCGCCCCTGGTTCGCCGCATCGCCAGGGAAAACAATCTCGATCTGTCCCGCGTGGCCGTCGCCATCCCCGGCTCCGGTTCCGGCGGCCGCATCACCAAAGACGATGTGCTCCGCTACCTGAGCCAGCACGGCCCGGGGAACACCGCGCCGCCCCCCGCTTCAGCACCCGCCGCACCCGCGCCGCCCATCTCCACGCTGCCCGGCCAGGTGGTTCCGCTCAGCCGGATGCGCTCGATTATCGCCCAGCGCATGGTGGACAGCGTGGCCATCGCCCCGCACGTGTACACCGTCTACAAGATCGACATGACCCGCATCGTGCGCCTGCGCGAGCGGGAGCGCGGCCGCTTTGAGCAGAAGCACGGCACAAAGCTTACCTTCATGCCCTTCATCGCCGCGGCGGCCATCGAGGCGTTGCGCCGCCATCCCATCGTCAACTCCTCATTGATTGGCGGCTCAATCCACTATCACGCCAACGTGCACCTGGGCATTGCCGTGGCTCTGGAGTGGGGACTGATTGTGCCGGTGGTGAAGCAGGCGGAGACGCTGACCTTCGTTCAGCTCGCCCGCACCATGGCCGACCTGGCCGAGCGAGCGCGCACCAAGAAGCTGAAGCCGGAAGAGGCCACGGGGTCCACCTTCACGCTGACCAACTCTGGCGTCTTCGGCGGCGAGTTCGGCACCCCCATCATCAACCAGCCGGAGTCGGCCATCCTGGCCATCGGCGGGCTGAAAAAGGAAGCGGTGGTGATGAGCGACGCCGACGGCAACGACGCCATCGCCATCCGCGGCATGCAGAGCTACTGCCTGGGCTTCGACCATCGCCTCATCGACGGCGCCGACGGCGGCAAGTTCCTCAGCACCATCAAGCGGGTGCTCGAATCCTGGGACCGCGAGATCGGCTGAGGCGGGCGCGCTGTTCTTCCCCTCCTCCGCTCACTCTTCCTATGGGCAATTGTGCGCCGAGGGAAGTCAATTTTAAGCAGAATCGCCCAGCGGGGCGGATGACGCCTGGCCCTCCCAGGTCTCAGAGAGGCGACGCCCTGGGCGCCCGACGCTGAATCTATCGAAACAGAAAGCCGGCCTTTCTAACTGTCGGTTTCTTTTTGCAGTTCTTGCCCATTCTTGCCCACATCGCTTCAATTTTCAGAATGCGTCGTTCTGCACTTGGTTTGACAGTTCGAAGGTGGCGTTCGATACGCCGCTTTGCCGTGGATAGTTCAAGTGGTGTCAGGTTGGCACCGGCTATAGCGGCCTTCTTTTCTGCGAGCACACGTTCCTTCCCCACCATTTTCGAGGCGGCAAAGGTCAGACAACAATAGGCATCCGCAAAGCTCTTCCGCACGCCTTTTCCTTCGGCATACGACTCACCCAGTTTGACTAGAGCCTGTTATTGACTTCACGCGATTATCCTGAAGAGGTTTGCAATCATGAGGCAGGCGAATGCGAGGAAGTGGAAGGCTCCGAGAGTAGTTGCGAGTCTCTCCTAGTCACGGGCCAAGCGGCAGAATCGAGCCGCCCACGCAAAGCTTCGTTCTACAATACATCTTCGTGGCAGCAGCACGAAGCCGCGATTGGCTTCAGTATGTTTGACCACTTCGAGTTGGATTCCGTGCTCGGCAGCCGCCTGTTCAGCCGCCTCGCCTGTGCAGCCTTGATCCACATAAGCCAGTTCGACGTTCTCCTCTGCGATCTGTTGTACCTGCCGCGCCAATTCGCCGACCTGTGCGCGATCCTGCTCGTCGGCCGGTGTAACGGGCAAGGCCAACAGATGGCCCAGTGAGTCCACGGCCGCATGAACTTTCGATCCTTTGCGCCGTTTGGCTCCATCGTAGCCCGCTCGCGCACCCGATTCAGGCGTGGATTGCAGCGTGCGGCTGTCCAGAATCATCGCCGTGGGCTGTGCCTTGCGCCCTGAGAATTCGCGCAACAGCATACGCAGATCCTCGACCGCGGTTTCAAAACATCCGGCGCGAATCCAGCGCTGCGTCTGTTGATAGACCACCGGCCACGGAGGTAGATCGTTGGGCATGAAACGCCACTGTCCGCCCGTACGCACGATGTAGCGCAGACCATTGAACACTGCGCGAAGACTGTAATCCCGTTGATCCCAGTCCTCCCGGCAAAGTGCCAGATACGGCGCCACAAAGGAGCACTCCTCAACACTCACGTCACTCGGAGAACCAACCCCACCTCTGTTTCCCATCCTTTCATCGTCGACCAAGACAAAACGCCTGCGGATTTTCTTCATTCCAAAGAAATAAAGTTAATAACAGGCTCTAGTGCGATTCCTCGGTTGGGGGTTCGAGACCGAGGTCGTAGCGGTAGCGTCTGGGGGTTAGGCGGAGATTGCGCTTGAAGGCGGTTGTGAACTGGCTTTGATCCTGGAAGCCGCTCAAGAGGGCGATCTCGGATAGGGAGGAGGTCGTGGATCGCAGTAAGGATTTTGCCCGTTCGATGCGTCGTCTTGTGACGTAGTGGTGGAGACTGCAACCCATGGAGCGTTTGAACATCCGGCCGCAGTGATACGGGCTGAGGCAAGCGACCTCCGATAGCTTGTAGACGGAGAGGTTCGTTTCGAGATGAGCTTCGATGAAGTCGACCAGGCGTGCCATGCGTTCGCGGCTGAGGCCTTGTCGGTAGACCGGCAGTCGAAGTGGGAATGAACCGTAGCGCTGAGCCAGATATAGAGATGCTGCGTTTGCGATGCTCTCGAGGAGAAGTTTGCTTGACGGTTCTTCGCGTTGGAACTCAGTACGAAGTGCGGTGAGGAGATGCTGGAGCACGAGGTCGGGGTCCGCCGCCTTAATGGTCACCAGTTCTACGAGAGGACGGGTGAACGGTTCTGGGAGAGCCTGTTCCATTGTGGGGATTCCGATGCTCAACACGTCCATTCGCATAAGTCCGGTCCATCTCACGCCAGTTTGCGGCTTTGCGGTACTTAGAAACAGGGTCCCGTTGCCGACGGGGGCAGCTTTTTCCAGGCCATTTTCCTTCCAGAACATAGAGAAGGGCGTCGGTGTGCGGCCAACGCCGATCATGTGAGTCAGGAACTGAAAGTCAGGCAATTCGGCTGTGGGACTGGCATGTTCTTCGAGGATGAGTCCGTCGGAACTTGCGCCGACGGTTTTCATGGTTCCCTGAGGGGTGATCAGGTTGGATAGTTGGCCCATTTGCCTGACGACAACGCGCTCTGTCATAGCAAGACTCCGCACTTTTTGAAAAAGGTACAGCACAAATTCGCAATCAACGGGGCCTGAGAAGCCCCTACACTGTGCCAGATGGCGAGGTACTTTTCTGTGCCGCTCCCGATTCGACCAGACCTGATTGAAAAATTTGCCGGTTTTCATCGCGGGCCCCACAGCTTCGAGGAGGAAGCCAAAGGATCGATTAGCGGCGGCCCAGAACCTTCAGACGAATCAAGAGTTGATCTCTAAGAGTGGATAGTTCCGATTGAAGATGTTCCCCAATCGTCAACTCGCAATATACAGAACGCAGGCAAACCTTGCAATCTGCGGCGGTCTAATGCAGACCGACGGCAATTGAGTAGTGCTTTCCGCTCAGCACGTTCGCTATTGACCGACAGGTGCGGCTGTTCATATCTCGGTGCATGGGTCGTGATGCAAAATTATGGGAATCTCATTGCGCAGGCGAGGGGCACTGGTACGGTATTCCGGCAAGACATGTCGGAGTGTCGCACATATCACGCAGCCGTCCATCCCGTGTGGCCGAGGAGAAAACGATGAGAATCAAAAGCAAGGTCACTGTACTCGGCTGGACTGGGGTGGTCTTCTCGGTCTTGGCATACATTCCCAACGACGCGCCCCGTTGCCTTAGCTGAAGATCGGGCAGGCCATCGTAGGAGAATCCCGAACTACGCCGAACTACGGGTAAGAAGGACCAATCACGGGTGAGGATGACGGGTGGAGATTCTTCATTTTAGAAGGAATCTGAAGGATCGATTTGACTTCAGAGAGATCCATGTTGTGTCTGGATTCATTATTGGAAGGACCATGGGAATGGACGCTCTGGAAATGGTTCGACTGGCGCCGTTAATGTCACGTAGCGAAGGGCGATCAGAAGTTGTACTGGCGCTGATCGATGGTCCTGTTGCTCATGATCATCCCGATCTGGCTGAATCGAAAATCAGAGAAATCTCAATTGATATTCGCGCCTTTTGCTCACACCTGGGCAGTGTGGCCTGCGTGCATGGGACTTTTGTTGCTGGAATGCTGGTGGCGCGCAGAGGATCCCAAGCGCCCGCGATATGCCCAGGCTGCACACTAATCTTGCGTCCAATCTTTGCCGAGAACATGAAGAACAACGACCCGATGCCAAAGGCGACTCCGGACGAGCTAGCCGACGCCATCTCCGATGCAATCGGAGCAGGCGCGAAAGTCATCAACCTGAGCGCCGGCCTTACTCGACCATCGACGCGAGGCGAGCACGAGTTGGGACAGGCTTTGGACTATGCGGCGCAACGGGGGGTGGTGGTTGTAGCAGCGGCTGGAAATCAAGCGATGGTGGGCAGTTCCGCCATCACGCGTCATCACTGGGTGATCCCGGTTATTGGTTGTGATCCTCAGGGCAGGCCAACGGCGGAGTCAAACCTTGGGAGTGCCATCGGCAGGTGGGGCCTGGCTGCGCCGGGAGTTGACGTTGTCAGTCTCGGTTCGGACGGTCAACCGCGGACCTCGGGAGGAACCAGCGCCGCGGCGCCGTTCGTGACCGGCGCGATTGCACTTTTGTGGTCGGAGTTTCCCAGTGCCAGTGCTGCCCAAATCAAGCTGGCGGTAACGCAAGCCGCTGGGCGCAGAAGGAGGACAATCGCTCCACCCCTTCTGGACGCTTGGGCGGCGTACGAATCAATGAGCAAGAATTAATTTGAGGAGATGACGATTGAAGAAGCGGAGCAAAGTGCAGACAAACAGAAGTCAGTCTTCGGCTCGTCGCTTACGACTTCCGGGATTTCTCATTGAAGAAGACATTGGTCTCGGAGACTTGATCAAGAAAACGACTTACGCTTTCGGCATCAGGCCCTGCGCCAAATGTGAGAAGCGCGCAGCGCTGCTGAACCGCTGGATGACCTTCTCACGATGATGGTGGCAATACCAAACCAGGTTCTGAAGGAGGACCACAATGGAGCAATCTCAGGCCGAAATTCAAGAACAAATTGCAAAACGATCTCCTGTTCAAGACGATCCAGCGGCAAGTTTCCTCAAGTCTTCAGTCCAGACTGTTGCGCCGCAAGCCTGTTCCACCTGTGGCACAGCGCCCATGCGCGTGCCCGTGGACATGGGCAGCGCTCCTGCACCATCTTATATCTATGCCATCGGAAGCATCGAGGCACGGTTTCCCAACATTTCCATCGAAAAGGAAGTCGCGCAGGCCACCGGCAGGTCCGAAACCAAGGGCCTTACGAACAGCCAGGCGCTTCACATGGTGTTATCCAAGGTTGAGAACCGTTACCTGTTGCGCCAACTCTGCTTTGTTATGACCATTGGAGGGCTGGAGACGTATTTATTGCGGCCGCGCGATCTTGCAGACCACGACCTACTGGCGCAAGCCATCCGGCCAAACCCCGGGCCGCAGGATTTGGATGTCGTGATAGGCATGAAAGGGCCCATCGCTCCGCCGCAGTTATGCAATGGCTTGACGCTCCCCATTGTGTTTTTCGACCAGATTTATTCCTTCGACCGCGAAACGCTGATTGGCGCCATTCCCAAACCTGAGGGAACGTCGGCGAAGAACTACGCATCCGCCGCCGGAGAAGTATTTGACCACATCCTGCAGATGACCGAAAATGCAGGCGCAACCGATGACCACCGCGCACTGAACTACCTGGCCGTGCGCTACCAAGGAATCTATAGCAACTACGCCGATGCCCTCGCTCGGAACGCCTCCCTCACCGCGGTCGATGTCATGCCGTCAGTGTTGAGCGGGACACGCAACATGGTTGATGTCATCTTCTCTTACACCAACCGCACGACTGATGTGACGGAGAAGTTTTCCTGCCGGGTTGACGTGTCGGACGAATTTCCATTTCTGGTGAGGAAGATGGCAGCGTACTACAGCCGATGAGTCCGAGAAATCACATCGGCGGGTGTCAGGCCGATGATCCGAAACCTGGTACTTCGATTTGCATCTACACAGTGATTTGGGCGAGTGTTCCCGCTAGGTCAACGGACGAGGTTCACAATGAGACTGCCAGGATTTTCCGGAGAAGCCTCGCTATATAGGTCCGTCTACAGCTATGCGGGCGCTCCGCACCATGTAGATCCAGGTACGGTATCCCTAGCAAGCTATGTAGACCAAGCCTGTTTGGGTCGCTGCGAGCGAGATTGCGGCAACGAGTGTGGAAAGCTGTCTAACCAAGAAAGAGGCGAGTGCGTTCACGAGTGCGCACGCGAGAATTCCCATTGCTTTGCATTATGCACAAGATCGGGCAGTCCGCCGGGAAGCGGGAGCGGCACCCCATCAGTCGTTTGTGACCCAGGGCTGACGAACTGTGGCGGCACTTGCAGAAACCTCAGTGTCGACTCATCCAACTGCGGAAGCTGTGGCACCCAGTGCAAGTCGGGCACCTGTTGCGGAGGAGCATGCGGAGGCACGCTGTGCCCCGATCGCACGAGTTGTTGTCCCTTCCCGTTTAATTCATGCGTGACACTGCCATTTCTTGGCGCAAGGTGCATTTAGATGACCAAACTCGCCGTGTGCTCCTTTTCGCACCGCAAACCAAGGAGCAGTCCCGCTCGAGTGGAATTGGCTCTCAGTCTCACGGCGAGGAAATGAATATGGGTAACGCGCAATGTAAGTGCAGTGAACGAGCAATTTGCCCGTGGTGGCTTGACCGATGAATTTCCGTACGAGGCGACAAAGACATCTCCTTACTGAGCGCTGGCACTGTCGGTTATCTCAGCCCAATTAGAAAGGGGTGCACCTTTGGCCCTTCCTGGTTTCAACGCGAATGCGTCACTCTACCGGTCTGCGGCGCACTATGTCAGTACGCACGGCTGGTCGGAATCAGACGGGGCGACTTTCGAAGTCGACGGGACGATTCTCCCTTACATCAACATTTCCGAATTTCGTTCCCGCACAACGTTTGAGCCTGCCAAGCTCTTCAAAGTCTGCGGTCCGTGCAATTCTCAGTGTGAAAAAACCTGTGGTGAGAGCCTTTTTAGCGGTGGTCCTATACTTTTTTTCTCTACCACTCACACTGAAAACTGCTGCACAGGCGGAACCGTGTGTGCAAACGGAACCTGTGTCTGCCCGCCAAATCTTACACTTTGTAATGGAACTTGCGTCGATCTTCTAAGTAGCGACTCGAACTGCAGTCGTTGCGGCGTTCGCTGTTCGATAAAGCAACAGTGCTGCTCTGGAGCGTGCAAGGATTTGGGAACCGACCCGCAGAATTGTGGAACGTGCGGGCAAAGCTGCCCAACGACTTGCACTGGCAGTACGAGAATCAACTGTTCAAATGGTGTGTGCTCGCCGCATACCTACTTCTTCTGGGTGCAGAGTCCACGTTCCAAATGCTTGGAGGGCTTTCGGTCTTATACCGCTAATTCCGTGAGCGAGGCCATGCAGTGCGCACAGAATGACTATCCACCATACCTCGCTACGGTCGGAACTAGCCCCCTGTCGAGCTTCAGTTTCGGTGTCTATTGCCCAGACTCTTCGGGTGGTTGTTGGCCCTGTCGACAGGTCACGGTACTGGCGCCATCGGCTGCGGACGCGCAGAGCTGCATTCAATTTCAGAATATCGGCTGTACAGTCGCGAGCACGTGTCAAACCTGTACCGCCGGCCTGACAGATTGCTGCGGAACTTGTAAGGATCTCGCGCGCGATGCGCAGAACTGCGGAGGCTGCAATCAACCTTGCGGCACGGGCGCAGCTTGTTGCGGTGGTCTTTGCAGCGACCCGCAGACGGACTCAGCGAATTGCGGAGGCTGCGGCCGAGCTTGTACAGGCGGCAAGTCTTGTCAAGCCGGTACTTGTGTATGTCCTTCGAACCTCAATGACTGCTCAGGCACCTGCGTCGATTTCACAAATGACTCCAGCCACTGTGGGTCGTGTGGAAACGCATGCACGGGCGGAACGGTATGCCAAAGCGGTATCTGTCAGTGCCCGACGGGCCAGACTAATTGTTCCGGAACCTGTACCGATGTAAACAGCTCGTCAAGCAATTGCGGCTCGTGTGGAAACCGATGCATGGGCGGGATGCAGTGCCAAGGGGGTGCCTGCGAGTGCCCGACGGGCCAGACTAATTGCACAGGCATCTGTGCTGATTTGACCAGCTCGTCTGACAATTGCGGCTCCTGCCGCAATGTATGCATGGGCGGGATGAGTTGCCAGGGCGGCGCTTGTGTTTGTCCAACCGGTTCCACGAACTGCGGTGGAACTTGCAAGAATCTCAGCGACGATAATGCAAACTGTGGAAGTTGCGGGCACTCCTGCGATTCCGATAGGAAATGCCAAGGCGGTCAGTGTGTCTGCGACACATCTAAGGGACTCAAGGACTGCCATGGTACATGCTGCGCCAGCGCGAACCCCTGCTGCGATAACCCTCAGGAGTGCGCTCAGGCGGGCAGTACCTGTTGCAACGATGGTGGGGCCGCCTGCCCACCCGAGAGTCCAGTGTGCTGCAAGACTCCAAGCGGGAAATTTCAGTGTGGTGCGCCCGGAAGCACATGCTGCGGGGAGGGGAGCTGTTCCTCTGGGCAAACATGCTGTAACAACGTGGGGTGCTGCGACGCCGGAACATCGTGCTGTAACGGACTTGATTGTTGCAGCCCGGACCAACCGTGTTGCCAAGGAGGGTGCGGCTATTCGGGGGGGACCTGCTGCGGCTCGGGGTCTTGCCCGGCCGGTACCGTTTGTTATGAAGGGCAGTGCTACACGATGTAGGGATCTAAGTTTTGTTGGATGCTTCGTGATGATTCGCAACCGCACCCCTATCGGTTCTCCTGAAGTTTTGGGCAGCGAGATTGCAACTGGCATTGCGAACAGCGAGCGTCTGTTGCGCCAGGCGGACGCAAGGAATTTCGCGATCCCGAATCTCTTCTATGTCGGTTTGCTGCCGACCGGCGCTGCGAATGCGACGTTTGCCGCGAAATCAAGCACCGCTCCCAACAAGGCGGAGACCCTTGTCGTGGAGAAAGTGAGTAAGGACTTCGGACCTTGCAAGGCTTAACCGGTCAACTCATAACGCAACATCGAGAAGTTCGTCGGAAATGTCTTTCGAGAGACGTGGCAACCCATCCATATATGGTCTGCGGATGCGCCGCCAGCGCCTCCGCAACCTGCCGCACCGACAGCAAGCTTTTAGCCCGACGTAACTCCTCAGCGATTTGCATAAAGAAGACCTCCAGAATTGAAATCTGAAGGTCAAATGCTGCGAATTAATGTCAGCCTTGGCGAACAAATGCGAATCTAAGCGACAAGCTCCGGCTTGGGGCGGAACAATCCACTGAATGTTTTGTTCACATGGACCCTGGTAGCGACGCTCCGAATGTCGTTGACCTTCAGATAGCAAAGGGTCGTCTCCAGTTTGCTGTGGCCAAGCCGCGCTTGAATTGTCCGAGCGGCCACCCCTGCGTCGTGGTGCATCGTGGCGAACGTCTTCCGCAGCGCGTGCAACTCCCAGCGGTCGCAGACCGGGTACTCCCGGCATGATTGATCGACCTTGTTGACGCATTCGCCGCAATTGAGGGACGCTCGTAGCGCAAGGTTTTTCAGCCTTCTGAGGAAATGACCTTCTGGCCCACCCCGTCCATTGGTAAAGATGAGCCGTGCCGTCGGATTGGCCTTGCGGCGCTCAAGCAAAGCCTCCACCAAGTCATCAGGGATGGGAATCACTCTCTCCTCGTAGTCTTTAGGCGAGAAGCCCAGGTCTGGCTTTGCAGTCACAGTGAAAGTTGAGTCCGTGAAGTCCAAATCGCGCCAGCAAGCGAACTGCACTTCGCGTTCGCGGCAGCCGGTCCCAAGGAAGAACTTAAATGCAATCCGGTCCTCGGCGTTTGCCGCCGCAAATAGTTTGGACAGTTCTTCAAGGCTGTAAGCCTTGACCACCTTTTCTGTGTAGCGAGGCAACTCCCGGTTCTCAAGAAGCTTGGGCACTCCGTGTGCCCGAAAGAATGTGCCCAGGTAGCCAACACGATTGGAAATAGTGCGGTTGCTAAGCCCTTGCTCTCTTTGGCGAACGATGAACGCGACGATGTCTGCTCTGCTCAGCTCGTCCAGATATTCTTTAGTACAGCACTGGCGAAACTGCGCCAAAACATAGCCGTACCCATTTGCGGTTCGAAGCGACTTCCTGGCCGCGATGTCATCAAGGTATGAATCAATTGCCGACTCCAAACTGAAGCGCGAGACGGGGGCCTCAGCCTCTCCGAGGGCATTTCCAACCGCCTTCGCTTCGAGACGGTTGATCAACCTACGCAACTCGATCTGAGCCACGGCAAGGTCAGATCCGGTTCTCGCGAACACGAGCCGCTTGCCCTGTTTGTACCGAGGGTAGTAGACGTCGTCAGGGAAGTGAGTGGGCTGATTTTTATAGACAGCCCAGAGCGGGCGTATCTTGCCGTTCCCGGCCATTACTGGATTGAGGTAGGGACGATTTCCGTTTGTCGACTTGGCCCGCAGAAGCAGGGTGACTTTGAGATTTGCCATTTTCTGTTCTCCCAAAAAGCACCGGGAAAACAGGATTTTGGCGAAAAGTATAACCGGCGGTATAACCGGGGCTATAAACCATTGATTCTAAAGCAATGGCGGAGAGAGGGGGATTCGAACCCCCGGTAGAGCTTTTGACCCTACAACGGTTTAGCAAACCGCCGCCTTCAGCCACTCGGCCATCTCTCCGTCAAGTATAACCGCTTTGCTTTGAACGTCTTGCGAGAAGACTGCACGAACGTTCAATGGCTCCAGTTGCATCTTAGTTGCACAGTCGCTTTTTGAGGACCTGCATCTGCCACTGGGAGGCTGCGGATCTACGGCTCCCCTCATTGTATATGACTCTTGGGTGGAGGCCACGTTCACGTGGCAGAGAATCCGGGGCCGACGCATCTTAATTCCCGAGTAGTTGGAGCATGTAGTCATTTAGTCATTGTCCCATCCGGCGTGTAAGCGCTTTCTCTTGATGCCGAGTTTGCATGTTTTTGTCGTGTCGGAGCAGGTTGAGGGGGATGCGGTTGAGGATGGAGAAGTTCTGCGCGGCATTGCCGGCGCGTTTGCGGTCCAGGTCTTCTCCGAAGCTGACATCGAGAGCCCAGTGGGGCATGTTTTCGATGCCCCAGTGCTGGCAAATGGACTGATTCAGCCGCGCCGCGTCGGGGCCAAGACCGGTGATGTCGCAGCGGATTTCGCGTTCGGCGATGCCTGTTGTCCTTTGGCAACATTCCGACTCGATGCGCACCAACCCCTGTAACGACGCCCACGTGGAGGCATTTTCAAGCAGACTCAGGTCTGCAACCACCGGGCAGCGGCGCCGTTCCACGCGCCCCGAGCCTGCGGCGTAGTTCGGGAACACTGAGCGGCGCCTACCGTGGGGAGTTTTTTCCCTCGTGTGCGCAGAAAGGCCAGCACCACTGCGGCCAGCTTGGCCAAGGTAATATGCCGATACCAGCCTTGCCAATGGCGAACTTCATAGCGATCCACCCGCACTCTCCCTTGGGGATTGAAAGGCCTGCTCAATCCTTGCTCATCTGCTCCCGCCAGAAGGGCGTCTCCCGCACTGACTTCGGAGGCTTCCTCCAGCGCAAAGCGCCCTCCTTGCGGGCCTCCCCCTGCTTCAGCCACTCCGCCTCCATCGCCGGAATGTCCACCGTCTCGGCCGCCCGCCGCGCCACCTGGAACGCCAGCACCGCCTCGTCCAGCACCCGCAGCCGCTCCTCCCAACCCGCTGTCCGCATCGCCCCAACCCTCCATCCCATCGCAAGAGTCGCTCCCGGAAGACTCGCCCCCGGAAGGCTCCTCGATCCGCTCCAAACCGCTGCCAGGCCGCCCAGCTCCCCAAAATATCGGGTCCCGATCTATCCAAATTCTTTCAAAGGAAGCTCTATTTGTCTGTAAAACCACTTTCGCGCGCCTACCCGCGCACGCGAAAAGCCCCGGCCAAACGGCCGGGGCTTTTTGCGTTGCGGTTGAATGTCGTTTTAGTTGCTGAACAGCAGAATCCCGGCTGCCTTCTCTTCCGTCGCTTCGTCGCTCGCGCTTACCGGGCGATAGAAAAGCTGGTTGGCATCGAGATAGACCTCGAGGAAGGCCGGGCGGTCCGAGATGTTTCCGGCAATCAGTGCCTCCGACAAGGGGTCTTCGACGTAGCGCTGGAGAGCGCGGCGCAATGGCCGTGCACCGTAGCTGCGGTCGCCCAGGGTCTTGTCGAGGATCCACTTCTTGGCCTCCTCGGTCACCGAGATGGTGATCGACTTCTGGGCCAGGTTGGCGTTCAAACTCTGCACCAGCAGTTCGACAATCTGGATCAGGTCCGCATCCGAGAGCGATTGGAAGAGAATGACCTCATCGAGCCGGTTCAGGAACTCAGGATTGAATGCCTTCTTCACCTCGGCCATGACATTCTTTTCGACAGTTTCGTTGATCTGGTCTTCGCTGTCGCTGTGGAAGCCAAGGTTCTTCTTCTCCTTGATCAGATACTTGGAGCCGATGTTCGAAGTCATGATCAGGATCACGTTCTTGAAGTCGACCGTGTTGCCCAGCCCATCGGTCAACTGGCCGTCCTCAAACACCTGAAGAAGAATGTTGAACACATCCGGGTGCGCCTTCTCGATCTCGTCGAGCAGCACGACGGAATAGGGAGACCGCTTGACGCGCTCCGTCAACTGGCCGCCCTCCTCGTAGCCCACGTATCCCGGAGGCGAACCGATGAGCTTCGAGACCGAATGCTTCTCCATGAACTCCGACATATCGAAGCGGATCAGCGCCTTGTCCGAGCCGAAGAGGAAGTTGGCCAGCGTGCGCGCCATCTCCGTCTTGCCCACACCCGTAGGCCCCAGGAACAGGAAGCTGCCAATGGGACGCGCGGGCGACTTGAGCCCCGCACGCGAGCGGCGGATGGCGCGAGCCAGAGCCGAGATCGCCTTCTCCTGCGAGATAACGCGCTTGTGCAGTTCGCCTTCCACGCGCAGCAGCTTCTGCGTCTCCTCTTCCTTGATGCTGGTCACCGGCACGCCGGTCCAGCGGCTGACCACGTCCTCAATGTCCTCGCGGCCCACAATGCCCGAGGCCGAGTCGTCCAGGTGATACTTGTCGCGCAGCGCGCGCAGGTTCTCGCGCTCCTTGCGTTCCTCGTCAGAATAAAACCTCGCCTTTTCAAACTCATGATTGGCGATGGCCGAATCCATCCGGTGCACAATGAACTTGATCCGCTTCTGGACTTCGGTAATCTCCTCGGGCAGCGAAGTCTGGCGCAGCTTGACGCGCGCGCCGGCTTCGTCGATCAGATCGATCGCCTTGTCGGGCAGGAAGCGGTCGGGGATGTAGCGATTCGAGTGCGAAACGGCGAACTCGATGGCCGCGTCCGTATAGCTGACCGCGTGAAACTTCTCATAACGGTCCTTGATGCCGTGGATGATCCGGATGGCGTCGGCTTCGTTGGGCGGTGGAACTTTCACCGCCTGGAAGCGCCGCTCAAGCGAACGATCCTTCTCAATCGACTTGCGGTACTCTGCCGGCGTGGTTGCGCCGATGCACTGGATTTCGCCGCGGCTAAGTGCAGGCTTGAGAATGTTGGCCGCGTCCAGTGAGCCCTCGGCCGAGCCCGCGCCAACCAGCGTGTGCAGCTCGTCGATGAAGACGATGGAGTTCTGATTCTCCATCAGTTCTTTCATGATCGTCTTGAGCCGCTCTTCAAACTGGCCGCGATACTTTGTGCCGGCCACAATGAGCGAGAGGTCCAGTCCAAGCACCCGTTTATCGGCCAGAAAGCTGGGCACTTCGCCGTCGGCAATACGCTGGGCAAGGCCTTCGACAATGGCCGTCTTGCCCACGCCGGGCTCGCCGATCAGCACCGGATTATTTTTGGTGCGGCGGCAGAGGATTTGAATCACGCGCTCGAGTTCGCCGTCGCGGCCCACCAGCGGATCGAGCTGCCCATCCATGGCGGCCTGGGTCAGGTCGCGGCTGAACTCGGCCAGCAAGCTCGACTCGCGCTGCCGCTGCTGGGCAGGAGCTTTTTCTTGGGTCACCCGGGCCAGCTCTTCGCGAATCTGCGTCAGCTTCAGGCCGCGCTCCTGCAGGATCTCCGCCGCAAAGCACTTCTCTTCGCGCAGCAGGCCAAGCAGCAGGTGCTCGGTCCCGATGTGCTTGTGGCCCAGCCGCTCTGCCTCTTCCGCCGCATAGGCCAACACCCGCTTGCACTCGTTCGAAAGCGGTAAATCGACCGAGGTCGAGACCTTCTCGCGAATTGTGGTGTGCGCTTCAATCTGCTTGCGGATCGACTCCACCGAGGCGTGCGAGCGCAGGAAGCGGTTGGTCAGAGCTTTGTCCTCGCGCAGCAGGCCCAGCAGCAGGTGCTCGGTCTCGATATAGGGCGAGCCGAACTGGCTGGCCTCGTATCGCGCGAAGAAGATCACGCGCCGTGCCTTCTCCGTATAGCGTTCGAACATGGTGTTCTCCCCCCGGATCCGGGTTTCCTACAGGCTATCGGCTGCAGTGGCTGTCCGGTTCTTGCTCTCCGGCTTCAGCCCAGTCAGCGCGTGCCCTTTCTTTGTACTGCGCCGCCGGAGAACCCAGGAAAATGTTGCCCCTGCCCCGAACAGCCCTTTGGGATGGTTGCGAACGCTTCCCTTGTTCGCCAAATCCGCTTGCAATTCTGCTGCAATTCGGATTCCATCCTGCCTTTATCAGTCTGAAAAACTTCTGCTGCGTTCAGACTGCCTACAGTTTAAGACTCAAAACCCGGCGTCCGCGGTGCAATTCCATTCAAGACTTCCGGCCCGTAATCCCGAATGCGGAGCGGCCGCGAGCGGCGTAAGCCTTCCGCCTTCCAGGCGCAGGGCCCGGGTACAGCGGGCGGCGAGATCAAGGTTGTGGGTGACAAGAATCGAGGTGAGACCGTGGTTCGCATGCAAACGTTCAATCATGTCGAAGACCCGGCCGGCGGTAATCTCGTCCAGGTCTCCGGTGGGCTCGTCGGCCAGCAGCAGGCTAGGATTGTTAACCAGCGCGCGCGCAAGCGCCACTCGCTGCTGCTCACCGCCGGAAAGCTCACCGGGACGATGATCGGCGCGATCGTCCAGCCCAACCTCTCTGAGCCAGTTTGCCGCCACCCCTAAGGCCTCCCGCTTATGTTGGCCGCGTGCAAGCAGCGGCATGGCCACGTTTTCCAGCGCCGTGAACTCCGGCAGCAGGTAATGAAACTGCCATACATAGCCAATTTCCCGATTCCGGAAGGCCGCAGCCTGTCGCGGCGAGAGTTGGGCCACATTGGTTGAGGCGCAGTATACAGTCCCCGCGGAGGGAGCATCAAGGGCGCCCAGAATGTGCAAAAGCGTGCTCTTTCCCGCGCCGGACTGGCCCACGATGGCGACCATCTCTCCCGGCTGCACTGTCAGGCTCAGGTCGCGAAAGAGCGTGAGCTCGCCGCGGGCCGTCTTGTAAGACTTGCCGAGCGCGGAGACCTGGATGATGGGCGGCGTGGGGGAAGCTGAATCCTGCGCCCGCAACTCCGGCCCCTGCACTGTATTGAAGGACGGAGGGTCAGCCGCTGGTGAGGTTTGCTTCATCCGGTTGGGCTCTATTTTACATGGCCGGGTTGCCGTGAACGAGGTTAAGCGCCGGGCAGACCATGGCAAGCGCATCTTAATTTCGCCGGCGTATGCGGTCGTGGATTTCGATTCAATGCAGGTAGCGGCTTGCGGAGGGAGCAGGGGTCTTCAGACCCCTGAACACGGGGTACGAACCGAAACGCCTTCAGGCGAGAGCCCTGTTTCGGCTGCGCACAGAAGGCCGGTGGCTAAAGCCCGTCGCTCTTGCATCTGCCTCAGGGGTCTGAAGACCCCGCTCCCTCTGCACGAACGCTCAACATCTTTGAAATCATTTCTTGCAACAATTCCGGTACAAATGCGCGGCCAATTTTTGGCGGCGGGTGGACGGATTCGGAACGGGCACGGATTTGTTGCTTCTTTTTAGCAAAGCTTTGCACAACCAATCGGCGCAACATCCGCAGAAAGGCATAAAGACGCTATAAAAATCGGCCTAATTTCTCCTTGAGATCGGAGCTCGAGCGGGTATGCTATTGGGAACCCGCAATGCAAGTCAGATCAACCCGATAAGCGAGTACCACTCGTAAGAGTACCTATTTCTACCCCTCCCTTTTTGGGGATTACCCAAGAGCATCCGAACTTTCATTCCACCCAGGCATTCTCGGATTCCTACCCCGAGACCGCAGGGGAAATCCCTATTTTCGAGGCAATACGACGTGAGGTCCTTCATGCGAATCGTTTCTTCTCCGCTTCCCCGGCTGCTGACTCTATTGGCGGTCGTTGCGCTGTGTTCGAGTGCGGTGCAGGCACAGCAGACTCTTGGCGGCATTACCGGCGATGTTACCGATTCGCAAGGGGGTGTGATTCCCAACGTGACGGTCACGGCCGTGGCCGAGTCTACTTCTCTCACGCGCACCGCCAAGACCAACGGCTCCGGAACCTACCAGCTGGTGAACCTGCCCATCGGGGAATATACGCTGACCTACGTGGCCGACGGGTTCGATGCCCAGAAGACGCAGCACATCGCGGTGCAGGCAGACCGCACGGCCACGGTGAATGTGGCCCTGAAGGTGGGCCGGACCAGCGAAACGGTGGAGGTGGAAGCCTCGCCGCTGATGAACGCCGTGGATACCACCAACGGGTACGTCATGGAATCGGCGCAGATTGAAGCTGTGCCCCTGGCCACCGGCAGCTTTACCGGCCTGGCCACGCAGTCGGCCGGCGTGAATGCCGAGCTGGGCGGCGGAACCGGCGCCAACTCCGGCCTGGGCAATGCCCCCATCTGGGCCAACGGCCAGCGCGATACTTCAAATTCCTTCTTGCTGAATGGCGTGGATGCCAGCAACCTGTTCAACGGCAAGTCGACCAGCCAGATAGCCTCGGCCCGCGTCATCAACAGCACCGGTTCCCCGGGCGGCGGCGGCGGCGGCGTCATTCAATCCGTGGCCTCGGTTTACCTGTCCATCGGCAATGCCATTCCCACGCCTGCGCCTGAAACCATCGCCGAAGTCCGCGTGAATGCCTCCATGTACGATGCCACGCAGGGCTCCACCTCCGGCGCGCACATCGACCTGAGCACCGCTTCCGGCACCAACGCCTTTCACGGCAATGTCTACGCCCACCACGGCACCAACTGGCTCAATGCCGCTCCCTTCTTCTTCAAGCAGGACCAGGACGTTCCCGCCAACCTGAAGAATCCTGACCTGCATCGCACCATCCTCGGCGGCACCGTCGGCGGTCCCATCGTCAAGGACAAGCTCTACGGCTTCTTCGGCTACCAGCACCTGTCGGTCTCCGACCAGGAGATCGGCGACGACTTCCTCAATGTGCCGGTCGGACTGGGAGCCTGCCCTACCCGCGATGCAGACTGCATGGCCGCAATCGACAATGCACAGTTTGGCGGCGAGAACAATGTGGGAGCGGCCCAGGCGGGTGTACCCGGCGGCAGGGCTCCGTTTTCATCGCCGACCCCATTCTCCAGCGCCCAAATCAGCCAAGCCGTGCTGCAGATCTTCAACTCGCCTGCTCTTCCCGGCGAGCCCTGCCAGACCAACTCGACCACCGGCCAGCAGGACTGCTTTCTTATCCCCGACGACACCACCTCGGCAACCCTTGGACCTGGGCAGGGCTATAACGCCTTCCTGCCGGGAGTTGGGCGCTTCAAGGCGGACGTCGCCGTCGCCGATCTCGACTTCAACGCCAACTCCAAAGAGACGATCGCGTTCAAGTACTTCTTCCAGCACGATCCCACCCTCGCACCTTACTCCTATTCGAGCGTGCCCGGCTTCACCGAGCACCTGGACTCGGGCGCGCAGGTCGCCTCCATCACCAACACCTTCATCGTCAAGTCCAACCTCAGCACGACAGAGACGCTGGGAATCATCCGGGAAAAGGATTATGCCGACAATGTGCAGCCCTGGGCGCCCGGCTCTGTCCCCGGTGGCAACTTCGGCACATTCTCGACCAACGTGTTCGGCTCCGGGTACTTCCCCGGAATCTCCATCGTGAATGTGCTCGGAGGCGCAGGGTACGCTGCCGGAATCCCCAGCAGCGAAGACAATGGCATCCTCGACATCGGCCCCAATGCCGAAGGCCAGGCCGCGAATACCGGCATGTTCCAGAACCGCATTGCGCCCTCCGGCAACGCCATTTGGACCCTGGGCAAGCACACCCTCAGCTTCGGCGCCACCTATACCTATACCCAACTCAACACCATCGACAGGCGGACCGGTACGGGCACCATCGCTACGGACGATTTCAGCGCATTCTCGCAGGGCTTCGTCAGCCCGGGGAGTTCCGACACGGCCTTCTACGTCAGTTCCTTCATGCGCGGCAATGCCAACCGCTACTACCGCGCCAACCAGCTTGGAACCTACCTGCAGGACAAGTGGCAAGTGACCCCGTCCCTTTCGCTCACCGCCGGCGTGCGCTATGACTGGGACGGCGGGTTCACCGAGAAGTACGGCCGCATCTTCAACTTCGATGGCGGAACCGACCCGCAAAGCTGTTCCACGTCCAGCACCGACCCCAACGCCTACAGCTACTGCCCCACCTCAGACACCATCCTGAACCCCGGCCTGATCATCGCCGGCAACAACGCCAACGGTACCAAGGGAGTGAGCAACACCACGCTCACCGGCCGCCAGTGGGGCATCGGTCCGCGCATCGGCGCCGCCTGGCAGCCCGGCATCAACCACAACACGGTGGTCATCCGCACCGGCGCCGGCATCTACTACGACCGCGGCGAGCTGTTCAGCTACTTCTCGCCCGGCTATGCCATCGGCACCGTCACCGGCGGCCCTTTTGGCGTCAATCAGCAGTTGCCCTTCGTCAATACCCAGAGCTGCCCCTCCGGCACGGGACAGTCGCTCTATAACGGCTATCTCGCCCAGTGCGGCGGAGGCGGCATCCAGGCCGGCTTCAACGATGGCTCCTTCCAGTCCACGCCGGTTATCGATCCCACCGACGATGTGGCCGGTAACTTGAACAATCCCTATGGCAGCGTAGCCATCGCGGCTCCGTCCAGCCCCAAGGCCACGGATTTGAACAACTATCTGCCCAACGCCTACAGCATCTTCAACTACAACGCCGCGCCGGCGGGGACGCCGGGCATCACCAACAACGGCCAGCCCATCTCGCTGGGCGTCTACGACCGCGCCAACAAACTGCCCTACACCATCAACTTCACGCTGGACTTCCAGTGGCAGCCGCGACCCGACCTGGCCATCGATCTGGGCTACGTAGGCAATCTGGGCCGTCACCAGGTCATCCCCGTCCCATTTAACCAGGCCAACATCGCTTCGCCCTCGCATCCCTCCCTGGCTGGCGGCCCCTGCCCGCAGTCGTACAGCTACGGCTACACGGTCATCGGCGCCAATCTGCCCGCCAATGCGCCCAATTGCTTTGGCCAGCCTGCCTATTACCTGGGCAACGACGAGGGCGGCAACGACGACCTGCGCGTGCCCTACATCGGCTACGCGGCCGAATCGATCGGCTACAAAGCCGCCGGCGTCGATGCCTACAACGCTCTCCAGGCGCACATTGAAAAGCGCATGAGCCATGGCATCCAGGTGGGCGCCTCTTACACCTGGTCGCATGCCCTCGACGAGCAGAGCGGCCTGGGCCTGTTTTACAACGGCAGCAACGCGCTCAACCTGCGCAGCGGCTACGGGTCGTCTGACTTCGACCGCACGCATGTCATCAACCTTAACTACGTTTACCAGATTCCCAGCGCGGCCAAGGAGCACTCCCTGGCCGGAAAAATCCTGGACAACTGGTCGCTGATTGGCGACGCCGTGCTGCAGAGCGGCCAGCCCTACAGCATCATCGATTTCTCCGGCTCCGTGGCCAGCATCTATTACTCCACCTTCGACGGCATCACCAACCCCATCGTGCCGCTGGCGCCCGGTTGCACCGCCAAGTCCGCCAAGACCGGGTCCACCGGCGCTTTCTATCCCGTGGATGGAAAGGCGGCGCTCAACCCCGCCTGCTTCACGCTTCCCATTCTCAAGCCCGGCCCGCAAGGAGCTTTTGGCGGCGCCATCCCCGCCTCCGATCCATTCGAAACCGGCTTCACCACCGGCCAGCGCAACATCTTCCGCCAGGACTTCCAGAAACGCGCCGATGCCTCTCTGGTCAAGGTGTTGCCCATCACCGAGCGGCTCAAACTGAAGTACACCTTCGACGTCTACAACGTCTCCAACACCACCAGCTTCGACGTTCCCGGCAACGAGGTTGCACAGAACCTCGACTACAACCCGTTTCCCACAAGCGGCACGCCGGTCCTGCCGGGCACCTGCAATGCCGCGGGGCAAGGAACTGTTGCTGGCAGCTTCTACAGCTGCCCCAGCGGTCTCGGTATCGTGGCCCACACCATTGGCAGCCCCAGGCAGATCCAGATGTCGCTCCACCTTGACTTCTAAAAACAGGGACCAGGGGGACCAAGGGACCAGGGGACTAAGGGACTAGGGGCTAGCAAGGACGCATTGCCGCTCCAAACAGATGGGCGCTCGCAGATGATGCGAGCGCCCGTTTTTCTTCACAAGAGCCGCACAAGTCATCTGCGCTTCTCTGGTCCCTCGGTCCCTAGTCCCTTGGTCCCCTAGTCCCCTGGTCCCTTGGTCCCTGCTCTTCCCCAATGTCCTCATTCCACACCTCGGGATGGGCGGCGATGTAGCCTTCGAGCAGTTCCCGGCATTCCTCACTGTCCAGGTCGATCACTTCGACGCCGTTCTCGCGCAGCCAGTCAAGCCCCCCGGCAAACGTGCGGCTCTCGCCCACCACTAGCGTGCCGATACGAAACTGGCGCACCAGCCCGCTGCAATACCAGCACGGAGCCAGCGTAGTCACCATCACCAGATCGCGATAACTTTTCTGCCGCCCGGCGCGGCGGAAGGCATCGGTTTCTCCGTGGACGCTGGGGTCGCCCTGCTGCACCCGGCGGTTGTGGCCGCGGCTCAGCAGTACTCCGGAGTGCCGGAACAGCGCCGCGCCAATGGGAATCCCGCCTTCTTCAAAGCCAATGCGCGCCTCTTCCAGCGCCACCGCCAACATGCGTTCGTACAACCCTGAATCCGCCAAGTGAATCCCTCATCTCAAGGATAAGGCAATCGCGATGGCCATGACTGCCAGGCTCGTATCCGCAAGCCCGGCCAACGCTTGACGCCAGCCGCACTCCAACATCTATCGTGAAGGAATGGAGTAAGGGGAGAACACCATGAAGACGCGCAGACTGGGAAAGCACGGCCCCGAGGTTTCCGCCATCGGGCTGGGCTGCATGGGCATGAGCGATTTCTACGGCACCCGCGATGAGCGCGAGTCGCTGGCAACCATCGACCGCGCCCTCGAGCTCGGCATCCACTTTCTCGACACCTCCGATGCCTACGGCCCGCACACCAACGAGGTGCTGGTGGGCGACGCGCTCAAGGGCCGGCGCAACCAGTTCTTCATCGCCACCAAGTTCGGCATTGTGCGCGACCCGGCCGACCCTGCGCGGCGCGGCGTGGACGGCAGTCCCGCTTACGTGCGCAAATCGGTCGAGGGCAGCTTGAAGCGCCTGGGCATTGAGACCATCGATCTCTACTATCAGCATCGCGTGGACCCCAAAACTCCTATTGAGGAAACGGTGGGGGCCATGGCGCGCCTGGTGGAAGAGGGCAAGGTGCGCTTTCTCGGGCTCTCGGAAGCTTCGCCGCACACACTCGAGCGGGCGCATCGCGTGCATCCCATCACCGCCCTGCAAACCGAGTACTCGCTGTGGACGCGCGATCCCGAGCCGGAGGTGCTGCCCACCTGCCGTCAGCTGGGCGTTACGTTTGTGGCCTACAGCCCGCTGGGCCGCGGCTTTTTGACCGGCGCCATCAAAAGCCCTGAGGACTTCGACCCAGACGACACCCGCCGCCAACATCCCCGCTTTCAGGGTGAAAACTTCAAGCGCAATCTGGAGCTGGTGGAAAAGGTGAAGCAACTGGCCGCCCAGGCCGGCGCAACCGCCAGCCAGCTAGCCCTGGCCTGGGTGCTGGCGCAAGGCGAAGACATCGTGCCCATCCCTGGAACCAAGCGGCGCAAATATCTTGAAGAGAACGCCGCGGCCGTAGAGCTTGCGCTTGCTTCGGAACTGGTGGCAGAGCTAACGAACATCTTCCCGCCCGACGCCGCAGCCGGCGAACGCTACGCGCCGCAGATGAAAGCTCTGCTGGACCGCTAGCTACGAGGGGCTAAGGGACTCGGGACTGAGGGACTCGAACGCCCGCGGGCAGGTGGCCCGGTCATGAGAATCGCAGAGAGCCGCAGACGCTGTGCCCCGTTCATCGCGTTGTTTGCGATGAGCGGGCGTTGCATTAGAATCGTTCCCGAATGAGGATCGAGCCATGCCAAGCGGCCTGAAGCGGTTTCAAAACGCGGAGTCGCTGCACTTCATCCCCTTCAGTTGTTTTCACCGGCTGCCGCTGCTTGAGGCGCCGGGCGCCAGGGACACGGTCGAGGCCGTACTGGAGGCGGCGCGCGCACGGCGTCAGGCCCGGGTTTACGCCTACGTTCTGATGCCCGAGCATGTTCACCTGCTCGTCAATGAGCCGCCACGGATTGTGCTGGCGCAGTTTTTGAAAGCCGTCAAGCAGATGACCTCGCGCAGGCTGCGCGGGTCGCGTGAGAAGTTTTGGCAGGATCGCTACTACGACAGCAACGTTCGCGGAGAGAAGGCGCGCTCCGAAGTGATTCGCTCTGTCCACCGCAATCCAGTCAAGCGCCGACTGGTTGCGAAGCCGGAAGACTGGCCGTGGTCCAGCTTCCGGCATTACGCATCGGGCATGAAGGGCACCGTGGAGATTGAAGCGCAATGGACCGCGTTCCGACGAGGGGGCCTGTTGCCTGCGGGAGAACGCTTGCGGCCACGCAAACGTTCCTGCTTTCCCACCCAAGCCGCAAAAGACGCGGCTTGGATGGGGCACAGTCCATCGAGCGAGAACCAGAAGTGAAAAACTTGAGCGGGCCACCTGCCG
>Ga0302319_10004950_pt1 | contig 27109 bp, 24 predicted proteins | sample Bog_T0_2_FD_203319 | JGI IMG/M metagenome (GOLD analysis project Ga0302319, IMG submission 203319) | Peat permafrost microbial communities from Stordalen Mire near Abisko, Sweden - Bog_T0_2 | ecosystem: Environmental > Terrestrial > Soil > Wetlands > Peat | place: Sweden: Abisko, Stordalen Mire... | reverse complement strand
TTGCGCTCGATGATGGCATCGCGTTCCTTCTTCGCCAGGACGACACGCCCGGTCAGCTTGGGGTCAAGTTCCCGCTCATCGAACACGTATGCGGCGATAGCCTGGCCGTCGTCACGCTTTGCCTTGATTCTAGTGAGGGCGAAGCCGAGTTCGACCGCATCCCGCGCCGCACGGGGAGGGTGATCATATCCTGCTTCCTTGAGTTGGATAGTCGAGATACTTCCGTTCTTGATGATCGAATCGAGGACAAATCGCGCGCGCTTATTTGTGACGGTTTTGATGCGCTGAAGTAGTTTCGTGGGGATCGATTTTCGCTCAGCCATTGAAGAACTCCCTCGGTGAAACCCCCAATGCCGCCGCGACGGTATGAATGTTGACGAGGCTGATATTGCGCTCACCTCTCTCCACGCTCCCGATGTAAGTTCGGTCGAGCTTGCAGGAAAATGCCAATTCTTCCTGGGAGATGCCCCTTTGCTGGCGCAGCGCACGCATTCGTGTCCCGAATTGCTTTTGAACTTCCTCGGCTGGTTTGGAAAGCATAGGAGTAATCGGAACAGCCAAGAGGACCATAAGTCTACGGACTTTACGCCTCTTTCGATGGCAGGTAGCCAGATCGTAAACAACGGAGAGTTTGCGGACAGGTACTCAAACCCTACGCTGGGCGCGGGGTCTCAGTGGCACGTTTGGTCTGTGATCGAAATTTGTGTAAGGGCTGAAGCCCGTATCCTTCAAGCTGGCCAGTTCCCTCTGGATCAGTGGCTTTGCTGTTTGTACCACCATCGGCGAGAATGGAAGAGCTGATGCCAGAAACCGCACGCACCTTCGAGCCTCCCTTCACCGACGTTCCCGGCGCACTGGCCGAGGTGCGCGCCGGACGCATGATCATTGTGGTCGATGATGAGGACCGGGAAAACGAGGGCGACCTGACCCTGGCCGCCGAGTTTGTTACGCCGGAGGCTATCAACTTCATGGCCAAGCATGGCCGGGGATTGATCTGCCTGACGCTGACCGAGGAGCGCGCGGATTATCTGCGGCTCTTCCCCATGACGCAGCAGAACTCGTCGCGCTTTGGCACGGCGTTTACTGAGACCATCGAGGCGCGTGAGGGCGTGACGACTGGCATCTCCGCCGCAGACAGGGCGCACACCATTCGCACGGCAATCGGGCAGCGCACGACGGCCGCCGACCTGGCTCGCCCCGGCCACATCTTCCCTCTGCGCGCCCGCAGGGGAGGCGTGCTGGTGCGCGCCGGGCAGACCGAGGCTTCGGTGGATCTGGCGCGGATGGCGGGGCTGAATCCCTCCGGCGTGATCTGCGAGATTATGAAGGACGACGGCACCATGGCCCGCGTTCCTGATCTCATCGTTTTCTGCAAGGAGCACGGGCTGCGGATTCTGACCGTGGCGGAGCTGATTCGCTACCGGCTACGCCACGAGCGGTACATTGTGCGCGCCGGCGAGAGCCGCATCCAGACCCGCTACGGCGAGTTTCGCATGATCGCCTACGAGAGCCAGGTGACCGGCGGCGAGAGCCACATTGCGCTGGTGCGCGGCGACCTTTGCGCCGATTGCCCGGCTATCCACGCCGGCTCCGCTGTTGGCCTGCCGGAGAATCAGGTTTCAGGGACACAGGCGCAGGCAGAGTTGCGGAGTCCGTGCGAGCGGCCCGTTTTGGTGCGCGTTCACACACGCTGCACGGCGGGCGATGTCTTTGCCGCCGACTGCGGCTGCCGCGAGATTCTGGACCAGTCGCTGCGCATGATCGCCGAGGAGGGTTGCGGAGTGCTGCTCTACCTGCACAATACCTCGCGGGGCTTTGAGATTGACCGCGCGGTGGCGCCGGAGAGCGCTTTCGAGCCGGGCGGAGAGGCGGCATTGAATGTTGCGCCGGAGTTGAGCGCCGGTCAGCTCGTCCTGCACCAGCAACTGCGCGCGCGCGAAGGTACGCAGGCCCGGACGGGGCGCATTCTGAGAGCCATCGGCCTGGGCGGCCAGATTCTGTCGGACCTGGGCATCCGGCGCATTCGCCTGCTGTCGAATACCCCCATGCACATTCCCGCTTTGGAGGGATTTGGCCTGGAAATCGTCGAGCAGGTGACGATTCCCGTAGAAGAGCGTGCCCGGATGAAATAAGGCGCGGCCTGCATTCCCATTTTAAAAATCATGTCAATTCACCTGCTGCTCGGGAAAAAGTGGTCAATTTAGAACACTCGATCTCGCTTGGAGCCTATAATCTTACCAAGTTGTCGACTGGGCGAATCGTCCTCGGCAATCTGTCGGAAGTACATCACCGCCATCAAAGCGCCCGATTGCGACAAAGCTCTCCGAGGCCACTGCACTCGCACGCAACTCTACTTGCACGAGAAAGGTTGGACCGGATGAGCGTTCATCTTGTGAATCCGAGCGACAATGCATTTGGCACCGCTGTGATCACGCCGCGCTGGCTGTTTGTGCTGGCGGCGGCGACGCCTCTCGCTGCGGGCGAGCCTATTCTTGTCGATGAATCGCTGGAACAGATTGTCCCGGAGACAATTCAGCCGGGAGACATTGTGGGCATCAGCGTCCACACGGGCAATGCGCTGCGCGGATACGAAGTGGGCAGAATCGCGCGCGAGCGCGGCGCGACGGTGATCTATGGCGGGATTCATGCCACGCTTTTTCCTGACGAAGCGCTGGATCGCGGACAAGCGCACGCCGTGGTAACCGGAGACGGCGACGTTGCCTGGGGCAAGGCGGTGTTGGATTGCATGGCGGGCAAGCTGGAGAAGGTCTACGACGGCGGGCGGATTGGCGGGGACGAGTTTCTGGCCGCGCGCTGGGATTTGATGGACCCGGAAAAATATATGTGGGCATCAGTGCAGACGATTCGCGGATGTCCAAAGCACTGTTCCTTTTGCAGCGTGTGGCGGACGGATGGGCAGAAGCCGCGGCAACGGAACCATCAGAGAGTCATCGACGAGATTGTGGAACTGCGACGAATTGGATTTCGCTTCATTGCGCTGGCCGACGATAACTTCTATCCGGTGACTTTTACCGATCTGCGGCTGGCCCGCGAGCAGGGCAATGCGGCCAAACTGGAAGAGCTGACGGCGATTCGCGCCGAGCGCTTCCGTCTGATGGATGAGCTGGCCAAGCTGCCCAGAGACATGGTCTTCTACACGCAGATGACGATGGAAGCCGGCGAGGACGTTGAGTTTCTGGATGCGATGAAAAAGGCCAACATCAAGGGGGCGCTGGTTGGAATCGAGGCGGTGACGCCAGAGGGACTGAAGGCAATTTATAAGGACTGGAACCTCGCAGGCGATGCCATGGCCAGGCAGTTGCAGACCTTCAAGCAGCACGGAGTTCATGTGCTGGGTTCGTTCATCTTCGGGCTGCCGACGGACAGGCCGGCGACCTTTGACGCCACCGTGGCGATGGCCAAGCAGGCGGGCATCACCTTTGCGCAATTCGTGATGATGACTCCCTTTCCCGGCACGGTGGATTTCGGGCGCTGGGAGAAGGAGCAGGCTGTGAATCCGGCGATGGTGGGCGATGTGCCGATTACCCGCTACTGGCTGATTCCAACCGCGGTGCGGCCCAAGATGTTCACGCCGCACCCGACGATGAGTTCGGATGAGATTCGTGAACGGACGCAGAAAGTCTGGGACAAGTTCTATAACTGGGGAGATATCTGGAAGAGATCCGCCTGCTGCCCGAATCTAACTTCCCGGATAGCCTTCATGTTTTTGTCGAAGCTCTACCGGCAGATGTACGCGGGTACGGGCATCTCCACCGACAGCGCTCGCCGCAAGAAGTCCAAGGCCTGGGCCAAGTGGACGGCGCATCAGTGCAAGAAGCTCTTCCGGGCCAAGCCGATGCCAGAGCTTGAATCGCGCACCTGGGAGGCGGGACTCGTACCGTCTATCGCCCGTGCGCGATAGCCAGTGGGGATGGAGCGAAGTTGGCGGAAGCTTTCGCTACGGCCCCGGTGGAATAAACACCGGTTATTTTACGGTCTCAGACCTCTCACTCGCTGATTTCTTCCACCACATCCCCCTCGCCCGGCGCCAGGAAGAGGTTCGCCTCCAGCCCGTGCTGGCGCATGTAAAGGTCGTAGTAGCGGCCATGGAGCGCAAATAGCTCCGCGTGGTTGCCGCGCTCGGCGATGAGCCCTTGCTCTACAACCAGAATCTGATCGGCGCGGCGAATGGTCGAAAGGCGGTGGGCAATCACAAAGGTTGTGCGTCCCTGCATCAGCTGGCTTAATCCCGCCTGGATCATCGCTTCGGACTCGGAATCGAGCGAACTGGTGGCCTCGTCCAGAATCAGAATTCTCGGCTCGGCCAGCAACGCACGAGCGATGGAAAGCCGCTGGCGCTGCCCTCCGGAGAGCTTCACGCCGCGTTCGCCCACCAGGGTGTCGTAGGCCTCCGGGAAGCGCTCTGCAAACTCGTCCACGCGGGCCGTACGGCAGGCAAATAGAAACTGCTCCTCGGTGGCGTCGGGTTTTGAAAACAAAATGTTTTCCCTGATCGTCCCGTCGAAGAGGAACGACTCCTGCAACACCACACCAAGTTGCGTGCGAAAAGTGTCCAGGTTGACCTTCGCCAGATCCACATCATCGACCAGAACGCGGCCACCGGACGGCGTGTGGAAGGCGCATAAAAGGCTGATGATGGTGGACTTGCCCGACCCGGACGAACCTACCAGCGCGGTCACTGTTCCCGGCTTGGCCGTGAAGCTGACGCCGTGCAGCACGGGCTTCTCCGGGTCGTAGGCGAACTCCACGTCCTCAAAGCGGATCGTGCCTTGAATGGGCGGCAGCTGGAGAGTGCGGCTGGGACTCTGGTTCTCTTCCAGCTCAGCCATGAGTTCGTTGGTGCGGTCCAGTCCGGCAAAGGCCTCGGTCAACTGCGTACCGATCGCCACAATCTGGAAGATCGGCGCCGTCATGAAGACCAGAAACATGTTGTAGCTCAGATAGTCGCCAAAGGTCCAGCGGTGGGCCATGATCAAATGTCCGCCCATGCTCATCACGATTGCAGTCAGCAAGCCCACCGCCGTGGTCGCCGCAGCGGAGAGAGCGCTGGTCATGGTCAGTGTCTTCATTACGTTGTCCAACAAGCGGCCAACGCCCACGGCAAAGATGCCTGCCTCGCGATCTTCGGCGTGGTAACCCTTGATGACGCGCACGCCGCCCAGCGATTCGGTGAGCCTGCCAGTGACTTCGGCGTTGATCTTGCCTCGTTCGCGGAAGATTGGACGGAGAATCCTGAAAGCGTATTGCAGAACGAAGACGAAAGCGCCCATCACGGCAAAAGCCGTCAAGGTCACTGTCGCGCTGAGGTGCATCAGATAGACAAAAGCTAAAATGGCCGTGAACAGCCCGCCGACAAACTCCACAAGACCGGTACCGATCAGGTTGCGCACGCCTTCGACGTCCGTCATAATGCGGGCAACTAAAGTTCCGGTCCGGTTTTCGTCGTAGTATTTGACGCTGAGCAGCCCTACGTGGCGCTGGACTTGACGGCGCATCTCGGTGATCAACCGCTGACCGGCCTTGGAGAGCAACTGGGTCAGCGCAAACGAGGTAATCGCCTGCACCACCATGGCCGTGAAAACCACTGCGATGATTCCCGGCAATAGCTCTGGGTGCGGGTGATCCTGATTGAGCACCTTATCCATGAACGGCTTGGAAATATAGGGCATGACCAGCAGAGCCACTCTGTTGATGATCATCAACCCCATGCCGGCCACAAGCAGCCCCAGACGCGGTTTGACCAGCGCCTTGATTTGCGGCCAGAGCTTCTTCAGATTGGGCTTGCGCTTGGGCAGATCGCCCTGATTTGCGCGCGCGCCTCGACCGTGAGGTGAGCGCTCGGCGCGCGCTCCCATGTTCATTCCGCCATGCCCCATGCTCGCCATGCGTTAGACCTTCCCGGAGCGCCGCGCGGCGATAAACGAACGCACACAGAGGATCATGTAAACAAGCAGCAGCAACTCGAGTGTCCACTTCGAGTAGAGTGCCCAGAGATTCGGCGCTTTGTCCGCCGCGAGATTGGCAAAGCTGCTGCGGATAATCTCAGCGCCCGTCCCGATGACGCCCAGCAGCGCGATGGACACGTTAATGTGCATGAACAGCTTGCGCCGGCTCTCTTTGGGACTGATGGCCAGCAGACCGCCAAAGCCCAGGGCAATGCCGATCCAGGAAGGGATCAGCGCAGTGGAGTGCAAGCTGCCGGTGCCCAGATAGCCAACCAGGCCGAGGGCGATCAATAGAACCGCAAAAACCAATGTCACTTTTACCATGGAAACCCTCCGTTCTTTATTCTTTCATCTGACATGCTTGGAAAATCCTGGAATGTTGTTGATTTTGTTCGGCACTTCGTCGAGCCGCCGACAGCCAACAGTACACAACTTTGATGCAGCCGGAAGTAGTAGATACGGAAGAAGATACGGTGTAAGTTATTGATTCTGAATGGCTGGCCCTCAGGGATTCGAACCCCGATATGCTGCTCCAGAGGCAGCTGTCCTACCGTTGAACGAAGGGCCAACAAAACGCAATATCTGCTGCTGGCAGGGGCATCGGCAGGGCGCCAAAGTCCAAAAGCCATCTTGTTCATCATAAGTGGATTCCCTGGCTTGGTCAAACACGCTTTAGTTGCTTCATTCTTCGCGCAGTACTTGCAGCGGACGCAGCCCGAGAATCCTGTAGCTCGCGATCCAGCCCGTAACCGTGGCCAGCACCGATGTTCCTACGAGCGCAACCAGCGTTGCTGTCCAATCGATTTGGAAACCCACTTCCAGCTTGCGCAGCAGCACGCTAGTGAGCACGTTGGCAAAGATTACGCCCACAGAGCCTGCCAGCAGGCCCAAGACGCTGAATTCCACGCTGAAGGTGCGGACTATTCTCATGCGAGTGGCGCCCAGCGTCTTCAACACCACCGCCTCGCGCATTCGCCGGAAACGCGTGCTGGCAATGCTCGAAGCCAGAATCATCAGCCCGGCGAAGATGGAGAAGCCGGCCAGAAAACGCACCACAAACGTAATCTGATCGACCACGCTCTCGATGCGCTCCAGAACATCGGCCAGGTTGATCACCGTCACCGTGGGATAGGCCGCAAAGAGAGCCCGTTCCATCGCCGCCACCTGCTTCGGATCAACGTGCGCGCCGCCGTACCAGGTTGCCGGCTCATTTTTAAGCTGCTCCGAAGGCAGCACAAAACTTACTTGCCCTCCGAGATGCTCCCCGTCAGCGCGATAGATTGCGGCAACCTTCAGAAGGCGCGTCACGCCGCCCACCTCCAGCTCGACGGCCGAACCAACGCCGAGATGCAACCGCTGGGCCACACCCTCGGCAACAGCCAACACCGCCGCGCCTGAATCAGTCCACCACTTGCCCTGCGTTAATTTATCTCCGGACGGCAGAGCATCCGCCCAACTCAACGCGGCGTGTTCCAATAAATGACGCGCGAAATGCAGATCTTTCAACTGCTCCACCGGCTTGCCGTTGAGCGAAATGAAGCGCCCGGTCACCACCGGCATCAAGTCAAGAGACTGGCCGCGCGCCTGACTTACTCCCGGCTGGTGCGCGAAGAACTCCTTCACGCCGGCAACTTCATCGGCGGTCACATCGACAAGAAATATATTGGGCAGAGTGGGCGCGGCTGTCTCGCGAATGTCGCGCAAGAGCATCGCCTGCATCAGGTAGACCGCCAGAATCAGCATTACGCCTGTGCCCAGCGCGGCCAGCACCGCTGCCGATTGGTTTCCCGGCCGGTAAAGATTCGACAGCCCATGCCGCAGAAAGGAAGGCAGCCGCAGCCGGACGCGGTTGAGCAGGAAGCGCAACGTGCGCAGCGCCACAGCCGCCATCACCAGTAGCACCACCAACGCAATGGTGAAGATCAGCGCAAACCAGCCGCCCACCTCAGCTGAGTCCGACAACGCCCAGGCGATTCCGCTCAGCGCGGCAATCACCATCGCCGAAATTCCCAGTTGCAAACGGCGCGCCCACCAGCGGGCGAACCATCCGCCGATGCCCTCCGGGCCCTGCTCGACCAACCGGCGCAAGACCAGCACCGGCCTGACATTGCGCACGTCCAGCAGCGGCGGCAAACAGAACAGCAACGTCGTCAACAATCCCGTTCCGAGTCCGGCGGCAATCGAGCGCCAGGGAAATTCCAGCATTGTATGAACCGGAAGCAGTTTGCCGAAGACCGCGGGCAGTGCGGCCATCACGCCCACACCCGCAGCTACGCCCACGAAGCCTCCGGCCAGACCCAGGCCTAATGTTTGCAGGAGGAATATACGGAGCAGATCGCTGGAGCTGGCGCCCACGGCCTTCAGAATGGCCAGCATGTCCATGCGCTGCTCCAGATGCGCATGCATGGCCATGGCCACGCCAATCGCTCCCAACACCATGGCTACCAGGCAGATGAGGCTTAAAATCGCGGTCGCGTTGTCCAGGCCTCTGTTCAGCCCCGGATTGCCTTCGCGGAAGTCCATCACCTGCGCATCGGGCAGAGCTGTTTCAACCTGCTTGCGCAATGCGACGGGATCGGCTTGCGGCGGCAGCTTCATGAGCAATTTCTGGCTGGCGCGACTGCCCGGTGCCAGCAGACCGGTTCGCTCGAGTGCCGCCTGCGAGATCATCACCCGCGGTCCCAGCCCTGCCCCGGCGCTGAGGCGGTCCGGCTCCTGCTTTAGTACGGCTGATATGCGGAAGCTTCTGCCTCCCAGCCGCAACGTCTGGCCCACGCGCGCGTTCAGCCGGATAAGAAACTCCTCGGCGACCACCGCTGAGTCGCCGTCAAGAGCCTGTTGCAGGCTCATCGCAGGTTCCAACTCGGCTGTGCCGTAATAGGGATACTCAGCCGGGTCCACGGCCTTAAGCGAAACCAGAAGAGGCACCGGGTCGGGCGGCGCGGAAGCCATGGAAACCGTCTCTGTCACCCAGGTGGTGCGAATTCCGCCGGGTTGCGCGATGGCCGTGATCCTGTCCTTTTCCTCGGCTGTCGGCTGATGGTAGAGACGCGCGGTCAAATCGCCGGCCATCAGCGCCCGCGCTTCCGTGCTCAGCGTTTGCCGAAAACTCTCGCTGAAGCCGCGCACGCCAACCAGAGCCGCCACGCCTACGGCTACCGACAACACAACAAAGCCAAACTTTCCGGGAGCAGAGCGCAGATCCCGCCAGCCAATGGCCCCGGCTCGCTTCCAACTCAACGCGCGCTTAGCCATTCATCCCCCGGTGTTGAACCGTAACCGCACTCGGCGCGGCATAGGGCAGAGTATCTTCGACAATCATTCCGTCCCGCAGCATAATTTTGCGGTCCGCCTGGCTGGCGACCTCCGGATCGTGCGTCACCAGCACCAGCGTCGTCCCCGCTTTGCGATTGCGCTCCAGCAACAGGTCCAGCACGAGCTTCCCGTTGGCGGAGTCCAGGTTTCCCGTCGGTTCATCGGCCATCACAATGGGCGGCTCAACGATAAAAGCCCTCGCCAGCGCCACGCGCTGCTGCTCGCCGCCCGAAAGCTGCACCGGATAATGGTCCACGCGCTCCGTGAGGCCCACCTCACCCAGAAGCCGCCGCGCCTGCGCGATGCCGCTGCCTTCCACATTCAACTCATAGGGCAGCAGCACATTTTCCAAGGCCGTTAGCGTCTCGATCAACTGATACGACTGAAATACAAAGCCAATCTTCGCACCGCGGACGGCGGCCAGCTCCGTCTCGGCCAGATTGTGGATCGGCGCGCCGTCAAGGAAAATTTCGCCGCTGCTGGGCGTGTCCAGGCCCGCCAGCAGGCCAAGCAAGGTGCTCTTGCCGCTGCCGCTGGCGCCCACAATGGCCACAAACTGGCCGGCTGGAATGGTCAGGGTGATCCCCTTCAGAATCTCCACGCGCCGCGCGCCGTTCTGAATCCACTTCTTCGCGTCCCGAACCTCGATCACTCTGCACGCCTCCCAAACTCCGAGTTCAATTCTCGATTCCCTGCTCTTCGTTACACTGTATTTGTGTACGTATGCCGCTCACTGATTGTTTCGTTCGGGTTGATTCTTCTTGCCCGCCCGCTGCCGGCTGCTGACCGGCCGGTTCTGGTCTGCTTCGGCGACAGCATCACCGCCGGCTACGGCCTGGAGACTGGCCAATCGCTTCCTGACGCCCTGCAACGCGACCTGGACCGCCGCGGATACCGCTATAAGGTCATCAATCAGGGCACCAGCGGCGCCACCACCAAGGACGCCGTCGCTGATCTACGCTCCATTCTGTTGCTGCACCCCCAGATCGTCATTGTCGAGTTCGGCGGCAACGACGGACTGCGCGGCCTGCCACTGAGCGAAACGCGCCGCAACCTTGACGCAGTGCTGACGGCCCTGGAAAACGCACACATCAAAATCCTGCTCGCCGGAATCACGCTGCCGCCCAACTACGGCCAGGAGTACATCCAGCAGTTCGAGCTGGTCTTCCGCGACCTGGCCAAAAAACACCACATTGTCTTCGTCCCTATGATCTACAAAGACCTGGTCAAGGTTCCCGACACGATCCAACCCGATGGCATACACCCCACAGCCAAAGGCTCCGAGATCATCGCGCGGACATTGCTGCCGGCTCTGGAGCCGATGCTGAAAAGGCAGGGAACAGGGAATAGGGAACAGTTGGCTCATTGATGCTGCGAATTTCTGTCGTCCACCCGCAAAGTTAGTCTGTGGTTTTCATCCCTTCTTCATAAGAAACGAAAGAATGGGGAACAGGTGCCGCCTTTCCTGTTCCCTGTTCCCTACTCCCTGTTCCCTGCTTTTATCCCATCCCCACCACCGGCTGAAAGAGCGTTCCTGCGACTCGCTTGGCAATTCCCACCAGCTCGTTCTGGCCGGCAAAGACCTTTACCAGCGGTGTGTTGGAGAACTCCGGAAGGTTGGCCTGCGCGCCGTTACGCAGGCGTCCGAGTGCCAGAGCATCGCCGGTAACCGAGGGCATCTCCGGCAACAGGCTGCGCGGATGGACGCATAGACCTACCAGCGCTTCGGCATTTCCGGCCAGCGGTTGCAACTCGTCCAGAGTGTGCGCCTCGGCCAGCGTGAAGACTCCAGCCTGGGTGCGGCGCAGGCTGCTCAAATGCGCTCCGCAGCTGAGAATCTGACCCAACTCATGGGCTACCGAGCGCACATAGCCTCCGGCGCTGATGGTCATGGTGAAGCTGGCTTCTGTTCCTTGCAGGTCGGTGATTTCAAAGTCAGCAATACAAACCTTGGCGGCCTTCAGTTCCACCGGCTTACCCTCGCGGGCCAGCTTATAGGCGGGCGTGCCGGCAATTTTCTTTGCCGAGTAAGGCGGCGGCATCTGCTCCATCTCGCCGTGAAAACGGCTTGCCGCGGCGAGCACCTGGTCGAGCGTCAGCACAGGCTGAGAATCTGGGCCGGCAGGCTGGCCCTCAGCATCATAGGTGTCCGTTGCGAAGCCGAAGCGAATCGTCCCCGAGTAGCTCTTTTTCGCCGAGGAGAAGTACTGCGCCAGACGGGTAAATTTGCCCAGCAGCAGAGGCAGAACGCCTGTAGCCATGGGGTCTAATGTGCCCAGATGGCCGATGGAGCGCTCGCCGGTAATTCTGCGCAGGATTCCCACCACGTCGTGGCTGGTCATGCCGGCCGGTTTGTCGATCACCAGAAGCCCGTTCACTATTTAACTTTAGCTGACCCGGCCACCCGTTCATATCCCGCCCGAGTCGGGTTGCCGCAGCAGCGACAGAAACTCCAGGCGCGTCTCTTTTTGGTGGAAGCATCCCACCATGGCACTTGTCACAGTAGAGGAGTGCTGTTTCTCGATGCCGCGCATCATCATGCACAGGTGGCGCGCCTCGATCACCACGCCCACGCCCTGCGGCTGGATGGCGTTCTGAATGGCGTCGGCGATCTGGCGGGTGAGCCGTTCTTGCACTTGCAGGCGTCGCGCAAAGACCTCGATGAGGCGGGGAATCTTGCTCAGCCCGATGACCTTGCCCTTGGGAATATAGGCGACATGCACCTTGCCAAAGAAGGGCAGCATGTGATGCTCGCAGAGCGAGAAGATTTCGATATCCTTGACGATGACCATCTCGTCGTAGTCCTCGTCAAAGAGCGCCCCGCGCAGGATTTCTGTCGGATTCTCGCTGTAGCCCTTGGTCAGGAAAGCCATCGATTTTTCCACGCGGGCCGGCGTGGCCAGAAGTCCCTGGCGGCTGGGGTCTTCACCCAACCTGCTCAGAATTTCGCGGTACATCTCGGGAATACTGAACGCGCTCAGGCCTTCATCAACCTCAACTGCCCGGCGAACAGGCTTGCTCAATGCTATCGGTTGTGCCATTTTTCATCCTCCCTGGGGAATAGGGTGTTGTTTTCACTCGCTATCGCACTCAAAGAAATTATTCTCCGTCTCTTCCACGCGCACTCGCTCCAGCTCTCCGGCCGGCAACGCGTCCTTCAACAAAGCGTAGACCGCTCTACAGAGATTCTCCGTCGTCGGCACTCGATTCACAAAAAGCGGGTCCAGATTCAGGTTGGCGTGATCAAATCGATCCGTCACGCGGCTGCGCACCACCTCGTCCAGAGCGACCATGTTGATGATCATCCCTGTCTCCGGGCTTACCGCTCCAGCAACCACTACTTCCACTACATAATTGTGCCCGTGGCCATGTGGATTGTTGCACTTGCCGTATGTCGTCCGGTTCTCATCCGCCGAGAGCGTGTCCGCGTGCAACCGGTGGCTGGCAGAGATGGTGTAGCGGCGGCCAAAAAATGCTTTCATGGCTCGCCTCGGTATTCGGCAAAGATATCCGGCGTCTCATAGACCCTGACCCGGCTCAGTTTCGCACCGCCGGCGGCCGATACAGACGGCTCCAGCCGCTTCCATGCCGCAATGGCAATGTTCTCTGTGGTCGGAATCGATAAGGCAAATTCGGGCGTCTCCAAGTTTAGATGGCGATGGTCCCAGGCCGCGAGCACATCGCTCTCCATGATCTCCTTCAACCACTTCAGATTGACGACGAATCCGGTGATCGGGTCCGGCTCGCCCGCCACCGTCACCTCCAGCGTGTAGTTGTGCCCGTGCCCGTTGCGATTGGCGCAGCGGCCAAAGACCTGCTCGTTCTTCTCCGCTGTCCACGCCGGGTTCCAGTAGTAGTGCGAAGCGGAAAACGTGGTTCGCCGCGTCAGATAGATCATTCTGGTCCCTCACTGGATTAGATGTTTGAGCATTGGTTGAGGCTTCATGTGTTGAGCTTCTAGCAGCCTTAAGTCTTGTACTCCCGCCCCTTCCAGCTTACTCGCTTTAGAATGCGGTGCTGAAACCAACTGCGGTAGAGCAGCACAACAAAGAGCGGCAACCCCAGCGGCGAAATCGCGCAATTCACAATCGAAAAGTTGGATTTTGCCACACGGCCATAAAAACGGAAGAGATTGCGCACCCAGAGCAGCGCCAGAACCCAGCCGGCAATCAGCCATTGCGGCGAATGCGCGAAGAGGCGCGCATTCCAGAATTCTACCGCCAGCAAGGGGAGCGCTGCCAGAAGCAGAATATCGATCAGCCGCCAGACGGCCAGCGCCAGGCAGTTGCCGAAGAGCAGCGCGAGGTTTTTTGTCCAGCCTTCGATCATCGCCGCCGTGGAGCGGTACATGCGCGTGGAGACGGCGTCCTCGGCGTAACGGAAGCGCAGGCCGACCTTGCGCCGCTTGGCCAGGAAAGCCATATCCACGTCTTCCAGCACCTTGTCGGAGACTGCCGCGTGGCCGCCGAGACGCCGATAGGCCTCCCGCTCGATCAGCAGAAACTGGCCGTTGGCGGCGGCGATGCGCTCGGCGGGGTCGGAGACCTTGGCCGGCGGATAAGACAGCGCCAGCTCGCAGAAGACCAGAGGCATCAGCGTACGCTGCCAAAGGCCGCTGACGATCTGGCGCGGCGAGTAGCTCAACATTCCGACTTTGTGCCGGGTGGCCTCATGCAGCGCACGGTGCAGATTTCCCGGCTCATGAAGCGTGTCGGCATCGGTAAAGAGCAGCCAACGTCCGCGCGCCCGTTTGGCCGCTGTCCAGATGGCATTGTTCTTGCCGGTCCAGACTGGTTTCGATTGGCCGGGCTCCAGCTTTCCAGCTTCCAGCACGGTGACACCGGCAAAGCCGAGGGCAATCTCCGCCGTCCGGTCGGTCGAGTGGTCGTCCACCACAATCAATTCCCAGTCGCGCCCCAGCTTGAAGAGCTCGTCGGATTGGTTCACAAGCGACTGGAGGCAGGCGGCAAGGCAGTCTTCCTCATTGCGCGCCGGAACGATGACGGTCAGTTCCAGCAACTTGTCCGGCTCCGGATTGGTAAAAACCGTTTCCCACTTCACCGGCAGCGCCGCTGGAGTCTCGGAAAGCCCAAGCGCTGGCTTGAAGCCGCCCTCCTCAACCGCTTCACTCTCCATTTTCCTGCCCATCTGGCCTCGCTCTTTCATAAGGTGCTTTCGCTCCGTATTATAGAGATGTGCGGCTCCCTAGGTTTCTCTCTCTCAGCTTGATTGTGCCATTAGCGTTCGCGCCCGGCTGCGACCGCGGCGCCCATCCGGCTCTGACGGGACGAGCAGCCCCTGACTTCACCGTCTCCGACGGTTCTACTTCGGTTCATCTGGCTGGTTACCGAGGCCGCGTGGTGCTGCTCAACTTTTGGGCCACATGGTGCGCGCCCTGCATAGAGGAGATGCCCTCGCTGCTCCAACTGCACCACGAACGGCCAGATTTGGCCATTCTGGCTGTCAGCATCGACGAAAATCCTGACGCCTACAGCCGCTTTCTCGTCCGCCACCACGTGGACCTGATCACGGTGCGCGACCCTGACCAGAAAGCGGCCCAGCTCTATCACACCGATGGCTGGCCGGAGACCTACATCATCGACCGCCAGGGCTACATACGCCGTAAGGTCGTCGGCCCCCTCGACTGGAATAGCCCGGAGATCCGCGCTTATCTGAAAAGCCTGTAGCGACCGGATTTTCGGCTCCCGAAATTGAGTCCATCTTGACTTTCCGTATAGTGTGCGCATACACTATACGAGTGATCAAGAGTTACCGTCACAAAGGCTTGCAGAAGTTCGCTGAGACGGGGTCGAAGGCAGGAATCAGGCCAGAACATGCTGCCAGATTGCGCATCCTGCTGACGGCATTGGATGCAGCCGTAGTGGCAAGCGATATGAACTCGCCGGGGTACAACCTACATCCGCTTCGCGGTAGCCTGGAAAACCACTGGTCCGTCTGGGTAAGCGGCAACTGGAGGATTACCTTCACCTTTGAGCGTACGGATGTGATTCTCGTCGATTACCTGGACTATCACTAAGGAGGAAAGAAATGATATTCAATCCCGCACATCCCGGCGAAGTGCTGCGCGACTACCTGGGAGAGATGAGCGTTTCCGACGCGGCCTCCCGGCTGGGCCTGACCCGCGCCCATCTGTCGCGCATCCTGAATGGACACGCGGGCATCACCGCCAACACGTCCTTGCGGCTTTCAGCGGCATTGGGCACCTCGCCGGATTTCTGGCTGAAGATGCAGATGAACCATGAACTCTGGCTGGAACAGCAGCGGCCAGCAGCGTTCAAAGTGCTTCCTTTTCCACGCAGAGAGGCTTGTGAGGCGCAGTAAGGCTCCCGGCCTTGCTATGATTCCGTTATGACCATGGTGGATATTCTCTATCGCTATGCCGCGCCGCCTTCGGATGCAGTGACCCGTGCGCTGGCCAGTACCCGCGAGGTTTACGGCATTCGACGGGTCACATTCGACCGCGCCTCATGCACGTTGCGCGTGGAGTACGACGCCACCCGGCTCAACGCCGCTGTTGTGACAAAGCTGGTGCGTGAGTCTGGCCTGGAGATTGATGCCGTGCTGCCCTTGATTCCCGCGCAGGCGCCCGCAGCCTGAATAACGGCAATTGCGCCGCCCGAAAATCCCTGATATTCTGTCTATGGTTTCGCTTGAAACCAATCATGTGCGCCCGTAGCTCAGCTGGATAGAGCGACTGGCTACGAACCAGTAGGTCGGGAGTTCGACTCTCTCCGGGCGCACCATACATTCCTCGATTTGCGGTTTTCCCGGGCGTACAGCCTTTCTCCTGGCTCTTACTTTTTAACGGCAAAGACCGTTGGCTAGCAACAACACAAAACCCTCCCCTAATAAAAAGAGCGAAGCGCTCATGCGCTTCGCTCTTTTTGCAGGACCGCGTCCTGCTTTCAATAAATATGGAAGTTGATCTCGATGGAAACCATCACCGCAACCGTCTTCTTTTTGTCCTTGTCATAGGCCGGCTTGAACTTGTATTGCTTAATCGCCTCGATGGCTTTTTCGTCCAGCCCCATGCCCAACGCTTGGGTCACATGCGGATTCTGCGGATTTCCCTGTGCATCCACTATTAATGTAACGGTGCAAATTCCCTGGTACTTGGCCCGCCGCGCCTCGTCGGAAAACTCTGGATTTACACTGTAAATCACCACGGGCGCGGAGACTCCGCCGCCCACCTTAGCCAGTCCGCCACCTGCGTTCCAGCCGGAACCTGGGCCGTATCCGTTTCCATTCCCCGAGCCGATACCAATTCCGGTGCCGTTCCCCAGCGAGCCCTGCTTGACATTGTGCGAATTCGACTGGCCGAAATTCAGCAGCTTTGGATTGTCTTGAATGATGATACTGTTTTGCACGTCAATGGTTGGATCAGGCGGCGCTTCTATTTTGGCAGTTTCATCCGGCGCTGTTGCTCGTGGAGGAATCCTGCCCTTGATGGCTTCGATTTTGTCCGGGCTGCCGCCGCCGCCGCCCGCCATATTTGGAGCCTTGGGAGCGTTCCAGTCTTTTACGTCTATCGGCGTCACCTGCAGCTTCGGTTTGTTTACCGTATCGAGGATCTTTTTGCCCATGAAAATGAGCAAAAGCAGCAAAATAGCGACTTCGATGATGAGGGCGGTGCCGACGGCCCACCAATTGCGCTTGACCGCCATGCGATCCGGCACTGGAATCGGCGTCGAGGTCAGTGCCAGCGGTGGCAGTTTGGGCGGAAAAAATACGTCGCGGATGCTCTCGTAGAGGTCTACCCATATGGGCTTTTCTACGATGGGGATGCCGAAGGCGAGGTCGAGTTCGACGCCTTCCGTGGTGGCTGCGGCAGCTTGGGATTCTGAAGTTTTGTCGAGCAGGTCGTTGGCCATCGTTGCGTCTGGTTCTATCGCCTCTTGGCGCCTGGTCTGCCGGCCGAACGGGGGGATTCGCGTCTCCAGGTCTGTTCTTCCATTATGCTTGACGCCGCCGGTTTGTGTCTCGACCGGGAGAGCCTCTTCCTCCAGTCTCTCATATTCCGGTATTGTCAGGTATCCCATAATCTATAGACGGTCTGGAGCAGCAGTTGTTACCGATGAATTTGTGCCCCGTCCGTTACACTAAATAGAACTATATCGAATGCACCAGGGAGTGACGATGTCCCCAGCACCGGAGTTGAAGGCGACCCTGACCTTGCCGCAAACCGCCTTCCCGATGAAGGCTAACCTGCCGCAGAATGAACCGCTTCGGCTGGCCCGCTGGGCCTCGCTCGGGCTTTATGAGAAGTTGCGCCAGGCCGCCCAGGGCCGCCCCGCCTACCTTCTGCACGACGGCCCTCCCTACGCCAACGGCCCTATTCACCTGGGCCATGCGCTGAATAAAGGGCTGAAAGATTTTGTGGTCAAGTCGAAGACCATGGCCGGCTTTGACGCTCCCTATGTTCCAGGATTCGACTGCCATGGTCTGCCTATCGAGATCAAAGTGGACGAGCAGTTGGGGCGGAAAAAGCTCGAAATGCCCGTGCCGGAGGTGCTGGAAGCCTGCCGCGCCTATGCGCAGAAATACATTGACTTGCAAACCTCGCAGTTTGAACGGATTGGCTGCATTGGCCGCTGGGACGCGCCTTACAAGACCATGGCCCGCGACTACGAGGCGCGGACGCTGGAGGCCTTTTACGGCTTCCTGGAAAAAGGCTTCGTCTATCGCGGCCTCAAGCCGGTTTACTGGTGCATTCACGACCGCACCGCTCTGGCCGAGGCCGAGGTGGAGTACGAGGAGCATACCAGCCCGTCGGTCTACGTGCGCTACATGCTGACTTCGGAGCCTGGGGCGATCTCTCCGGCGCTCAAGGGCAAGCAGGTTTCAACCATCATTTGGACCACCACTCCGTGGACCCTGCCCGCGTCGATGGCAGTGGCCTTTCATCCTGATTTTGACTATGTGGCGCTGGCTGAGGGCGACCAGGTTTTCATCGTGGCCGCCGAGTTGGCTGCCGCCGTGGCCGCAGCGTGCAAATTAGGTTCAACCACGGAGCTGGCACGCTTCAAGGGCAGCGTGATGGAGCGCGCCACCTTTCAGCATCCGTTTCTGGAGCGCAGCATTCTGGGCGTGTTGGCCACTTACGTCACCGCCGACACGGGCACTGGCGCGGTGCACACTGCACCGGCCCATGGCGCGGAGGATTTTTACACCGGCGTTCACTACAACATTGACCTCACCTGCCGCGTCGACGCCTCCGGCCGCATCCACGTGGACCCCGAAGCCTGGCCACTGGCCACGCCTCCAGCCTTCGATGGCATGAAAGTGTGGGCCGCCAATCCTGTCATCATTGCCATGCTGGAAGAGCGAGGCGCGCTGCTGGCCTCAAGCGACCTGGAACACTCTTACCCGCACTGCTGGCGCTGCCACCATCCGGTTATCTTCCGCGCCACCGAGCAGTGGTTCATTAGTCTTGAAACTCCGGTTGAAGACGCGAAGGGCGAGAAGAAAACCTTCCGCCAGCAGGCCATCGAGGAGATCGACAAGGTGATCTGGGACCCGGCCTGGGGCAAGGAGCGCATCACCAACATGATCGCCACGCGCCCCGACTGGTGCATCAGCCGCCAGCGCATCTGGGGCGTGCCCATCGCCGTCTTTCTGTGCGAAGGCTGCCAGAAGCCCATCATGGACCCGGCGCTCAACCGCAAGATCGTGAAGTTGTTCGAGGAGCACGGCGCCGAGGCATGGCACACCACCGAGACGGCAACGCTGCTGCAGGCCAAAGCTGTTTGTACTCACTGCGGCGGGACGGCTTTCCGCAAGGAAACCGATATTCTCGACGTCTGGTTCGACTCGGGCACAAGCTGGTATGCCGTCTGCGAGTCCGATCTGGAGCTTAAGCCCGCCTACACTTCTTTCCAGAAGAACGAAGGCACCCAGGTTTTGTATTTGGAAGGCGGCGATCAGCATCGCGGCTGGTTCCACTCTTCGCTGCTGACCTCGGTTGCTCTGCGCGGACGCGCGCCTTACTCGCACGTTGCCACCGCCGGCTGGACGCTTGACGAACAGGGCCGGGCGATGAGCAAGTCACTGGGCAACGGCGTGGACCCGGTGGACATTGCCAACCGCATGGGCGGTGAGATTGTCCGCCTGTGGGTTGCGTCCGTGGATTTCCGCGAGGACATGGCGGCCAGCGAAAACCTGATGCAGCGCTGCGCGGAGATCTATAAGAAGCTGCGCAACACCTTCCGCTTCCTGCTGGGCAATCTGAACGGCTTTGATCCCAAACGCGACCGCGTGGCGGAAGCGGATTTGTTGCCGCTGGACCGTTATATGCTGGCACGCACGCGCGAGCTGACCGAGAATATTCTCGACTGGTATGAGCGCTTCGAGTTTCATCGCGTCTATCACGCCCTGAATGACTTTGCCGTCGCCGACCTGAGCAACTTCTATCTCGACGTGCTCAAGGATCGGATGTACACCTTCGCGCCCACGAGCCTGGAGCGCCGCTCCGCGCAGACCGTGCTGTGGAGGATTACCGAAGCACTGGTCCGCCTGGTTGCGCCTATCTTGAGCTTCACGGCAGATGAAATCTGGGAGCACCTGCCAACAGTCGAAGGCCGCGAGGCTTCTGTTCATCTGGCGCAATTCCCTGCCCCGGCGGAGATTTTCTCCGAAGACCCCGCGCCGCTGCTGGAAGAATGGAAACAGATTTTTGCGGTGCGCGATGAGGTGATGCGTATCCTCGAAGAGGATCGCAAAGCCAAACGCATTGGCAAGGGGCTGGAAGCGGAACTGGAAATCACCGCATCGGGCGAGCAGCTCACCCTCTTGCAGCGCCATGCTGCCGGACTCAAGGAGATTGTCAACGTCTCGCGCGTCACGGTGATTGCCGGCCCAGCACTGAATGTTAAGGCCCTGCCGGCCACTGGTGCAAAGTGCGCCCGCTGCTGGAACTTTATGCCCGAGGTCGGAAGCTACGGCATCTGGCAAAACGTCTGCACTCGCTGCCAGGACGCGCTGACGGAAATGAAGATTGCTCCGCCCAAGGAGGGCCTATGAAATTCACAGCCCCCCGCCGCCTGCACTGGCTGCTCATCCTCTCTGCGGTCATCATCTTTTTTGACCGGCTGACCAAGACCTGGGTCGCGTTGCGCATTCCCATGGGCGGCGCGATTCCGGTGATACCGCACGTTCTGCGCATTACCCATTGGACCAACGAGGGCGCGGCCTTTTCGCTCTTCGCCAACTCAGCCTCACCCCAAGTAGTCCGCTGGGGATTGATCTGCTTCTCGTCGCTGATGGCGCTGATCATCCTGTTTCTTCTGGTCCGCCTCGGCGACAGTTTCACGCTCACCACTGTCGCGCTGGCGCTCATCTTTGCCGGAGCGCTGGGCAATGTTCACGACCGCATCGCCTACGGCTCGGTGGTGGACTTCATCGAGGTGCACATCTTCGGCTACCACTGGCCGGATTTCAACATCGCTGACTCATCCGTCGTCACCGGAGCCTGCCTGCTGCTGCTCGACACGCTGCTGCCGAAAAAAGCACCCACGCACTAAGCTCGAAATCGCGAAATGGAACCTTTCGCCCACAAAGCGCGTATCCTTTTTTGGTTCAATCGGTCTATTACACAACAGCTTTTTCGTAAATTCCAACCACCTGACGAGGATTGCATGAAGATTCACTTTTCCGCCCCTTCGTTTCGCATGACATTCGCCGTATTAGTCGCGATTGGCTGCATTTTTCTGAGCACTGCAAGCGCCCAGCGGCTGCCGCAAACCGTCCGCCCGGAGCACTACACGCTCACCCTCACGCCTGACCTGAAGACCGCGACCTTCACCGGCGTGGAAACCATCGACGTGAATCTGGCCGAGCCAACGGATCGGATTACGCTTAACTCCGCCGAGATCGCCTTTGAAAGCGTGACCGCGACCGCCGGCGGAAAGCAGCAGAAGGCCAGCGTCGCACTCGACAAGGACAAGCAGCAAGCCACATTCACCTTCCCCGAAAAGCTGCCCGCGGGAAAAGCCAGCCTTTCCATCGCCTACACCGGCATTCTGAACAATGAGCTGCGCGGCTTCTATCTCTCCAAGACCGCCAAGCGCAACTACGCCGTGACGCAGTTCGAAGCCACCGACGCGCGCCGCGCCTTTCCTTCGTTCGACGAGCCGGCCTTCAAGGCGACTTATGACGTAACGCTAGTGGTCGATAGCGGCGACACAGCCATCTCCAACGGTGAGATCATCGCCGACACCGCAGGCCCCATAGCCGGCAAGCACACGATTAAATTTGCCACCACGCCGAAAATGTCCACCTATCTCGTTGCCTTCCTGGTCGGCGATTTCCAATGCACGGCAGGCGAATCCGATGGCGTGGCGATCCGCTCCTGCTCCACGCCCGACAAGGTTGCTCTCACGCCCTACAGCGTCGATGTCGCCAAATTTGTGCTTCACTACTACAACAACTACTTCGGCATTTCCTACCCGCTCAAGAAACTCGATCTGATCGCCCTGCCGGACTTCGAAGCCGGCGCCATGGAAAACTTCGGCGCCATCACCTATCGCGAAACCGCGCTGCTGATTGACCCAAAGATCGCCTCCGTCGGCTCGAAAAGAGAAGTCGTCGAGGTTATCGCACACGAGATGGCTCACCAATGGTTCGGCGACCTGGTGACCATGCAGTGGTGGGACAACATCTGGCTCAACGAGGGCTTTGCCACCTGGATGTCGAACAAGCCCGTGGCCGCCATGCACCCGGAGTGGAACATTGACCAGGGTGTAGTTTCCGGTATAGACGGCACACTGGGCCTGGATTCCCAGCCCACCACCCGCGCCATTCGCGCCAAGGCCGATACGCCCGACGAGATCAACCAGATGTTCGACGGCATCGCCTACGGCAAGGCCGCCGCCGTACTGCTGACTGTCGAGAACTACGTGGGCGAGGAGACATTCCGTCAGGGCGTGCACAACTATCTGGCCGCGCACGTCAACGCGAATGCCACCGCGGAGGATTTCTGGGGCGCGCAGTCCGCCAATAGCCATAAGCCAGTGGACAAGATCATGGAGAGCCTGGTGGCGCAGCCAGGCGCGCCTATCATCACCTTCGGCGAGCAGACTAAGGGTCAGGTGGCCGTTAGTCAGAAGCGCTTCTATCTCAGCCCCAGCATTCAGCCCGACCCCGCGCAGAAATGGACCCTCCCAGTTTGCTTTAAGACTTCAGAAGGCCAGAGCTGCGATCTTCTGACTCCCTCCACAGACAAGCTCAACGCGCCCGCTGGCGGCATCTTCTTTGCCAATGCCGGCGGCAAGGGCTACTATCGCAGCTCCTATTCACCCAGCGTCTATGCGGCTCTGGTGGCCAAGGTGGAAACAGCGCTCACTCCCGTCGAACGCATCAGCCTGATCGGAGACGAATGGGCGCAGGTGCGCTCCAACAAGGCTCCGGTTGGGGCCTATCTCGATCTGGCGGCAGCGGTCAAGGACGACCCCGGCGCGGATGTTGTGGATGAAACCGTGGGCGGCATCTCCGCGATTTATATTCGCCTTGCTCCCACGCCCGGAGAACGCGCAGCGCTTGAAGCCTGGATTCGCTCCACCTATGCACCGGTCTATGCCAGGCTCGGTCCTCCCGCCAGCACCGACTCGTCCAACACGCGCGAGATGCGCGCCCAACTGTTCGCTCTTCTCGGCTACTACGGCAAAGACCCAGCAGTCATCGCGCAGGCTCGGGAGATTACGGCCAAATACCTGGCCGACCCCGCCTCCGTCGATGCCACTCTCGGCCAGTCTGCCCTGTCCATCGCCGCTCGCAACGGGGACGCCGCTCTCTTTGACCAATTGCAGAAGATCTCTGAGACCTCGGCCAATCCGGAACTGCAGGAAGGCGCGCTACGGATTCTGGCTGAGTTCGAGGACCCAGCACTTATGAAGCGCTCCCTCGACTACGCAGCCTCGGGCAAGGTTCGCAACCAGGACGCGGTGATCCAGTTCGCCATCGCCCTGCAGAACGACGAAAACCGCGAGCAGGCATGGAAATACATCCAAAACAATTGGGAGAAGGTGCAGGCCCAGTTCACCACCGAGATGGGCGCCGCACTGGTCGGCTCCACAAGCGGATTCTGCTCAGCTGAAGGCCGCGCCAGCGTGCAGAGTTTCTTCTCCACGCACAAGGTAGCCTCTTCTGATGTTGCTCTCAGGCACGCTCTGGAAAGAATCGACGGCTGCATCGAGTTCCGCAAGCTTCAGGAGCCGAATCTAAACCAGTGGCTGGCCGCGCAACCCAAACCGTAGTTCATTTCAGTCCCACAAAAGCTCCGTGCCCCATCCTTTCCGCGTACTTTCCACCCCAGCGCACAAAGTTCGTGTGCTGGGGACCCCGGTTCGCGGAAAGGATGGTGACCGCGAAGCTACATCTTCCAATCCCCCTCTCCAATTCGCTACTATTATTAGGTAGATGCCGAAAATTCCTCCAGGCCAAACGCTGCTCATCGACGCCGACGATACGCTGTGGGAGAACAATGTCTACTTCGAGCGCGCCATCGCCGCCTTCATCAGCTACCTGAATCATCACGAGTCCACGCCCGAGTCGGTGCGCCAGGAGCTGAACACCGCCGAGCGCGAGACCATTCTCTCCCACGGCTACGGCCTGCATAGCTTCACCCGCTCGCTGCTCACCTGCTTTGAGCGGCTCAGCCCCGCGCAAATGAACGATGAAAAGCGGCAGCGCATTGAAGGCTTCGCCCGCTCCATCGCCGAACAGGAGATCGAACTGCTTCCCAATGTGGCCGAGACGCTGGCCGAGTTGAGTACGCGCCACCGGCTCATCCTCATGACCAAGGGCAACAACGCCGAGCAGGCCGACAAGCTGGGCCGCTCCGGACTCGCGAGTTATTTCTCAGCCGTGGAGATTCCCGCCGAGAAAGACCCTGCGACTTATCGCGAAGTCCTCAAGCGCCATGAGCTTTCGCCGCATACGAGTTGGATGATCGGCAACAGCCCTAAAAGCGACATCAACCCCGCGCTAGCCGCCGGACTTAACGCCGTATTCCTCTTCCACAAGGACACATGGATTCTGGAACACGCCACGCTCGACGCCGCGCCTGAAGGCCAGCAGTTGATTGAGCTCGATGCCTTCGCAAAACTCTGTGCTATTTTCTGATTTTTCCGGGATGATTCTTCTGCTTCTATCGGCCTATGCTGCCAACTTTTTCATATCGGCCAGCACCTGTTCAGGCGTCCACTCGTTGCCCGGATAAAAGCGAACCACCTTGCCGTCCGGACCGATCAGCGTCGTCGAGAGTGTGTGGGTAATCATCGAATCCGAGTTCTCGGTCATTCCCAGATCAAAAAACTTCGCCATCTCGAACAGTACCGGTTTTTCTGGCACGGCAAACTCCCAATGTGCAAAGGCATTCTTCGCATTGCTGCCCATGTATGTCGCGCCATAGGCTCGTAGCCGCTCCGGCGTGTCGTGCTCCGGGTCAAAGCTGATACAGAGCAGATGTGATTTTGAGTAGAGTGCTGGGTTTGCTGATAATTGCTTATCAAGCTGTGCAAAGTTGCGCGTCACACGTGGGCAGAACTCAGGCGAGGGACAGCGCGTGTAGATGAAGGTGACCACCAGCGACTTGCCTCTGAACTGGCCTAGATGAATCGGCCTGCCATCCTGGTTGCGCAGCTTGAAATCCGGAACAGCGTCGCCCGGCGCTGGCACATGATACGAAACGCCGGGCTTGTGATCCGGCTTGGCCTGCGCTACCACGACAATGTGATCCAGAAGAATATCCGCGTCTTGATCCTGCGAGACCAGCACATCGGCAGTAATCACGTCGCCCGGATGCAACTCGCCCAGAATGCTCGCGTCCTTCAGTTTGTAGGGCATGGTCATGGCTTCCATGAAGCCGGGAATGGCCTCATGGTTCAGCGTAACTTCACCCTTGGCGGCATCGGTGGAAACCACCTTTCCGCGCAGATGGTAGACCTTGAAATTCTGGCCGGTGTTGGATTGCGCGGGCGGCTTCTGGCCGGAGTGGCATCCGATCAGCACGATAAAAGTCAGCAAAGTGGAAACAAGCAATCGACGCATCACAGGCTCAGTGTACATCGGTTCACAATCTACGTCGCAAGAAATTACAACGTGCGCTTGAACAGCGGCGTGGCGATGAGCAGTGCGCTGATGCCGAAGACAAACAGAAACAACAGATCAAACTGGATGGCTTCAAAGCCGCCATCTTTGAGAATAATGGATTTGAATCCGTGGATAGCATATGTAAAAGGGTCAACAATGGCGATGGCGCGCAGCCATGGGGGAAAGGAGGCGACCGGATACATGGCGCCAGAGGGATAAAAAAGCAGCGTGTTGAGAACGCCGAACATGGCGCGGGGCACGAGCGGGTCGTCAACACGGACCATGAGAAGGAACATCATTCCGTTGAATGCGATGGCGGTACAAAAGATGAGGGAGAATAGTTCGAGCATCACCAGGGGATGAAAAATAATGCCGAGGCCTGCCATGAGGGAACCAATTACCGTGAGGCAGATGCCGGAGAGTACAGCCTTCATGGCGCCGGCCAGATTCATTCCAAAGACTAACTCCAGCTTGGTGATGGGAGTGACAAGATAGCCCTCGTGAACGCCGCGCGCCTTGTCGTCGATGTATAACATGCCGCCGCCAACCATGACCGAGATATACATGGCCATCGCAATGACAGCGGGAAGCAGAAACTTCATGTAATTCACATAGGGATAGAGTTCAACGATTTCCAGTGCAATCTGACTGGCGAGGCGGGGCTGGATGACGGGAGCGGTGAGCGCGGTAACCACCAACTGCATCTCCGCTTCGATGCTGCCGGAGGTGAACAGGTCAGTATCATCGACGACCAGGCCGATGACGGGCGCGTCTTTCGAGTAAACACGGCGCGAGTATTGGGCGGGAATGACGACGGCAGCATCGATTTTGCCGGTGCGCACGTCTTCGCGGGCCTGCGCCTCGGAGGTGTACTCGACGGTGGTAAAGGTCTTGATGTTGACGACGATGGCGTCGAAGGCCTCGCGTAGTTTGACGGCTTCGGGGCCATGGTCGTAATCGACGACGGCGACACGGCAGCCCACGATCTTGCCGCCGAAGGCGTTGCCCATGATGACCAGCATCAGAAGCGGCATCATCAGCGACATGACCATCAGCGTCGGCGAACGAAAGAACCTGCGCATCTCGCGCTCGATAATGGCAAACATTCTATTCATGGCTGCATTCCTGGCCGCGGCGGCATGGTGAACACGGGCGGTTTGACCTGCTCATCGCGAAGCTGGCGGCCGGTGTAGTGAACGAATACGTCGTCGAGCGTGGTGTTCTGCACGCTGAGCGAGGTGAGCGTCTCGCCTAGGGAGGCGGCTAACTCGACTAATTGCATGGTGGTTTTTGATCCTGACGAAGTGAGTACGCGATAGAAGCCGGCGCTTTCAGCCTGCACACTGGTGACGCCGTCCAACTTTTCCAGTCGGCCCTGCCACTCGGCGGTTTCGCGATCGAAATGCACTTCGACAACGTTGGCGCCAGGTACGCTGTGCTTGAGATCGATGGGCGTGCCTAGCGCGACAAGCGTGCCGTGATCGACGATGGCAATGCGGTCGCAGAGTTTGTCGGCCTCTTCCATGTAATGCGTCGTAAGGAGCATGGTCAGGTTGCGGGTGCTGCGCAGATTGTTGAGCATCTCCCAGACGGCGATGCGGGAGACCGGATCGAGGCCGGTGGTGGGCTCGTCGAGAAAGAAGATGCGCGGATTGTGGACCAGGCCGCGGGCAATTTCAACTCGGCGGCGCATTCCGCCGGAGAGTGTCTTGACCTGCGCA
>Ga0302319_10004948_pt1 | contig 27115 bp, 19 predicted proteins | sample Bog_T0_2_FD_203319 | JGI IMG/M metagenome (GOLD analysis project Ga0302319, IMG submission 203319) | Peat permafrost microbial communities from Stordalen Mire near Abisko, Sweden - Bog_T0_2 | ecosystem: Environmental > Terrestrial > Soil > Wetlands > Peat | place: Sweden: Abisko, Stordalen Mire... | reverse complement strand
GAAGTAGCGGCTACGCCAAAATAAACTTGCGGCCAACCTTTGCGTTCGACCATTGGTGGTGCTTGTTGAATTGTATCGAGCGGTGACAAACTCCTATGTTAGAGGACGCGCGGCGTTTTGCTCGAAATAGTTGAGGATGTGGCCGGTGATTCTAGCGCTGGCCTGGCCGTCGCCGTAGGGATTGTGCAAGCGAGCCATGCGTTCATACTCGATAGGATCGTCGAGAAGGCGCGCGGCCTCGCGCACGATAGCGGGTTGCTCCGTCCCTACCAGTTTCACTGTGCCGGCTTCCACCGCTTCGGGCCGTTCCGTTTTATCGCGCAACACCAGAATCGGCTTGCCTAGCGATGGCCCTTCTTCCTGCACGCCGCCGGAGTCGGTAATTAGGAGGTGGGCTTGGCGCATGAGATCGACAAAGGGCACGTAATCCAGCGGCGCGATGAGTTGTACGTTGGGCTGGCCGCGCAATATCTGGTCAACGGCTTGTTTGACATTCGGGTTAGGGTGAACAGGCCAGACGATTTCCACATCATCGCGCCGCGCCAGTTCGGCCATGGCTTGGCAAATATTCACAAAGCCCGGGCCAAAGTTTTCGCGGCGATGCGCGGTGACGACAATCAGCTTACGATCAGGGGGCAGTTGAATCTTTATGCCGCTCAGCCGGCCGTCTTCAAGTGCGTCGCGCATCGAGAGCACGGCGTCAATGCCCGTATTACCAGTCACGAAAACGTTCTGCGTCACGCCTTCGCGCTGTAGATTCCGCGCCGCCCAATCGGTGGCGGCAAAATGCAGGGTTGCTAAGCGCCCGGTAACGACGCGATTCATTTCCTCGGGAAAAGGCGCGGCGATATCAAAGGTGCGAAGTCCAGCTTCTACGTGACCTAGCGGAACCTGCGCATAGAAGGCGCAGAGCGCGCCGCAAAGAGTAGTGGTGGTATCGCCCTGCACGATTGCCAGCGAAGGACGAACTTCGCTGAATACTTTTTCGAGTCCAGCAATCACGCGGGCGCTCAACGCGGCGAGCGTTTGGCCCGGCTGCATGAGGTCGAGATCGAGATCGGGCTTAACGTCAAAAACGGCGAGTACCTGATCGAGCATCTGGCGGTGTTGCGCGGTTACGCACACCAACGTCTCGATAGACGATTCACGTTTCAGCGCTTGTATAAGAGGACAAAGCTTGATGGCCTCGGGCCGCGTTCCGAAAATGACGAGCACGCGGGGCTTGGAGCCGAGTTGTGCGGAGGGAAGGCTATTTGTGGCGATAGGTGATGCGTCCCTTGGTGAGGTCATACGGCGACATCTCCACAGTGACGCGGTCACCTGCTAAGACTCTGATACGGTTGCGGCGGAGCTTGCCGGCGAGATGGGCGAGAACCGTGCGCTCCTGGTCCAACTGCACGCTGAAAAGCCCAGCCGGGAACTTTTCCACTACTGTCCCAGTTACTTCAATACTGTCTTCTTTACTCATTCGCCCCCTGCGATTGGAATGCGGATCTTCATGGAACCGGCGCAAAAGAGGCCAAAAACCCGCTATCGGCAAGTATAGCGCAAAAAACGGCTGCCAATCAGCTAACCTGAATCGGGAAGTATGTTTCAACCATGAGTGGTTTAGCTGCCAACAGCGAATTCCGCAAAAAGAATATTTTGGTCATCGGCGCGGGGCGGGGAATCGGCAAACGCATCGCTTTGGGCTTTGCCCGGCACGGGGCGCGGCTGGCATTAGTAGGGCGCAGCAAAGCTGAAATCGACTTGGCGCACATTGAGATCGAGCAGGCCGGCGGCAATGCTTTACGCATCCGCGCGGATGTGACTGATCCCGAGCAGTTAGTGCTGGCCGTGAACCGCGCGCGCGTGACATTCGGCGCGCCGCTGGATGTGATGGTTTGCGCGGCGGGTATCGCGGGCCCGTTGCAACCCTTTCTGCAAACCAACATAAAAGCGTGGACGGAAACGATCCAGGTGAACTTGCTGGGCGTGGTGAATGCCTGCCGCGCGGTGCTTCCCTCCATGATTGAAAAACGCGGCGGCAAGATTATCGCGCTGGCGTGCGATAGCGATGCGCCGCCAAAGTTGAATTTTTCGGCCTACACGACCTCGAAGACGGCGATTGTGAGGTTTGTGGAAGCGCTAGCGGGGGAAGTGGCGGACCACAACGTGCAAATCAACTGCTTTGATCCGGGGCCTGCCTATACCAACCTAACCGACGAGATTATTCGTGCTGAGAGCCGTTTGGAAGCGCCGGTGGTGGCGGCGGCGAAAGAAACCCGGCGCACCGGCGGGGTGGCGGCCGAACTGCAATTATCGATGGTTACGTTTCTGGCCTCGGAACAAAGCAACCACATTACGGGGAAGCTGATTCACGTTACCGACGATTGGAATAAGCTCAAGAACGCGACGTTGCGTTCCGACGCGCTGACCTTGCGCCGGTTAGCGGCAAAGCAGTAACCGCTAGAGTGGTAACTGATGAAGAGATGAGCAACAAAAACAGCCCGTCTATCAATTAGCTCTGATTGCATCCTCCGTTTCGACCGATATACGTATTGAGAGCTGGACGAGGCGAGAACAGTTGGCGCCGTGGCGAAAGGATGAGTCAAGTTATAGGGAAGATAACGCGGCAAAGCATTCTGCGGTTTTTCCTGGTAGCGGTGGCTAGTTTTTTGAGCAACCGCGCTGGAGCGCTGATGGTGGACCCGCGCTCGCACGTCTCCCCGGTTTGGCCGGCGGCGGGCGTAGCCATGGCTATGCTGCATTTCTGCGGCATGCGCTTCTGGCCCGCCATCTTCCTGGCTTCGGTCGTGGCCAATGCATTGACGCCCGGATTGGGCTGGACCGGTGTGCTGCTGGCTGGGGGCGATTGCCTGGAGGCGCTAGCGGGAGCGGCCGCGCTGCGCTTTGCTCTTTCACGAATTGCCGCAAAACGGAATCTACGCGACGCTGCCGGCGTGGCGATGGCCGCGTTGGGAGGATTCGCGGCGGACGCCATAACCGGCGCAATTTACCTAAAGCTCTCGCAGGGTCTAAGCGGGGACGCGTTTTGGTCAAGCTGGGTTTCTTATTGGGCCGGAGGCGCCCTAGGCGTGGCTGTCACTTTGCCGGTGGCGTTAGCCGCACAGGCCGTTTTCGAACAGCCCAAAGGGTCCCGCTGGAAATGGCTGGCGAAGGGCGGATTATGGCGTGTGGCGCTGATTGCCGGCGGCGCGACCGCCACGGCGGTGTTGGTGTTCTGGAGTTCCTGGGGAAACGAGGCGCTTTTCCTGCTCTTTCCGGTGTTGCTGGCGGCGGCTATCTGGCTCGGGCCGCTGGGCACCAAGTCCATTGCTTTTCTTTTGGTCACATTTGGGGTGTGGTCCACCTGCCTGGCGCACGGCCCATTTGCCACGGCATCAATGAATCAGAGCCTGCTGCAATTGGATCTGTTCGCCGTCTCCATGCCACTGGCAGCCATGCTGCTGACGGTGCTGGGCGAGGAAGGCAGCCTGCTTTTACCGGGGATGGTTTTGCTGGTGGGCTGGGCACTGAGCGGCTGGCTGTTTTCGAGCTTGACGCGCCAAAGGCTGGCTTTCGATCAGACGCAGTTCGACCGGCTCATCGCCAGTTCGGAAGATGAAATCCGCCAACGGATGGCGACCTACCAGGAAGCGCTGATCGGCTGTGCCGGCTTCGTGGCCACGGTGCCCGTGATGAACGACGAGCAATGGAGATTCTATGTGGATTCGATGCGGCTTTTGGATCGTTATCCGGGCATTCGCGGCGTCGCCGTGGCGGATGCGGTCAGCGATGCCCGGTTGCCGCAATATTTGCTGGCAGCGCGCCGCCGCATCGCGGCCGATTTCGCGGTCAAGAAGCTGACTACGCCGGACCCTCCGGCGGCGCAGCCGTTCCACTACATCATTAGCCTGGTTGAACCGCTTGCCAGAGACAAGGTGGTACAGGGCATCGATCTTACTACCGAAAAGAGCCGACTTGCCGCCGCCGAAGAAGCGGCCCGCAGCGGCAAACCCACCATGACTTTTCGCATTCAAGTAGTGCGGGACAAGGTGACCAAAGGATTTCTGTTGTTTGTCCCGTTCTACCGGAACGGGCCGGCCCCGACCAGTTCCGAACAAAGGCGCGCGGCGCTCGCCGGTTTTGTAGTGGCCCCTTTTGTGACGCAAAATTTCTTTAAAGGCGTGCTGGACCGCATGGGCCGGCAGATCGATGTGGACGTGTTCGAAGGCGATTCCACAGACCCGGCGGATTGGGTTTTCTGCAGTCAGGGCGATCAGGGCAAACACTTCGCGGCCGTGACGCACATCAAATTGTCTGGCCGAGTGCTGACGCTGGGGTGGAACCGCGGCGATGGTTTTACGCCGCAGCAAAGTACCGCCGCCGTTTGGGCCAGCGCCTGTTCCGCCGTGCTCTCACTGTTGCTCGCCTGTCTGGTCACCAGCCTGCAATCGGTGAGCCGGCGCGCCACGGCCATTGCGGCCGACAGAACCAAAGCGCTGCTGGCCTCGCGCGACGAACTGGCGGAAGCGCTGCAGGCCGCCGATGCGGCCAATAAAGCCAAGAGCGAATTCCTGGCCGTCATCAGTCACGAAATCCGCACGCCGATGAACGGCATTCTCGGCATGAACTTTCTGCTGCGCCAAACGCGGCTCGACCCGGAGCAGAGCGAGTTTGCCCACGCCATTCAGCTTTCCGGGCAAGCTCTCCTCACGCTGATTAATGACATCCTGGATTTTTCCAAGATCGAAGCGGGCAAGTTCACGCTCGATATTCGGCCATTTTCCTTGCGCCAGTCCGTGGCCGAGACCATCGGTTTGCTCGCGCCCGCGGCGGCGGAAAAACAACTCAAATTCAACCACTTCTGCGACCCCGATGTGCCCGATTGGGTCCTCGGCGACGCGGGAAGGTTCAATCAGGTTTTATTGAATCTGATCGGCAACGCGATTAAATTCACCGATGCCGGACACGTTCACGTCAAACTTCGCTGCCTCGAGAAGAACGAGTCCGAGTGCCTCATTGCGGTCGCGGTGGAGGATACCGGCGTTGGCATACCGGATGAGGCGCAACCGCGGATCTTTCAGAAATTCTCGCAAGTGGACGCTTCGGCGGCCCGGCGCTTCGGCGGCACCGGGCTTGGCTTGGCGATTTCAAAAAACCTCGTCGAGCTGATGGGCGGTGTCATCGCTTTCCAGAGTAAAGTCGGCAGCGGGTCCACGTTCAGCTTCACGGTAAAGCTGCCGGTTTGCGCGTCGCCGCACAGGGAGCAGCCGGAAACTGCTGCTCACGATCTAGTCGACAGTGGTGGTTTACCCGTTATTGCCCCGGCATTTGAGCTTGCGCCAGCCCAATTCATCAGCGAACCCGCGCCGGGGGAAAACGGAGAGACCAGCAAGAAACTCAACATTCTGCTGGCGGAGGACAACCTGATCAACCAGAAAGTGGCCAAGAAGATATTGGAGAGATTGGGTCACCACGTTGAGATAGCCGCCAATGGCCGCGAAACGGTTGAGAAATGGGCCGCCGCTCCCTACGACTTGATTCTGATGGATTGTCAAATGCCGGAAATGGATGGCTATGAGGCCGCCCGGGAAATCCGCCTGATCGAGGGTGGACGCGCACATATTCCGATAGCCGCCTTGACTGCTAACGCCATGGTCGGTGACCGCGAAAAGTGTATGGCCGCCGGAATGGACGCGTTCATTGCTAAACCTATAAAAATGGAAAGCTTTACCGACACGATCGACCAGCTTTTCGGGGCCGCCGTAGGAAATACTGGTATTATTTCCTGAGAAAATTTTGCAACTTTGCCGCCTTTTGTAGCATGAGGTACCGCTGCCGTGGTACATTCGAGAATCCTCTACCTCCGGAACGAGGGCAGAACAGGGACGGGCACTTGTTTCAATTGCTTGAAAAACAGTTAGTAACGATCGCTTCATTCTTGTCATGCGGCCGGCTGGTTATATTTCTTGGGCTAGCCGGGATTTTGACGCCGCAATTTTCCTTTGGTTCGCTTTCGGAAGCTCCCGAACTGCAGGTGCGCCTCAAAAATCGCCTTACGAGTTATCGAAGCAAGGCGGGCGATCCGTTTGAGTGCGTCGTGCTGACTGATTGGGTGGTCAATGATCGCGTGGTCATTCCCGAAGGCGCTACCGTTCATGGCCGCGTCGGACGAGTGACATCCGTCGGTATAGGGGTGCGGCATGAGCGGGCTCGCATGGAGCTTGCTTTCGAAGACTTCGTCACTCCAGACGGACAGCGCTTCCCTTTGTACGCCAAATTGTCTGCTATCGACAATGCCCGCGAACAGGTAACGGGCCAAGGCGCGATTCGCGGGGTAGTGGCGGCGGATCAGCCCAACGAGTTGATTTTCGGTTGGTGGAGTTCGCCCTCTCTGCCCATGCTTTCGCGCACCCTGGTTGGGCTCACAGGCGTCAGCCACCTTCTCACTTCAGCTTTGTCGTTAGGGCCGGCGGGCGCGGGGGGGCTATTGGCGCTGCGGCTGACCCTCATGCGCTTTCCCGAGCCCGAGATTCAGTATTCCTCCGGTACGGACTTGCGCTTGCGGGTGAACGCCGCCGAGCAGCAGGGCATAAGTGAGGTCCCCGGCATTCCGATGACCGCGCCGGATGGGGTTGCCGAGTGGCTCAGCAAAGAGCCCTTCGGGATTGACCGCCGCGACAACCGCCCGGTGGGCGATATCGTCAATGTCGCTTTCCTCGGTTCGCGCGAGCAAGTGACGCAAGCCTTCACGGCGGCCGGTTGGGTACAAGCGGACGCGCCCACGCGCAAGACCAAAAAGCAGGCTTACTACGCGTTTAACGCGATGCGTGCGTACGCCACCGCTCCCGTCTCACCGCTTCTCTACAAAGGCACGCTGCCGGAAATGGTTTTTGAAAAGTCGCTCAATACGATTACCAAGCGGCATCACATCCGCATCTGGTATGCCGGCGTGGTGGATGGCCGCGAATTGTGGTTGGGAGCGGCAACGCATGATACCGGCGGAACGTTCAGCGTGCGAAGCTTCAAGTTCACCCACAAAATCGACCCCAATGTCGACGATGAACGCGATAAGGTTGCGCTCGATCTGCATTTCGCCGGCTGCGTCGATCCTGTCATGCAAGTGGAACGGCCCGCCGCTGCGGCGGAGGGTTTAGACCGCCGGATCATAACCGATGGCGCCGCCAAGGTGCTGGCTTTGAATGACTGTCAAACGATCGCAGCCGCCGCCGATGAGCTGCCGAAACCCGGCAATCCCTTCAGCCGCCTTACGCGCCGCATGATTCTGCAAGCCCGCAATCACGTCGAGCGAGAGAATCCATACTACTGGACTTACCAGGCGGTAAAGCATTCTCTGCACCACGCGAACGCGCAAGCGCTAACCAATAATTAGCCGCGCGGCTGTTGCTTACACGCCTTTGAGAGTAAAAAAGAACGTAGTGCCCTGACCATTTTGCGGCTCGCACCAGATCGTCCCCTGGTGGCGCTCGACGATTTTTTTGCTGGTGGCGAGGCCAAGGCCGGTGCCTTCGTATTCCCCGACGCCGTGCAGCCGCTTAAACGGCTCGAAAACTTCCAAACGGTGCTTTTCGGGTATGCCGATGCCGTTGTCCCGCACCGCAAACAACCAGTTGTTGCCATCGTGCGGCTTGGCCGCTACCTGTATCGTAGGAACTTCCGCCTTGCAATATTTGATGCCATTGCCGATCAGATTTTGCAGCAGCTGGGTGAGCTGTGGGGCGTTGCCGCAGACGGCGGGCAGGTCCTGCTGGGTGACGCACGCGCGCCGCCCCTCAATGGCCAGCTGGAGGTTGGCGATTGCGTCTTTCATCACCTGATTCATTTCTACGCGCTCGAACACTACGTGTTCGTCAGCCTTCGTGTACTGGTAGAGCGTGTCGATGAGGGTGCCCATGCGCTTCGACGCTTTGATCAGGAAAGCGCAAAACGCGCTAATCTGCTCGGCATGCCCTCCGGAAATTCTTTGTTCGATGAGCGCGGCGAACCCTTGAATCGACTGCAAGGGGGCCTTCAGATCGTGCACCAGCACGCGGCTGAACACTTCCAGTTCCTTGCGCTGCTGCGCCACCTTTCTCTTGAGATGAGCCTTCTGCACGGCATTAACGACCGAACGGCCGATAGATTGCGAACTGATGTGGGTCTTGGGGATGTAATCGGATGCGCCGCGCTTCATGGCTTCGGTGGCGATCATTTCATCGCCTTGCCCGGTGGACATGATGATGGCCAGGTCGGGCAACCGTTCGAGGAGCGCGCTCACGCCCGCCAAACCATCCTGCCCGGGTAGCCGGTAATCTAGAATGGCGCAATCGAACGAGCATTTTTCGCAGGCCTCGATCGCTTGCTGAATGGTCTCGGTTTCCACGCAGACACACTTGATCTGGGCGTTTTCGATAGCCCGCTTGATCAGCTTCCGGTCGCCAAGGTCGTCGTCCGCAATGAGAATGTTGAGTACGTCGGGCAGCAAACGCTATCTCTCTTTCTTTCTTATTGGGGCATCTCCACGATGCGCCAGTAGCAATCCATTAAGCTCACCAGATTCAAGAAATCCTGCCCAGCCGTGGCCTTAACAACATAACCCGTGACATTGAGATTGTAAACGGCCTCTTTGTCTTCGTCGCGTTTCGAGGTGGTGAGGATGAAAACGATGGATTGCCGCAATTCCTCGTCTGCGCGGATCGATTCAACCAGTTGGATGCCGTTCATACGCGGCATGTTGAGATCAACCAGCAGAATGTAGGGGGCCGGCATTTTGGGCTGGCCGTTTTCACCTTTCAGCACATCCAACGCTTCGATGCCATCCAAGGCCCGCCGAATGGGATTGGCGATGCGGGCTTTTTCAAAAGCGCGCTTTAAAGCCTTGGCATCGCCGTCGTCGTCCTCCACCAGGAGAATGTTCAACGGTCTGGTTTCATTGGGATCGGACATGATCATCATAGTTTTTTCTCAGTCGGTTGCGCGCGTTTGGGCCAGGTGAAGCGGAAGGTACTACCGGCGCCCTCGGCGGAATCAAGCTGGATGGTCCCGCCGAAGACCTCAATGTTTTTTCGAACCATGGCGAGCCCCATGCCGCTGCCTTCTACCCGGTCTCGGGGGCGCAAGGTTTGAAACATTTCGAAAATCTGCTTGTGAAAGCGCGCCGGGATGCCGGGGCCATCGTCCCGGACCGCAAAAGCATAATGTGGGCCGGCATCTTCGACCGTTACGTCGATACAGCCTTGCTGCTTGTCGTGATGCTTGATCGCATTGCCAATGAGGTTAAGCAAAATCTGCTGCAAGGGCATGCGGGGGACTCGAATAGCGGCAAAATTGGGGCTAACGTTTATGGTGAAGCCATTGGGCGACAGCAGCGCCAAAACATTGTCGATAAGAATATCGGCGCCAATCACTTCGCCCTGATCCTCATCGATATCGCGGCCCACCCGGGCGTATTCGAGCAAGTCGTCCAGCAGCTTATCCATGCGCCGCACGCGGCTATGCAGCAAGGCAATATGTTCGCGAGTTTCGGCCGTGAGGTGCGGGGCAAGATCCTGCGCCAGCCACAGCGCGGCGTTAGAAATCACCCGCAGCGGAGCCTTGAGATCGTGCGAAGCAACGTAGGCGAACTCCTCCAGCTCTTTGTTGGCGGCGAGCAGCGCGCGTTCGCCCTGCTTCAAGGCGGTGATATCCTGCAGCGTGCCAATGGCGCGAACCGCGCGGCGCGCGCTGCCTACGCCTTCGAAAAAAGTCCGTCCCTGACTGTAAATATGACGAAGGCTGCCGCTTTCGACGCTGTAAATACGGTATTCCATTTCAAAGTGGCCGTCGCCGGCTGGATCGCGCGAGGCGTCCGCTTTTTGGCGTACGCCAGGTCGGTCCTCAGGATGCACGCAAGATACTAAGGCATCCGCTTCCATCTCGAAGTCTGCCGGCAAGCCGAAAATCTCGCGGGCCCGCGCGTCCCAATGGATGCCGCCATTGATCAGATCACGCTCCCAGATGCCGATGGAGGCCGCGCCCAACGCGAGACGAAGGCGCTCTTCATTGGCGGCAAGCGTTTCATGCATGGTGCGTTCGGCCGCCAAGGCGCGGGCGGAGTCGTACGCTGGCCAAATGCGCTCCGCCGCGGCGCGCGCCAAGTCGACTTCGCGGCGTGACCAGTTGCGGGGCTGCTGCGCGGCCATCGAAAGAACGGCCACCCATTCGCCTTGCCGCCGCAACGGGACTGCCATGATAGCGCCCAGGTTCAGCAATCGGAACGCGGTCTCAAAAAAGGGTGCGGTGATCGGGTTCGTTGCCGTGTCGCTGACCGCAATGGTGGAACCAGCGCCCAAAACCCCGAGCCAGTGCGGGCTGCCCCACATGCTAAGTGGGTACTTACCGGACCGCGCATCCATGCATGCGTCGCGAGTGTGTTCATGCAGCAAATTAGCTTCGTTGCCAGGCACATCGATGGCGCTAATGCTGCAACGCGACAAAGCGAAGTAATCGGCCACAATTTGGGTGGCCGACTGCGCGATGGCGGCGGGAGTGGTGGCGCTCTGCATGGCTGCGCCCAGATCAAGAAGGAAGCGCTGATCGGCTTCGATCTGTTTTCGCTCGCTGATGTCCGTCAGGAAGCCATGCCAGACCGTCGCGCCGTCGCCTGAACGAGCCGGAGTCGAGCGGCCTTCTATCCAGCGTTCGCCCTTTTCGGGATGAGAAATTCTGAATTCGTCGGTCCAGGGACTCATCGTCCGAGCGGATTCGGCAATGGATTTCTCGACGCGCGGCAGATCGTCGGAGTGAAAAAGAGCGAAGATGTGCGCGGCATCCTTCGTTAGATCGGCTGGCTCGACGCCAAAAAGGTCGAGGATACCGGGGCTGGTATAGGGGAAGTAGGAAGTGCCGTCGGGGCGCAGGCAATAGGAACAGAAAACAGCAGGGGCGAGCGCGATCAGATTGGCTAAGCGCTGCTGTTCGGCCTCCAAGGCAGCGCGGGTTTCGCGAGCTTCGTGAATGTCGGTCGAGGTGCCGAACCATTTGACAATTTGGTTGGCCCCGTCGCGCAGCGGGAGGGCGCGTGATTCAAACCAGCGGAATTGGCCGTCGTGGCGGCGCAGGCGGTATTGAAAGCGGTAGGGCTCGCCGCTGCGAAAGGCGGCGGTCCAAGCAGCGAGAACGGGCGCGCGGTCCTCGGGATGGATTTGTTCGGCCCAACCGAATCTGGGTTGGATGTCCGCCGGGATGCCGGTATAGGCAACCCATTGCGGGCTGAGGTAATCGCACTGGCCGTCGGCGCTGCAGGTCCAGACCAGTTGCGGCAGGCTTTCCGTGAGTTGGCGGTAGCGGTGTTCACTCTCAAGGAGGGCGTCGGCCAGATCCGTCGCGGTAAGAGAGGACACTTACAATGACCTCGGCTTCATCGTCATGCGGCCATGCCTTTCCTTTGCAGTTGTTTAGGGAAGGTAAAGCGAAAAGTACTGCCTTTTCCCTCTTCTGATTCAAGTTGGATTGTGCCGCCGGAAATCTCTACGTTCTTGCGGACGATGGCCAAGCCCATGCCGCTGCCTTCCACCTGGTCGCGCGGACGTAGGGTCTGGAACATCTGAAAGACGCGCTCGTGATAGCAAGGAGCGATGCCGGGGCCATCGTCCTTGACGGCGAAGGCATAGTGGACGTCGCGGTCTTCCACGGTTACCTCGATACGACCCTCTTTCTTGTCGTGATGCTTAATCGCGTTGCCAATGAGATTGAGCAAAATCTGTTCGAGCGGCATGCGCGGAACCTCGATGGCGGCGAAATCGGGGCTGAATTTGATGGCGAACCTGCCGGGCGAAAGCAGCGCCAGGACGTCCTCCATCAGAACTTTGCCGCTCACGATCTCGGAGTAGCCGGCGCTGCTTGTGTCGCCGAGGCGCGCGTACTCCAATAGATCGTCCAGCAGCTTTTCCATGCGCTTGACCCGGCCTCGAATGAGGTTCATATTTTCGCGGGTGTCGGCGTTGAGATGGGGCGCCAGATCCTCCTCCAGCCATTTCGAGGCGTTTTCGATGACGCGTAGTGGCGCCTTGAGATCGTGCGAGGCGACATAGGCGAAATTCTCCAATTCGCAATTCGCGGCGGTCAGCTGCGCTGTGCGTTCAGCAACCTGCAGTTCCAGAAACTCTTCGGCTTTGGTACGGCGCGCCGTTTCGACGGTTAGTTGTTGAAACCGTTCCTCGCTACGCGCGCGCGAGCGGCGCAACGCTTCGTTGAGGAGCGTGATGAACGTCGAAACGATCACGAACGCGATGGCGGCAATGGCATCGCCCGAATTAGCCATGCGTAAGTCGTATAGCGGTGGAATCACGAAGTAATCGGCGGCGAGCAGGCTGAGCGTGGCGGCCAAAATTCCCGGGCCCAAACCGCCGAACCAGGAGGCAAACATAACGGCGGGGAAAAAGGTAATGTACGGAGCGACGGCTCCCATGTAGGAGTTAAGGACCAAACGGACGCCGAGCCCGACGGTGACGGCGCCGGCGGCGGCGCCGTATTTGAGAGCCCAGATCCGGGAGCTTTGGCTAATGCTCACGCCGCCTCCCGGCGCAGGCGTTGCTCTTTCGGCCACGTGAAGCGGAACGTGCTGCCTTGCCCTTCGCTCGACTCGACATTAATGACGCCGCCGAAGATTTCGACGTTTTTGCGCACCATGGCTAGGCCCATGCCGCTGCCCTCCACCTGATCTCTAGGCCGCAACGTCTGGAACATATTGAAAATCTGCTGATGAAAACGCGGCGCGATGCCAGGACCATCGTCCCTGACGGCAAATGCATAATGTGAACCGCAATCTTCTACCGATACATCAACACGCCCCTCCGGCTTGTCGTGGTGCTTGATCGCGTTGCTGACCAGGTTGAGCAGAATTTGCTGCAGGGGCATGCGATTAACCCGTATGGCGGCGAAATTGGGACTGACTGACACCGTGAAGCGGGCTGGTGAAAGCAAGCCGAGGATGTTGTCCATCAGTTCATCTCCGGAGACGATTTCGGCGAACCGCTCGTCGGTTTTTTTGCCGATGCGCGCATATTCGAGCAGGTCGTCCAGCAGTTTCTCCATGCGTCTCACCCGGCCGCGCAGCAACGACATGCTTTCCTGCGTCTCCGCCGTCAGATGCTCGGCGAGATCTTCCTCCAGCCATTGCGAGGCGTTATCGATCACGCGTAGCGGGGCCTTCAAATCATGAGAAGCGACATAGGCGAACAGCTCTAGCTCCTTGTTGGCGGCTTCCAGTTGAGCCGTGCGTTCACTCACTCGCTGCTCCAGCACCTCATTGAATCGCCGGATGGTCTCCTCCGTGCGCTTGCTTTCCGTGACGTCGACAATAGCGCTCAACACCATCAGCCCTTCTTCGGTCTGAATCGGATTGAGGCCGATTTCCACCGGAAATTCGCTGCCGTCCCTGCGGCGGCCGTACAGTTCGCGACGTGTGCTCATCGGCCGTACCGCTGGGTTCAGTTGTCCCGGACCCGCGAAGAAATCCGCGCGGTTGCCCGGGTGCCGGCCGCGGAAGCGCTCGGGCACCAGCAATTCGACCGCCTCTCCCAGCAGTTCGTCGCGGCTATAGCCGAATAGCTTTTCTGTCTGCCCGTTCACCAGCGTGATGCGGCCAGTCTCGTTGATCAGGACCATCGCGTTCGGCGCCGATTCGACAACTTGCCGAAACCTCTCCTGAGCCCGCAAGAGCCCGCTAATGTCCCGCGAAATATCGGAAGCACCCACAATCTTTCCATTGGCATCGCGCAGGGGGGAGACGGTCAGTGATGTGTGCACAGGTTGGCCGTCCTTGCGAAGCCGGGTTGTCTGCAATTGGCGGACGCCGGAGTTTCTACCTAACCCCGCCAGCAAATTCGCTTCTTCCTCCACCTTATCGGGCGGGATGATGAGATTAATAGATCGGCCGATGGCTTCCCCCGCGCTGAAGCCAAAGATGCGTTCAGCCCCTGCATTCCAGGTCGTGATAATGCCGTCCGGGGTCTTGCTGATAATGGCGTCGTCGGAACAGGCGACGATGGCGGCGAGCAGCGAATCTTTCTCCGATGACTGCCGCCACTGGGCCGGGGTCGGGAGCTCGGCAATCTGGGGAATGAGGCGAAGCAGCAGAAATGCCGTCGCCAGCGAGACAAGGGCAGTGATGGCCTTGATCATTCCCTCAAAGCGATAAATGGGCGTCCACAGCGTGAGGATGGCGAGCGCGTGCGTGGCGCCGCAGCTCAGGATGAACGCGGCAAAGAGGAAGAAGAGCCAGTGGAAAGAAACGTCCTTCCGTTTTTGGGCGAGTCGGATTAAGCCCAAGGGGATAAGGGCGTAGGCGAACGCAATCAGCCCGTCTGAGACGACATGCAACCAAACCACCGGCGGCGACCGCAAGCACAGCACATGCGGCATGAAATCAGTGTGAAAGAGGTCGCGGAAAAATTCGGCCATGGCGTGTCGTCACTTACGCTTCCGGCGCCCTGTGGAGTATTTGTTTTGCCGGAAAGATCTCCAAGTTAGTAGTTGAAGATTGGCCCCAGTAATTCTCAGGGCTTGCGATACATCAGGATTATCGACAGCGCCTCGCTGCTTGGTTAAGGATTTTCTTAGCTTAGGAGAGCAGCAATTCCAGATCTTCCTTCTGAAGATTCTTGATGACGCTATTGTCCTGGCTGATGATGGCGCTGGCTAGGTCGCGCTTGGTCTTTTGCAGATCGAGCACTTTTTCCTCCACCGTATCGCGCGCAATCAAACGATACGCGAACACTTGTTGCGTTTGGCCGATGCGGTGAGCGCGGTCTACCGCCTGAGCCTCGACGGCGGGATTCCACCACGGGTCAAGTAGGAAAACGTAACCGGCGGCGGTTAAATTCAGTCCCAAACCGCCAGCCTTCAGACTGATCAAAAATAGCTTGCAGTTGGGATCGTTCTGAAAACGTTCTACGGCAGCTTGCCGGTCACGCGTCGCACCATCGAGGTATTCGTAAACAACGCCTTCCTCATCTAGATGATCGCGCACGATTTTCAAGAACTTGGTGAATTGCGAAAAGACGAGAGCCTTGTGACCCTCGGCCGTAACCTCGCGCAATTGCGCCAACAGCACATCCATCTTGGCGCTGGCATCGTCCGCGCGTTTGGCGTCGATCAAGGCCGGATGGCATGCCGCTTGGCGCAGGCGAAGCAACGCTTCGAGCACCTGAATCTTCGCTTTACCCATACCTTCTTTGGCGATTTTGCCGAGCAGGGTATTGCGGTAGTGCTCGCGCAGTTCGTTGTAGAGCTTGCGCTGCGGCGGTTTGAGCTCGCAGTAAATGGTCTGCTCCGTTTTGGGCGGCAGCTCGCGCGCGACTTGCTCTTTGGTGCGGCGCAGAATAAAGGGCCGCAACGCGTGCGCCAGCAGTCGCAAACTATCTTCGCTGACGTTGCGCATATTGCCGCCGGCGATTTTAAACACGCTGGCCGCATTCAGCATGCCCGGATTGAGAAATTCAAACAGTGAAAAAAGCTCGCCTAAATGGTTTTCGACCGGCGTGCCGCTCAGCGCCAGCCGATGGGAACCTTTGAGCAGCCGCACTGCCTTGGCCGATTCTGTCCCCGAGTTCTTCACCGCTTGCGCTTCGTCCAGAATCAGGTAATCGAATTCAATATCTTTCAGGCGCGGCGCATCGCGGCGGAGAGTTCCATAGGTGGTGAGAACCACGTCAAAGCCGGCAAACGTTTCGCCGCTCCGCTCCGCGCCCGTGTAATCCAACAGGCGCAAGTTAGGGGTAAAGCGCGCCGCTTCCTCTTGCCAGTTGAAGACCAGCGAGCGCGGCATCACCACCAACGACGGCGGCAGGGGCTGCCCTTGTTCTCGCAATTCGCGGCGCGTCTCAAGCAGCGCCAAAACTTGCGCCGTTTTGCCAACACCCATATCGTCGGCCAGGCACCCGCCAAACGACAAGCGGCGCAGGAATTCCATCCAGCCCAAGCCTTCGCGCTGATAATCGCGCAATTGGCCCCTGAAGCCCGCCGGTTGTGCGGCAGGCTCAATGCCCGCGAAGGTATTTAGCTGCTCGCGCACCCGAGAGAAAGCTTGATCACAGGAAACTTCCGGCTGTGCCGCCAGCAGCGCGTCCAATAGGCCCGCCTGATTGCCGCGAAAACGGATATGGCCGTTTTCGGAAGTGCCGAGGCCGGCCACCAGGCCGATGCGGGTAAGCCATTCTTCGGGCAACACCCCATAAGTGCCGTCGCCCAGTCGCACGGTGTTTTCGCCGCGCCGCACCGCCTCGAGCAATTCCGGCAGCGCCGCCGTGGTTTCACCATATTGCACTTCGCCGTGCAACTCGAACCAATCCACCCCCGAGGCCACTTCCATGCGGAAGCCGCCGGGTTTGCGGAAGATCTTGCCTTCCGCTTCCACATGCCAGCCCGCTTCGATTAATTTACGAACCGCGTTCGGCACTTTGTTGGTGTGCGTGTGCCAAAGGCCGTCTTCTTTCGGGTCATAAGTACTGGGCTGCCGGAAACCCAGTTCGCGTAAGGTGGAAGCCGCCGCTTCTTCCAGATGCAGGCTGCGTTTGACGAGCCGCCGCAACGCGCTATCGTACAGCCCGCCGCGTTTTTCAGTCGCCGGGACAACCGTGCCGGCATAATCGAATGACAAATCGGCCAATACTTTCGTTTGATTCAAGACACCCGCCTTGGCACGGATTTTGAGCAATTTCCTCGGCTCCGGCGCGATTTCCTCAAAAGCCAATTCCCGCGGCACGGTGAGCGGCGGCGCGCCCGGCAAGGTGAGCAGTTCCGCCATCAAGGCTTCCCCGTCCTTATCCGACGCGGCAATTGTGCCATTGCGGCGCATATGCTGTAGCCACTCGGTTTGCGTATCAGGCGCGAGGCGCGCCACTTTGTTGCTGATAAAAACGAAGCCATCCGTCGCCAGCGCGGTATCCGATAATTCAGCGCGCTCCCGCAGTTCGCCTTCCCCCCGCCGCAGAAAGCCGCGCACGGTCCAGCCGGTGATTTTGCGCTCGTTCATTTCGAGCTCGAATTGCCAAGGCTCCCCTTCGTCCCATTCCAAAGGCGTTGGGGCCGCCGCTTGGCGCGGCTTCTTCAGAAAACAGCGGCCGGTTTTTACCGCCAAGGGCAGAATGACAGCCGCCAGCGGCGGCGCGAGCAGGCTCGACGACGGCAGATGTCCGTAGCCGTCGGGGTCGCCCCAGCCATGATATTCCACGCCTCCCGCCAGCAATGAGACGATGTCGCGATCGGCGGCGGGTAGATTGCGTAAGTGGCCGCGTTTGATGCTGGCGCGATTAGGCGCGGAGAACGTCCCGTCGGATTTGCGGTCGTGAGTTTCGAGCGCCAGCACCAGATTGCCGGCCGCAATGCTCGATTGCACGTCCACCTGATAGACGATTTCGCGCTTGGCCGGCCAGCTCTCGTAATAGCGGTCGCGCATCGCCTTGCCCATCACGAGGCTGTGAACTTCCTGCTTCCAGGCCGGCACTTCCGGATGCTTCACTGCCGGTGCGGATACCTGCAATGCCACTCCGCCCGGCGGCTCCGGACCGGGATCGTCTTCGTCGTCATCCCCTTCGTAGGCCAGCATGCCGTCGTCGAGAATCACCTGCGGCGCATTGGCGGCCTCCGCTAAATAACCTTGCGCTTCCGCCGCCAAAACGGTCCCCCAAATGTGCTTGCACGGCCCTTCGCTCTCAAAAAACGGGCAATCGCACCACACCGTCAGGAACGGGTCGTCCCAATGCATCGTCACGCCATAGTGCTCCATCCCGGTCACATCAGCGGCCACGGCGCGCGCGTCGCCGCTGCGAATGCGGATGAGGTGCTGCCAGTGATAATTCAGCCCTCGCTGGCGGACGGCGGCCTTAAATTCGCCCTCCAGTCTTTGCGATAGTTTCATCTGTTATTTGATTTCGCGGACGCGCGCGGTTTCTTCCATTCTAGATCGGCGCGGCTTTGGCGCGGGGGGCGTGCCACGTGGGATAAATAAAGTATGGCGCTCTCAATCCTACAACCTCCCGCCGCGAGCGACGAACTTCCGCGCAAACGCTTTACCCGCGCGGAAGTCGAGCGCATGATGGATATCGGCCTTTTCGAAGGCCAGCGATTTGAACTCATTGACGGAGATTTGATAAACAAAATGGGACAAAAGCCGCCCCACGCGAGCGCCATTCAGCTCTGTATGATTATGCTGGCCAAAATCTTCGCACTCGAGCTGGTCCGGGTTCAACTGTCGATGGAAGCTAGTGCGCCAGACCGCGAGACGAGCGAGCCCGAACCCGACTTGGCTGTCTTGGCCGCAGCCAAAGCCGACTTCAAGCGGCGGCATCCTAACGGCAGCGAACTGGCGCTGATTGTGGAGATTGCCGACACCTCGCTGCGCCAAGACACTATTAAGAAACGCGGCATTTATGCGCGCGCCGGTGTACCCGAATATTGGGTGCTTGACCTAAATGGCCGCCTGATTGTCCACCGCGATCTCGATGCACGAAGCGGACAATATCTCGCCATTCAAAACTACGGTGCTGACGAAAGCGTACCCGTGCCGTCCCGTCTGGGACAATCGATTCCCGTTTCCGATCTTCTGCCCTAATTTACTTCAGCAGATAGCTCTTGAAAAACGCGAACTTCTCCCCACTCCCCGCCACCGGAATCGCCGCCATCTTATCCCCCACTTCCATGATTTCCGGCTTCTCGCCGACCGACCGCCATTCAGCCAGACCCTTCCCATTCGGATCGCCCGTCGCCGCAAAATTCACCCAATAAGAAGACATCGCCTCCGCGATTCTCCGGTCCGCCTCGCTGAACGGCCGATCCGACATATAAAGCGTGTTCAATACATACGGCACTTCCGACGTGTGGAACGCTCCGAAACGCGCCGCATCCGGACCGGGCAGTGTATGGTCCCACAAATACTCATACACGTTAGTCTTGGCCGTCTTCATGCGCATCTTTGCCCAAAGATACATCGCGACCAGCGCCTGATCGCGCGCACTCTGGCTTTGTGCCGTCTTTGCCTCCTCATCCGTCCCCGCCGGATAAAGTTTCAAAAACTGATCGGCTGCGTCCCCATAGCGCTGCCGTGCCTGCTTGGCGAACGACTCCGCCGTCACCGGCCCCTGCGGTCCAAATCCGCCCAGTTCATCCTTGTTCGCGCCGGTCAGCGTCACCACGTCGTTCTGCTTTCCCTGCGCGATCACGTCTACCGCCGCCGCTGGCAGAAAGTAGCCATCCGGCACCGGTGCGAAAGATAATCGCGCCGGTCCGCCGCTATCCCCAGGCACCGGTTCCATCAGCTTTTGCCAGCTGAGCGCCCGCAGTTCCCGCAGCGAGTGTGCGCCTTTCGCCTCCGCGAATTTTTCCCCCTGCGCTTCCGCTTCCGCCAGCGTGTGCGCGCCCAGCCTCATGGCGCTCGGCCCAACACTCGAACCACCGCTCTCCACAATCGCCCGTTGGAACAGCCCTTTCGCCATAGGTGAGGCCGTCAAATTATGCACCGACATTCCGCCCGCCGATTGCCCCGCGATCGTCACCCGCTTTCGATCGCCCCCAAACGCGCCAATGTTCTCCTGCACCCAGCGCAGCGCCGCCAACTGATCCAGCATCCCGTAATTCCCAGAGACATGATGCGCCGATTCCGCCGACAACTCCGCATGCGCCAAGTACCCCAATACGCCCACCCGGTAGTTGAATGTCACCACCACCAGGCCTTTCTTGGCTAGTCCCTCGCCGTCGTAAACCGGTACCTGCGCCGAACCTTCAGAAAAGCCGCCACCGTAAATATAAACGAAAACCGGCCGTCTCTCGGCGGCTGAACCAGCGGCGGTCCACACATTCAGATACAGGCAATCTTCGCTGATGTCCCCATGCGTCATGAACTCATACGTCCAAGGCTTGCGTTCCATCGCGATGTGCTGAATGCAACCGGCCGAGAATTTGTCGGCTGTATGCACGCCGCTCCAAGCCACCACCGGCCTCGGCGCGCTCCAGCGCCCATCACCAACCGGCGGCGCGGCAAACGGGATTCCTTTAAATACCAGAACCGCTGGATCTTTCCCAGTAACCCCGCTGACCAGTCCACCCTCGACCTTTACCGGCTGCTGGATCGCCGCCGCTAGCGAGCCCGCCGCCATAACCATCAAGACAACAGCAAGTTTTCGCATGCTCGTTTAATTCGCCGCTGAGCATATCACGCCCCCTTGGACCGTTAGAAGATTTAAACTAGCGACGGCCGCCGCCACCGCCGCCATGGAACCCGCCGCCATGGAACCCGCCGCTAATGCCGTTTCCATGAACGCCGACAAACGCATGTCCTCCGCCAAAGTAACCGCCGCGCCGAAAACCGCCATAGAAACCGTGATAAAACCCGGGATAAAAGCCGCCGTAAAAACCAAAACCGAACGGGCTATAGAAAAATCCAGGTCCCCAGAAACCGTAGTAATTGGCATACGGATCCCAAAACCAGCCGTCTCCCACCGGATAATAGCCGGCGGAATTCTGCGAGACCAATTTGTTCTGATCCGACTCCGCGCGGCTGCGCGCGGCGCTCCAAACATATAGTTCATCCTGTTTGGCATGACTCTCGTCAAAGCTGGATTTCTTCAACTTCGGATTATCATCAAGCACGATCTGATTGTCTTTGCCCGCGTTAGTGTGGCTAGTCGTTCCAACCACGTCCGCTTTGCCGTCGAAAACCCTCACTCCTGCGGGCGAGGTCATAAAGCTATACAGCCCTTTCTTCAGCACGTCGACAGATGTAGACGCCAGCGTAGCTTCGAGATGAGTACCCGGAATGAACTGGTCCACTTCAATCAACGCATTGCCGCGCACCAGATTGATTCGCGTATCCGCCAGGCCAACGGCGCTCATGCTGAATTCGCTGTTCGGCCCGACGCGAAGAAATGCCCCCGGTGTCAGCAATACCTCGGCATATCCATCGGCGGAGGTATCAAGCGCCTGCCCCGGTTGTAAAGCGAAATGCCCCACCGACTGCAGTGTCAAAGGCTCTCCGGCCGCCGATACTTGGCCCTGCACGTAATTCAGCGATCCCGGCCGCGGCATTTGCGCCGGCGGCATCCCTCCCGGCGGCATCGAGCCCGGTTGCATCGAGCTTGGCTGCATCGGTGCGCCCGGCTGCTGCGCCGGTGGATAGTTGTATCCTTGCGGCGTCTGCGCGAAACCGCAGCTCGCCATCGCCAGCCCCGCTAAAACAAATCTCAGACGGTAATTCCAACTCTTTTTCATGTCTCTCCATCTGGTTGGACGGCTGAAAGACAGGCACGACACAGCGTATTAGTACGGGATAACCAAGGCAGGCAAACCTACCGGCGGAACAAATGAGAGCAGATCGGAGAACGCATCCTTTGGTTAGCGCAGCTTCGTTACGCCAAGGCGCACCGCACTTCCACCCAAGCAGTCTGCCTGATAGGAAAGATGACCACGCGAGCACCGGCCGCTATGTACCTGCCGCGTCGTTTACCTAACCTTGCCCAACAGCCCGCATGTCATATGCTCACGTAAAAGCTAACCTCCGGAGGGTTTTGGGGGTGACTACGGCAGCAACGTCCGCAAAGAGTGTGACGGTCGGCTTCTTGCCGCCTCGCAGGCGGCCCACTGCCATCTGGGCATTGGTGGCGGCTCTTTCGGTCATATTCACCTATGCACTCACCTGCGCGCTCGAATTCCTATTCCTGGCTTATACGTCTCTGCAAGCCGTCAACATGGCGGCTAACAACAACCATTCGTTCTTGGGTTCTTGATACTCGCTTTTGTTCTCTGTAGTCGGCGGAACTATCATTTGGTCGGTCGCGCCCCGCAAAGATAACCCGCAAAGATAAAAGGTAGATTTGCGCCCGCCTCATGGAAAACCTTTTGCGCAAAGCTCGGAATTGACTCCTTGCCAGTACTGTCCGCACCGTCGAAACAAGAGCCGTCTATCCCTCCAGATAGCAGCGCTACTTGATTTGATTCGTTTATGTCCCGTAAATTGAAAATTGCACGTGCTGAAGTGTACTCCAAAACCTCCAGCAAATGGATGAGCGCGCTGACTTGGCCCCGGAAGAAAAAAGCTCGCCGAGTTGCTCACGTTGCTCGTCGAGGACTACGAAGACTATCATCACCCTCTCAGCCTGTTTCGCCGAACAAGTCGCTTTCCTGAACAAGCGCGGCCTTAAACTTAAAGACATGTGGCCTATACTCGGCAACAAAGGCGCTTCCAGCGAAGTGCGCGGACATCGTTTCATCGGGAGGGCCCAAGCGAAACGGTTGGCTGAATTTTTTTTCGGTACCGCTCGATCTGTTTGTCTAATCGGCTGAATTGCGCACCCGCGGACCGCTTCGCAGGCCGCCCTTGTACGGCAAGGCCTATCGGCCGAACAATTCCTCAACGCTCTTGGCGTCGAACAGGCGCAGCGAAACTTGTTCCAACTCGGCTGCCGACAGCTTCGTCAAGCGCTTCTCGGCACGAGCGGGCAGCGCCCCAAAGCGTTTCTTGATCAGGCCGCGCAGCAGGTTTAGTTCGCCCTCTTGGCGTCCTTTCTCCAGCCCCCGTTCCAACCCTTCTTTGCGTCCCTGACGGAAGGTCGGTCCCAGAACGTCGTGCTTCATGATGTCTTCTAAAATAGGCATTCGTTTCACCTCTTCGCGGACCACGTTGCCGAGCCGCCGCAAACCCGCCAGGATAAAAAGTTCTTGAAAAGCCGCTTTGCGCGAACTACCTTTGAGTGTAGCCAATTTCTTCAAAATCCGCCGTATGCTCTGGATGCCGTCCGGGTGCTTGGCAAGTATCGCTAGCACGTGATCGCCCTTATATGGACTGCTCAGCAACGTCTCCTCGCTGATGTCTCGAATATCGATGATCTGGTAACGGCACTCGAAAGCCGGGCCCACCAGTCGCGTCGGCATGTTGAGCTTGGCGTTACCTACATACAATACATACTGCTCCGGGAACCGTCCGCGCGCGCGATAAACACGAAGCGAATACTCGGCCATCCGTAGCGGCATGTCAGGATCGTTCGCGCTCTGCAGCTCGAAGCCGATCAAGCGCTCGCCGTCGGCGGTTTCCCCGATCAGATCCACCCGCGTCTGGTTGACTTCGGACAGCTCCACATTGAGCCACTGCCTGATTTTCGCGCCGGTGATTCGCTCGAGCACCGAGTTTCGCGAATCCTGCAATAGGGATTTCAGAACCGCGTCATATCTGTGCATCCGTATCTACTGTGGCACGGCGCTGAGCGGCTTAGCATACGTCGGAGCAGTCGGGTCACAAACGCTGCGCGCGAGCATGGGAAGGAAAGTAAAGCCGTTTCGGAAGCCAGGGCCAGTTTGGAAGCTGAACTGCGCCAGAACCAGGATCACCTTGCTTTTGAGTTGGCGAAAGTGAAGGCCGCCAACGAGGAATTGGATGGCGTTCCGAAAGTCCTGCCGCGGCTTGGGAAGACTCCCGGCGAATTGAACGCGAGGATTCTCAAGCTGCCTTCGGAAGCTACTTCTTTAAGACAACCGCCTGGGACGCAGCGCTCGCCGGCGGCGCTCTGACGCACATGGAGACCAGCGAACTGGATCGTTTCGATAACGCTTATCAGTGCGTGAGGAATCACGTCGAGATACAAAAAGGCGCGATACCCGATGGGATCGCCGTTGAAGCGTATTTCGACAGCCACTCTTCTTACTCGCCCGCCGAACTGATGGAAGGATCGGCAAAACTCAGAGCCTTGAAGATCAAGAATGAATTCCTCTGGCACGTGGGCGAAGAATTCGACGGCGGCCTCAAGGGCGCACTGGGCAGCAGACCGGCCGCGCAGTGAATTGGCCGCTTAGAGGACAGAGCCAGGGATCTAGTTGAAAATCGCAGTGCGGCAGCCCGCCCCTTCGGCTCCCGAACTGCCTCGAAGTACACTTGCTGTGGTGCCTGATGAAATTGGCCTGGTTCCTGTTATCGAGAACCACATTTTGTTCGTGCGCGGGCAAAATGTTTTGCTTGATGCGGATCTGGCAGGGCTCTATGAGGTGAGTACGGGAAAGCTGAATTAGCCATCCGCCGCAATAGCGGTTTCCGATCCTTTTTATGCTTCAGCCCACCGTGCATGTACCCTCTTTGCGCTCCCCCATTCCCCAGTAACACCGGTCAGTCGCCTGTTTTCATCCCCTCCTGTGGCGGCCGTTTTCGGGCCGCCATGACCCGTCACAAACATGCGGACGTTTGTAAAGCTCCGTCAACTGCTCGCCAAGAGCAGGTAGCGTAAGCGCGTGAGCCCCGAAGATCAGTGTGGAACTCGCTAGGAGAATCACCCAAAGACGTCCATTAATCCGTTCATAAACACCGTATCGCAAGACGCTATCAAGAACGTGTCAATTTAGAAATTTACCAGCCATCCAGGCTCCCAGGAAGAAGCGGACCTCGCCTTCACTCAGACACCAAAAAGAGACCTACAATACCGAACGCCTCCTCGCGTGCGGCGGGCCTCTAAATGAATCCGCTTGCTCCCTTCTTCTCTGCAAAGGCGCTATACTGATTCTTTGGGTTCAGTGGATCTCTAGTAGTGCGTCTCCGCGATGCCGTTTCGGCAGGCGTTCTCATCCGTACCGTCCCAGACCATAACATCTAAAAGGAACTGTCATGCCAAAACGTACTTTTCAGCCGAATAATCGCCATCGCGCGAAAACCCATGGATTCCGCAAGCGTATGAAAACGGCCGATGGGCGCGCTGTCCTGTCGCGCCGCCGGGCCAAGGGCCGGCACAAACTCACCGTCAGTGACGAGCGCGCCGTCCGCGAGTCTCACTAAATATGCCGAAACTCCGGGCACGCGGCTTTGTCGCCGAACCCCGGCGAAAGCGATTTTGTTCCGCTGTCACTTCCAAAATCAAGGCGTCTCCTACGGCCGGCGGAGTTTCGTAGCGCTTACCAATCCGGCATCCGTATGACCAGCCGCTATTTTGCCGCCTTCTGCCTGCACTCTCCCGCCGCTGACGCTCGGCCTGCGCGCTTCGGTTTTACAACCCCGCGCGCCTTGGGCAAAGCAGTGCTGCGCAATCGTGTGAAACGGCGCATGCGAGAAGCGCTTCGCGCCCACTTGCCGGGCGCGCCCGCTAACTGGACGATTGTCTTCAACCCGCGCCGCCAGACCGCCGACGCCCCTTTTGACGATTTATGCCGCGAGATTGGGCGGATTCTAGAGCGATGCAAACAGTCTTAATCGCCCTCCTCCAAGGCTACAAAAAGTGGCTTTCGCCTTGGCTACCCTCGGCCTGCCGTTACCGCCCTACCTGTTCGGAATACATGATCGACGCGATTCGCGCGCACGGTCCCTTTCATGGCGTGTGGCTCGGCTTGAAGCGCCTGGGCCGCTGCCATCCCTTTCACGAAGGTGGCTATGATCCCGTGCGCTAACCGTTTTTTTGTGAGAAATTTATATGTCTAATAGTCCGGGATCCGTTCCACCGGAACCGCCGTCTTTTGAAAAGCGCCTACCGCTGGCGCTAGCGTTGATGATGCTTGTGCTGCTCGGCTGGCAGTATTTCTTCAAGCCTGCCCCTGCGCCCAAGCCCGCTACGCCCACCTCCGAACCTACGGTGCAGATGACCGGCGAAAAGCCCGCGCCCGCGCCCGTTCCCTCCGCCGCCACAGCGCAACCCGCATCCGCCGGCGTCATCGCTCCTCTTCAAGGCGCTACCGAAACCGCCATCGAAGTCGATTCCGATCTTTATCACATCGTCTTCACCAATCGCGGCGCGGTCGTCAAAAGCTGGGTCCTCAAGAAATACAAGGACGACGCCGGCAAACCCCTCCAGTTGGTCAATCCCGACGACAAATTTAGCCTGCCGTTCGCTATCGACTTTACCGGCCAGAAGCCCGCCTTCGATCCGAACGCTGTCTTGTATCAAAGCGCCGTTTCGCACGCCGGCGATACCGTCGAGTTCGACTATTCCGACGGCCGCACGCGCATTCACAAGCAATTTGAATTCGAGAAAAACAGCTATCTTTCCACCGTGAAATCCCTGGTCACCGATGGCAGCGTCACCCTCCCTCATCTGCTCACCTGGCGTGGCGGATTCGGCGATAGCAAGGCTTTTAAGGAATTCTCAAGAATCCAAACGGTCCACTACGATCCGCAAGCCCCCGGCGGTTTTCTCTGGTGGGGCACGCCTAAATTCGACACCACACCCGCCGCCAAAGCCAAGAACGGTCCTATTTCCCAAATCGGTATGTTTACCTTTGGCGGCATAGAGGACGAATTTTTTTCCGCCGTCGTGCTGCCGCCCGACGATATCCAGCTCGAAGTCCGTACATATTCGGACGGCGTCAAAGTCGCCGGTGAAAACGATCCTGTGCAATATGCCGGCGTTGGCTTGGGTGCGGTGGGCGCGCCCAATTCCTTCCTGCTGTTCGTCGGTCCGAAAGATACCAAGCTGCTCGATGGAGTCAATCCCAAGTTAGGCACGCTCGTTGACTGGGGTTTTTTTGGCATCATCGCCAAGCCACTCTTCGTGTCGCTCAATTACGTGGCCGAACACTGGACCGGCACGAACTTCGGCTGGGCCATTATCCTCGTCACGCTGATTATCAACACCGCGCTCTTCCCGATTCGCTTTTCCAGCCTCCGCTCGGCGCGCAAGATGCAAAAGCTGCAGCCGCAGTTGAAGGCCATCAACGATCGTTACAAGAACATCAAGATTAACGATCCCCGCAAGGCCGAACAAAATCAGGAAGTGATGGATCTCTATAAGAAAGAAGGGGTCAATCCGGTCGGCGGATGTCTGCCTCTCATTCTGCAGCTGCCGTTCTTTTACGCTTTTTATAAAGTTTTGAGCATCTCCATCACTCTGCGCCACGCCCCTTGGTTGTGGGTCTCCGACCTGTCCCAGCCGGAAACATTCTTCATTCACGTGCTCCCGCTGGTCATGATTGCCAGTCAGTTCTTCATGCAGAAGATGACTCCCGCCGCCGGTGTCGATCCGAATCAGCAGAAAATGATGATGTTCATGCCCCTCATGATGGGCGTATTTTTCTATAATCTATCTTCCGGTTTAGTACTCTACTACTTAACTGGAAACTTACTCGGAATTCTATTCCAGGTTATTGTGAATCGCTTCATGCCGGCGCCCGTTCCTCCTCCCACTCCTCCCGCGAA
>Ga0302319_10004947_pt1 | contig 27118 bp, 24 predicted proteins | sample Bog_T0_2_FD_203319 | JGI IMG/M metagenome (GOLD analysis project Ga0302319, IMG submission 203319) | Peat permafrost microbial communities from Stordalen Mire near Abisko, Sweden - Bog_T0_2 | ecosystem: Environmental > Terrestrial > Soil > Wetlands > Peat | place: Sweden: Abisko, Stordalen Mire... | reverse complement strand
GCCGCGCTCCATCGCAACCCGCTCCGTCGCAACCCGCTCCATCGCAGCCGGCGGCATCGGCCTCTTCCTCTGCCAGCGCGTCCGGGTCCGACGATTCCGGGCCCCCGGTGCTGCGGCGCGGCGCGCCTGCCCCCAGTTCGTCGCCAGGTTATTCGCCATCCGGCACATCGCAGGATAGTTCTCGGGATACAACCCAGGTTGCTTCATCGCGGCCCAGCTTGTCGGCGGAAGACGTAAACGGCGTCACTCGCCTGCCTGTTATTCCCGCCGCATCGCCATCCTCGGCGCAAGATGGGGCGGAATCAGACCGGATCATTAACCGGATGCCCGCCAGCGGCAACGCGGACGACGTAATCGATCAGGCTCGCGAGGCCGCTTTTTCCTTCAGCGAGACCCTGCCCAATTATGTGGTGAAGCAGATTACGAATCGCTACGCGACCGGCGGGGCACGCGGGGGGCGGACGTCCTGGCAGCAGCTCGATATCGTAACGACCGACGTGATTTACGAGGACGGCAAAGAGCGCTATCAGAACCTGCTGGTGAACGGCAGGCCGACGTCGAATATTGAACAATCCGGCTCCTGGTCGGAGGGCGAATTTGCCAGCATGCTCCAGGCGGTGCTTTCGCCGGCGACAAACGCCGATTTCCGCAACCAGCGATCCGTCACAATCCTGAATCGCACGGCCTGGCGTTACGATTACTCAGTGGAGCAGCCGCGTTCCACCTGGACGCTGAAGGTGGATGGACGGAGCATCAACCCCGCGTATACCGGCTCGATCTGGATCGACAAGGCAACGTATCGGGTACTGCGAATTGAACTCGCGTCGAAGAATCTGCCGCGTGATTTTCCCATCGATGACGCGGAATCGTCGATCGATTATGACTTCGTGATGATCGGCGATCAGAAGGTCCTGCTGCCATCGCAGTCGGACAACTTGAGCTGCACCAGAGGAACGCCGGATTGCAGCAAGAACCACGTTGAATTTCATAATTACAAGAAGTACGGCGCGGAAACCAACATCACGTTCGAAGGCCCCGCCAACTGACGACGTTACCTCCTCGGGAAGCCGGCGGTGTGTGTTTTGCCATGTTTCAGGACTCCACCAAAAGATGGGTTTTAGTGCGCTTTTAGGTACGATTCCAGCGGCAACGCATCGCAGATTTCGGATATGAATCGTCACGAGTCTGGCATGTGGAAGGATTCTCTCCGGCCAGGAGACCGACAGCCGCTGCCGGAAGGCGGTTATCGGAATATTGCGTCGACCAAGCCAGACCTGCCCGCCTGGTTTGGCGGGACAGACCGGTGATCTACCGGGTTTCCCACTCGGTGTCGGCCAGTACGGCTTTTGGCCCGCGGAAAACAAAGTAGCCGCCACCGCGGGGACGCAGCTTCTGCAGTTGCTCCGCATCGAGCTCCTCATGACGCGGGATTCGCTCGCCATCATCCAGAGGAGCCAGGGATACAGGCTGCTCCACGCCCTGATCGATGCCGTTTTCGCCGACGCCACGCTCAATTGTCGCGAAAACGATGGCCACAACCCACCTGGGCGTCGGCGTCAGATACTCCCCGATGGAAGCGATGCGTCCATGCAGACGATCGCCGGCGTGAACGATGATCCCCTTCTGCTTGTCTTTCAGGGTGGTGCGGATCACGCCGGTTACGGGATCTCCTGTAGCGGCCGTCTCGCTGTCGATTTCGGGTTCAAACCGCACCTTCAGGCGCAGGTTGGGAGGAACCGGATTTCGTGCACTGGCGGCCGTGGGGGGCTTGACGCCAGCCTCCGGGTTGCGGCAACCGGAATAGTAGGCTTCGCTGTGAAGTTCCGTGCCATCGCGGTTCAGTGTTTCCATGGTGGAACCGAGCGGCAAAATAATCTCGCGGTTGCCGACCCGCGTGGCGGAGAAATCGGTCGTGTATTGCACGCGGCAGGTAGCGCCGCTGTCGCTTTTCGGCTCTATATTCTCCGATTGCATGTTCTCGAATTGCAGGGTGAGCCGTTTTAGCTCTCCTGTCGCGGGATTGGCGAACAGCACGCCATGGTAACCGGCAAGGCTCGAGCCGCCCGGCGCGGCAAATCCAAACGCCAGCAGAGGCCCGAGCGATGTCTGCTGGACGCCGCGGGACTGGAACAGGCGGGCATCGAGCGCGCTCAGATCGCGGAGAAAAGAGCTGAATTCTCCGCTCCCGGTCGCAGCCGCGCTTAATATTCCCTCCAGGTCATTCCGCTCGAAGATGCTGGCGTTGGTGAAGGCGAACTTATCGGAAGCCGGCCCGGCAGTCACGTCGAGACGCAGACGGCTTCGCCATTCGGCCGCTCCCCTCGGGGAAACGGTAGCAGCGCCCAGCAAATCGGAACACGAGACGGTTCCATTCGGCCGGCGCGGCGCATAACGAATTCGGTCCACCGACTCCATGCAGGTGACTCCGCGAATATCCGCCACGTCGGCCGCGACGCCCGCGCGTACCCTGGCGGCCAGGGCGTCGGCGACAGCGTCCGCCGCAACGGCCAGCGCAGCCGCCGACACAACGCACGCGCTGCCCACCAATACCGTCCGCCCAAAGCGGAATTTCCGAAAGCGAAACATAACGAATAACAATCTTAGCCGGACCCCTTTAGTACTCAGGCGTTGGCAACGAGTGAAAGGTTCCCCGAATGTGTTCTGGCAGACTTTTCACAAGAGCTCAAGACACGTATAGCCAACGCCGATAAGTGAAATGCGCATGATTTCGATCGCTCGATACATGAAATGGGCCGGCAACGCCCCTCCGACAACAGTCGTTTCCGCAGACTCCCCGATTATGGCCGCCTTATGCGCCGCGATCCTCGACTACATCGGCGACTATGTCTTTGCCGGTGAATTCGTCGGGCTCCGGCCGCAACTGGAGGAACCACGGCAAATGCTTGCCGGCAATATTGGTGAATCGGAGGCAGCAGCGGTAGACGAATCGGTCCGTGCCGCTCTCTCCGGTTACAGCCGGGCCGCTCAGGAGACCCTGCAAAAAAGCGCCATTGAAATGCAGCAAATGGTTGGCGTGCTTGGACATGCGCTGGAGGTGCTCTCCGGAGGAAGCGATCGGTCGGCATCGCGATTTCAGGCGATTCAGGAGACGCTGCAGCGAACTTCCGCCATTCAGGATGTGGGGGCTCTCCGGGCCTCGCTCCGCGACGTGGTCAGGCTGATCGCAGAGGAATCCTCCAAAGAGCAGCAGGCGCTGACACGGGAACGCGAAGCTATCGAGACGCACGTGGTCCGTTTCCGCGATATAGTGGCCGGCAATCCAAACCGGCGGCTGCGGGGGCGCGAGGAGGGGATACGCGCCCTTTCCGATTTCCAGGCTCTCCGCGAATCGCGCAAAATGGTGTGGATCATGGCGTTTGTGTGCGAAAACCTCAGGGGCATTGTCCAGCGTTACGGTCCGGAGGTCACCGACGATCTTTTTCTGCAACTCATCCGGGAGCGAATACACCCGATTGCACCGAACTGTTCGACGTTTCGCTGGAGTCCCTCGGCTGTAGTTTCCCTGGCCGCGCTCGAAGCGGATCAAGCAGGCCTGCAAAGCAGAATGGCCTCGCTGAACCAGGCCCCGCTGGTTTGCCGGCTCGCGCTGGGCAACAGAACGGCCATGGTGAAAGTCGGCCTTTCGCATCTGCTTCTGGATGCGTCCCCGTCGACAGAGCCTTCGGGATCGCCGGTTGCCAGTGACGCTTCGCGTCAGTATTCGACGGACCGGCTCATCGCAGAAATCGACCGGTTCACCGGCGCCGAACCTACGGAGCCGGCATGATGTCGGTTGCGGAGCTTCGCGAGGAACGGGAAAGTGCCGCCGAGAAAATTCTTGAAATGATCGTCCGGCAGTGCGAACTGGCGGAAATATTCCGAGCCGTCTGTCTGCGAATTGGCGAAACCGAAGCTCAAAGCCAGGTAGCTCTCTTCACCCTCCATGCGGACTCATGGACTCTGGTGGCATCGGGCGAACTCACCACAAGATCCGAAAGCGTATTGGAGCGTTTGGTTCCCCAATATGTCTCCGGCCAGCTACTCGCCGAAAGCAATTCCGGCTCCGATGGAGCGGAATTTGAGGATGGCTGGGCGCGCCATCTGTACTCAGGCATCGGCGAGATGCTCGGGCTTCTGGTGTGTCTGGGCCCGAAACCATTCACACCGGAAGGCCGGCGCGCTGCCCGGATTGAAGCTCTCTGCCACCTGACGACCCTCGCGATCGAGCAACGGAATCTTCGTGAAGAGCTGACCTGGCAGGGAGATCACGATTCTGTTACCGGACTCTGCACCCAGGCACTTTTTGAACGCACCCTGGCCGCGCAAATGCAGCAAACCCCGGCGCCGGTGGCCCTGCTGCACGTGAATCTGGATCGGTTCCGCCTGGTCAACGATGTACTGGGGCGGGCGCTGGGCAATTGGATTCTCCGGTATGTCGGCAGACGCTTCAGTTCGATCGTGAACGGCGGCGATCTGATCGCGCGCGTTGGCGGCGACGAGTTCGCCGTACTCCTCAAGCCAGGAACCCACGAACGGGCCGCAGACATCGCGGAGCGACTGCTCCACTCGCTCACCTCCTGTCTTTCGATCGATGGCCACCAGGTTTTTATCAGCGCCTCGATCGGCATGGCGTGCTCGCACCCCGCCAGCACTCCGCAAACCCTGCAGCGTGAAGCCTATGTGGCCCTTTACCACGCCAAGAAAAACGGCAAATCGCGCGCATTGCATTTTGATCCCACCATGGAAACGACACCACCCGAGCGCCTGGAGCTGGAAAAGTGTCTGCGCTCCGCTATCGCCCGCAATGAGATGCTGCTGTACTATCAGCCTCAGGTCGATCTGGCGACGGGCGGCGTGGCGGGGGTCGAAGCTCTTCTCCGCTGGAATCCAGGGGGAGTTGGCATCATCTCGCCGGGCACGATCATTCCCATTCTGGAAGAAACGGGATTGATTGTCGAATTCGGACGCTGGGCGCTGCACGAAGCCTGCGAACAGGGAAAGCGCTGGATGGAGACCACCGGGACACCAGTTCGAATCGGCGTCAATATCTCCGCGCTACAGGTCAGGAATCCAGGATTCGTCGAGGAAGTGCGAAGCGCGCTCAAAACTTCGGGATTTCCGGCGAAATCGCTCGAGCTCGAATTAACCGAGAGCCTCTTCATCCGCGACTATTCGCGTGCGCGCGAAACGCTCCAGGAACTGCGCGGGCTCGGTATCACGCTCGCGCTCGACGACTTTGGCACCGGCCAATCCTCGTTGTCTTATCTTCAGGAACTGCCGTTTCAGAGGCTGAAAATCGATCAGTCTTTCGTGCGCGCAGTCAATCGGACGAATAGCTGCCCGGCCGTGGTCGCGAACATCGTGACGATGGCCAGGAGCCTGGGGATGACGACGATCGCTGAGGGCATCGAACGTCCCGATCAGGCCGACGCGCTTCTGGCGATCCACTGCGACGAAGGACAGGGCTATCTGTATTCCGAACCCCTGCCAGCGGCGGACTTCCTGCTGTATCAGGCCAGCCATCTATAGTTAGCCCTTGTGCCGCTGCCTAATGCGCCGCACGCAGAGGATTCGCCGGAACAGGTTCCAGAATCGCAAAGCGCCGTTCCGCTTTTGCAATCATGCGATCCCAAAGGGTGTCCGGGTGCTCGTCGAAGACGACGCTCTCGTCGTAATCGAAGATGTACCAGCCGGAACGGCGCACTTCGCTCTCCAGTTGGCGCGGTCCCCACCCTGCGTAACCGATGAAAATGCGCAGTTCCGATGCGGTCCGCCCTGCGGCGATCGCCTGCCCGACACTTTGCCTCGACCCCAGCAGATAAACTTTGCCAGCCACATGATCACCGGCTTCCGGCGTGGATTTCGAACGCAAAAGGCCGAGCACCACAGGGATGTCCACCGGTCCGCCGACGTAAATCGGATCGGTGCGCTTCTCCGCGCCTTTGATGTCTTTGAGAGCCTTCTGAACCGTGAGGTCGCTCTTGTAATGGATCATCAGACCCAGAGCGCCGCTCCGGTCATAGCGTGCCAGCACGATTACGCTGTTGGCAAAATGCGGATCCGGCGAATCGCGCGGAGCCACGAGGATCCTGCCCTGAGCTAAATCCTCCGGCCGCATGGATTGCGCAGCGGCGGGAGCGGGAACGAGCATCCATCCGGCGATGAGCGCAGCCAGCTTGACCCGGCGCAAATCCATATAACCATTCTCCACCCTGCGCCGCAGGTCCGGGGGCGCCAATCCGGGGGAGCCAGTCCGGGGAGTTAGATTAGAGGTTGCGTTTCGATCGAAACAGAACCGTTTATCTGATCGTGCTGCTGGTAGCCGCGGCCGTCTATGTGGGCTGCATGGTTTCCCCACCCTCGCTCATGGATGACGTAGACGCAGTGCAGGCGCAGATTGCTCGCAAAATGCTGCAATCCGGTGACTGGGTGACGGCTCGACTCGATGGCATTCCCTATCTGGAAAAAGCGCCGCTCATTTACTGGATGATCGCGGGATGCTTCAGGCTTTTCGGCGCTACCGACGTGGTGGCGCGCATTCCCATAGTTCTCTCCGCGCTGGCTTTGGCGTGGCTCACCTGTGCGTTTGCCATGTGGGCCTTTGGCCGCCGTGCGGCTCTCTGTGCGGGTCTCTGCATATCCACCTGCTTCGGCCTTTTCTTATTTACCCGCATCCTGGTGCCCGACGTGATGCTCACCACCAGCGTCGCGATCTCCATGTGGGCCTTCCTGCGCGCCATCGACACGGAAGAGAAACGCCCGCGATTGTGGGCATTCGTGATGGCGGCGAGTCTCGGTACCAGCCTGCTGTTGAAAAGCCTCATCGGTATTTTGTTTCCGATCGCTTCGGGCATCGTTTATCTCGCGGTTACGCGACAGCTGTTCGAGGCCAGGATCCGCAAAGCTCTTCATATCCCGAGTGGGCTTCTGATTGTCCTCGCCATTGCGGCACCCTGGCACATTCTCGCCACGCTGCGGAATCCCCCTTATTTTAAATTCACCATGCGCAGCGCGCCGGGGGAATACCACGGCTTTCTGTGGTTCTATTTCATTAACGAACAGCTGCTGCGGTTTCTGAATATGCGCTATCCGCGCGATTACGATACAGTCCCGCGGCTTTACTTCTGGCTGTTCCATCTGCTCTGGTTGTTTCCGTGGAGCGTATACTTCCCCGCGGTGGCGAAGCTCGGTTTCAGACCCGTCGATCGCGCTGGTAAAACCCGTCTGCTGGCGCTCTGCTGGACGGGCTTCATCCTCGTATTTTTCACCTTTTCGACCACGCAGGAATACTACTCCATGCCCTGTTATCCGGCGCTGGCCCTGCTTTTGGGCTCGGCGATGGCTATGGGCGGAGACCGGATCCGCTACGGCACTCGCGTCCTCTGCGGGATTCTTGTGATTGCAGCAGCAGCCGTGATTTCGCTGTTCGTCTTATCGTGGAACTTTCCAACCCCGGGCGATATTTCCGAGGCGCTGAGGCTTCATCCAGGGGCATACAAGCTTTCGCTCGGTCACATGGAGGATCTTACGATAGCCTCCTTTGCCTATCTCCGGCTGCCGCTTCTCGTGGCCGCCGCTGCATTCCTGCTGGGTGCCGCGGGCACACTCCGGGCGACCGGACTCAAGGCGTATCTTGCCACCGCACTGATGGCCGCCCTGTTTTTTCAAGCGGCCCGTATCGCCATGGCGGATTTCGATCCCTATCTTTCATCCCAGCCACTGGCGGAAGCACTACTGCGCGATCCCCCCGGCACGCTCACGGTCGATCATCACTATTACACCTTCTCGTCGATCTTCTTTTACACAAACCGCAGCGCGCTGCTCGTCAACGGGCGTTTCAACAACCTGGTGTATGGATCCTACGCGCCCGGCGCGCCCAACGTTTTCGTTGACGACGCTGAATGGCGCGCGATCTGGCTGCAGCCGGCTCGCTGTTACCTGGTGATTACGGAAAAGGCGGCGGCCCGGCTGCAAAAGCTGGTTGATCCGGGGCTGCTCGTCGTCGCGGCACGCAGCGGAGGTAAGCTCCTGCTGACCAACCAGCCTCTGCCCCGCTAAGACAGCGCTGGTGTGTACTATTCAGCACACAAAAACGAAACCTTTAGGGATATCTTTCGGCTGTCTTGGATAGACTGAAAATATATGCCCTCTGCCCGCGAGGTTTTCCTCGCATTTGCGGCGATTCCGTTCATTTATTATGTGATCGCTGTTTTTAGCTCGTGGCGGTATTTCCGCCAGGCAAGGGTCGCATCCGGAACTCTGTTCACGCCGCCAATCAGCATCCTGAAACCAATTAAAGGGCTGGACCCGGACGCATATGAGAATCTCGCCAGCTTCTGCCGCCAGGATTACCCGGAATACGAAATTGTTTTTTGCGTCGACGCCGACGATGACAAAGTGCGCTCGGTGCTGGCAAAGCTGACATCGGACTTTCCGCAGTGCCGCATCCGGATTTTATATGGTTCCGGGCGTAAAGCCACGAACGATAAAACGGCCAAGCTCGCTCGGCTCAGCGAAGAAGCAGCTTATGAGTTTCTTGTCATCAGCGACTCCGATGTGCGCGTGCGGCCCGACTACCTCAGAGAGGTGATCGCACCGCTGCGGGATCCGAAAGTGGGTGCAACCACCTGCCTGTACGTTCCGGCCGCGATCAACACCTGGACCGATCATCTGCAGACCGTCGGAATGATGTCCGATTTCTACGCGGGAGTTTTGGTCGATTGGCAACTGGAAGGAATCAAATTCGCCCTCGGGCCGTCGATTGCCACCACGCGCGCCCGCCTCAGTGCTTTCGGCGGATATGCCGAACTGGAAAATCGTCCGGCTGACGATTTACTCGTAGGCCGTCTCATTGCCCGGCAGGGCTGTGAAGTGAGGCTGCTGAGTTACACCATCGAAACCGTCTGCGATTACAACTCTTTCCCGGAATTACTTCACAAGCGGCTGCGCTGGATTGTCGTGATGCGACTGATGCGTCCCTGGGGACACCTGGGACTAGCTCTGACGCAGGGCCTGCCGCTGGCGATTCTTGCCGTGGCGATTCGTCCCTCTGAGATTTTAGCCGCCGCTTACCTGGGCACTTATATCGTGCTGCGGAGCGCGATGACCTGGATGATCGGGATTCACGGCTTGCGGCAGCGCTATCTGTGGAAGGACCTGCCGCTCATTCCGCTTTGGGATGCGGTCGCGTTCGGTATCTGGATCGCAAGTTTCACACGCAGCAGCATACGCTGGCGCGGCGCCGATTATTACATCCGGAGAGGCTGCCTGGTGCCCGTCATCCCGGAAACCGAGGCGCTTCCTGCCCGGTCCGCCAGCCATGCTACTCCCGCTTTCAGTCGGCAGCCGGTACGGTCGGATCTCGCCGGGTTGCGCGATCGCTGATTGGGGTCACACTATTGGCTGACCCGGCGCAGAAGCTTTTCGGCTTCCTGACGCGGCGGATCGTCCGGTGTCAAAATCGCCTGAAGATAGCTCTGCAGCAGCCTGCGCGCCTTGTCGGCGTTGCGATGATTTTCGATGTCTGTTTTGGCTTCCGCAAAAATAACGCCCGGCTTGCCCGGCGCAAGTTTTTCAGCCTCTTCAAAAAGCCGGTCGCTTTCCGCCAGATGCCCGTGTCTCGCCAGCCACCGCGCCAGATCGACTAAACGGCCTGGCTCGCCGGGTGCCAGTTCCACGGCACGCCGCAGATGCTTTTCCGCTCCGGCTGAATCGTTGCGTTTCTCGGCGATTTGCGCTTCTTCAAATTCGAATTCCGCCGGCCGCTCGGTGGCAATGCCGCGCGCCGCGGCTTCGGCTTTGTCCACGCCTCCACCCAGCACGCCTGGCGCATTCAGATAGAAATCGAACAGGTCGTTCTTAGCCTCGCGATTATGGGGGTCGAACGTCACGGCCTTTTCGAATGCTTCGCGCGCCCGGCCCGCATAAACGATGGCCATGGCGGAGCTTTCGGCGCGCCGTCCCCACGCCCTGCCCAGCCAGAGCTCGGCTTCCGAGCTGCGCGGCGTAACCGCCAGGACCTTTTCAAAAAAATCGACGGCCTTCTTATAGTCCCCGAGCATGAAATGGTTCTTGCCGGTCAACAGGTAATCGGCCGCATCGGGAGCTGTGTCCTGCGCCAGAACGCGAAGAGAATCCTCGTAACGCGTGCGATCGTAGAGGGACGTCGCTTGGGTGACGACGTCCGCCGAGGCGCCCAGGGTGGCGGCCACGACGAAAAAACCAGCCAATGTGCGCATAGTCCGGCAGCGGAAGGCCGCCATTACCCAGTGTAAGACCCTAAATTACGTGCAGCCGCGGCTCGTGTGTGCAGAGCGGATCTTCGGCGAGAGCATTCCCGCTTGCTTCGAACGCCCGGGAGCGGGATCCGCCGCAGAGCATATGATACTCGCAGGCGCCGCAGCGCCCTTCAAACTGTGTAGGGTCGTGCAGCGATCCAAAGGCGGGCGAATGGCGATAAACATCCGCCAGGCTGTCCCGCCGGACGTTGCCGACTACGAGGGGCAAAAAGCCCGCCGGGCAGATTTCGCCCGTATGCGAAACGAAAACAATGCCGTGGCCATCCCGAATTCCAAAGCTGCGGTACGTGGTGCTGTGCTTAATCTCCTCGGCATTCTTGCCCTGCGCCCGCATTTGTTCCAGCGCCACGCGCCGGTAGGAGGGCGCTTCGGTGGTTGCGACGATGAACGGCGCGATCAATGAAGTTTCGTAAATCCAGCACATCAGCATTTCCGCTTTTTGCGGCGAAAGCGGCTGGAGTACCTTACCTCGCCCCACAGAAATCAGGAAAAACAAACTCCAGCGCGCCACGCCGAACGACTTGAGCAGCTCGTAAATTGCAGGCAGATCCGATGCGGTTTCGGCGGCGACCAGGGTATTGACCTGGAGGGGCATCTTTAGCTGCTGCGCCCAGCGCATCGCCTGTATAGTGCGGTCAAACGTGCCAGCGACTCCACGGATCGAATCGTGGCGGATGGCGGTGGATCCATCGAGGCTGAGCCCCAGGCCTTCGACGCCGTGCTCCTGCAACCGTGTAAGCACCGGCAGTGTGAGCGCAGGAGTCGCGGCAGGAGTAATCGATACGCCGATGCCCAGCTTCCGCGCCTCGTCGATCAGTTCGAACAGATCCGGACGCGCCAGCGGATCGCCGCCCGTGAGAATCAGTTGTGGGAACGGCGCGCCAAAGTCCCGGATCTGACGCATAAAGGCAACGCCTTCACTGAAGGAGAGTTGATCGGGGTCTGGGTTAGGAGCGGCTTCTGCCCGGCAGTGGCGGCAAGCCAGAGCGCAGGCGCGAGTCGTTTCCCAGTAAACGTTGACTGGAGTTTGAGAGTAATCCCTTGGACTATGGCGGCTGGGTGCTGAATGCATGTCTGCTATCGGGGCACTTTCGCTTCCACCACTTTAAGAAGGAAGCAACGTGTTTTCTCAATCTTACAAGTCCTTAGGTGCGCACAGCGGCGCAGCGGGAGGTTTCGCATGCGCCAGATAGCGCAGAAGCTTATGTTTTCTTTATCTTTTACGATCCGACGGTCCCGATCCCCGCGCTCGCCAGTGCACTTTGAATGATGGAAGCCGCATTCAGAGAACTGTTCGATGTTCCGGACTGCGCCGACGTGAGGAATTGAGTCAAGGCATTGCTGGCAGTGCCGCTGAAATGCTGGTGGTGACCCCCGCCGCCCACCGCCTTCGCCAGGTCCTGCAGGTTGGGAAGCTGATCGCTGGCCGACGCATTCGTGAAGTCCGTCGCCAGTTGATTGAGTTGTGTGGCCGCAGCCGTATTGCCACCCGCCTGAGCCGATTGCGCGGCGGTCTGGAGATTGGCGGCGATTTGCTGTGTAACTTGCTGATATTGGGCCGGATTCGACTGTTGTAGCTGCTGCAGCGTACTGATCAGCTGGGCAAAAGATGAGAGTTGGCCGGTATCGGGTTGCTGGCCGAGGGCGGAAGATGCAGTCACAGAGCTGCTGCTCGCCGTCGTGTTGTTGGGGAAAAGATTGATCGGAAGAACCGCGTGGAGCAAGGTGCTGGCAATATTGCCTATCGTACTCATAACCCTTTATCGGCATTCCAGACAGGACCTTTAGCCGAAAAGCCCGCAGCGGCTGTTATGATCGCGACGAGCAACGAACTCGTCTGAATGAACCTGTCCGATTTTGATTACAACTTACCTGCGGAACTCATCGCGCAGGAGCCGCCGAAGGAGCGCGATGGCGCACGTATGCTGGTATTGCATCGCGATTCGCAGCGATGGGAAGATCGGCAGTTCCGCGATCTGCCGGACTATCTCGCACCCGGCGATTGCGTGGTCCTCAACGACTCACGCGTGGTGCCATCGCGACTGCTGGCCAACGGGGCCGAGGTTATGCTGCTGGAGCCGCTCTCCGCGGACGCGCGCGAGTGGCGGGCTCTGGTCAGGCCTGGACGAAAACTCCGCACCGGCGCGACCGTCCGCTTCGATGAACGGTTCTCAGCCGAAATTCTGGCCGAGGGAGAACGAGGGGAACGTACCGTCCGTTTGCAAGGCGATGAGGATGTGTACGCCGCGATTGACCGCCTGGGCCACATGCCACTGCCGCCTTACATCAAACGCGAGGACCGCACCGAAGATCGCGAACGCTACCAAACGGTGTTCGCCCGGGAACGCGGATCCGTGGCAGCCCCCACTGCCGGCCTGCATTTTACGGCGGACATGCTGGAACGATGCGAACGCTCCGGGGCGAAGATTGCGCGCGTGACGCTGCACGTGGGTCTGGGAACTTTTCAGCCGATCGACCGCGAAGATTTTGAAAATCACCAGCTCCACTACGAGCGGTATTCGATCGACGAAACAGCCTGGCAGGAGATTGAAACAGCCAGGCGCGTCGTCGCGGTGGGAACCACCAGCGTTCGAACCGTGGAGGCCGCGACCGCGACCGGAGCTCGCGCAGGATTGACTAACCTGTTTATCCATCCCAACGCGGGAGGAGCGCAATTCCATCGTGTGGGCGCCATGCTGACCAATTTTCATTTACCGCGCACAAGCCTCTTACTGCTGGTCTGCGCACTTGCGGGCACGGATTTGATGCTCGCCGCCTATCGGCATGCAGTCGACCAACGCTATCGGTTTTTTTCCTACGGCGATTGTATGCTGATTCTCTGATCGCTCAGGAAATCTGTTCGACAGGATACCCGGATTCCCGCAGCGCCGCGACAATCTGATTGGCATGATCGCGGCCTCTGGTTTCGAGACTCAGCTCAATCGCCGATTCGCCCAGCGGCACGCCATAATGCGATCTGTCGTGGACAATGTTGACGATATTCGCGCGTAGCTGCGCGATCAGGCCCAGCACCTTATAGAGCGAAGCCGGCTGATCCGGCGCGCGCAGGCGAAGACGCAACAGGCGGCCATCCTTGACGAGACCGCGCTCGATAATCCGCGAAAGAAAATTGACATCAATGTTGCCGCCGGAAATCACCACCGCCGTTCGAAGCCCGCTGATCGACGTCTTGCGATTCAGCAACGCGGCCACAGACGCGGCGCCCGCGCCTTCCGCAACCGTCTTCTCGCGTTCCAGCAAAAGAAGAATCGCATTGGCGATTTCCTCTTCATCCACGGTGACGATTTCGTCGACATACTTCTCGACCATCGGCAACGTTCTGTCGCCGGCGCGCCGCACGGCAATGCCGTCGCCGATCGTCGCGGCAGGCGGCAGAGTGACGGGCATGTGCGCGGCGAGCGCGGCCCGCATCGACGGAATGCGCACCGTTTCCACGCCGACAATCCTGATCTTCGGATTGATCTCCTTTATCGCGCAGGCGATGCCGCCGATCAGTCCTCCGCCGCCGATCGGCGCAACGACGGCTTCGAGATCCGGCTGCTGCTCCAGAAGCTCCAGGCCGATGGTACCCTGACCAGCGATAATCGCGTCGTCATCGAACGCGTGCACGAAAGTGAGGTTCTGAGTCTTGCGAAGGCGCTCGGCCTCCGTGCAGGCTTCGTCGAAATTGCCGCCGGACAGAACAACCTCGCCGCCGTAATTCCGAGTGGAGGAAACTTTGATAAGCGGTGTCCCCACCGGCATGCAGATTTTGGAATGGATGCCGAGGCGCGTGGCGTGATAAGCCACGCCTTGCCCATGGTTGCCTGCCGAGGCGGTGATGACACCACGCTCACGCTCCTCTGGCGTAAGCGACATGAGCTTGTTGATCGCGCCCCGCTCCTTGAAGGAGCCCGTCATTTGCAGGTTTTCCAGCTTGAAAAAGATCTTATTGCCGGTGAGGCGGCTGAAGGTCTCTGAATAGGCACACGGCGATAAGAAGACGGAATCGCCAATGATTTTGCGCGCGGCCCGGATGTCGGCGAGGGTGATCATGCTGCGTCCGTTTACTGTATCTTCGCGTACTCCGCTTTGGCTTGCCTGAGTATCGGGATATCGGAGTCGGCATCCTGCCAAAGAGTCAGGAAATCCTCGTAAGCGGCCTTCGCACCGGCCTTGTCCCCCGATACGACCAACGCCCGGCCCAGTTGCAAATGCGCCAGTGCGCCAATCGGATCGTTCGCGACGATGTTTCGGCTCGCGATGATCTTACGGAACTCCGCGGCGGCGCCGGGCCCGTCGTGCGTGCCCAGATACGCGAGGCCGCGAACATACACCGGATAGAGATTTCCGAACAACGCGACGGCCGAACTGGGAGGCGTACCGAGTTCATAGGCCGAGGCGCTCTGCAACTGCTGAACAGCCCCGGCAGGGTCGTTTTGGAGTTTCAGCAGCGCGCGCAGCGTGGGCAGATAGCTGAATTTGACTTCAGTATCCTCGGGGAAGCGCTTCTCCAGATCGTTCGCGAGCCTTTGAGCTTCGGAAGAATTCCCCGTCAGCGCCGACGCGAGCGCCGCGCCATATTCGGAATCCCGGCTACCGGAAAGCGCCAGTACTTCTTTGGCTAACCGCTGGCCCTCCGGAGCGTTCCCAAACATTGCTTCACGCACCGCCGGCCCGGCCTCAAGCAATGCGGCCCTTTCCTTTCTGCCGGCCTGTTTCGCCAGATCCACCGCGTGCCGCGATTTCGCTCTGGCCTGATTTAACTGGCCGGAGTAAGCAAGCGTGAATGCATCGTCGGCGGAAATCCAGTCTTCCGTGTCGGCGTTGCCCAGGCTGGCCGTAACCTCGCGGTCCATACCCGCCCTGTCACCTCTCAGGAAGGCGTTATTGTAGCGCTGAATCGACAATTCCGGAATTTCCAGCTTGCGCGCAGCCGCCTGCCGAAGGGCATCGTCGGATTCGTCCAAACGGTTCAGAAAGGCGCTGTTGAAGGCAACCTGCAAATATCCGATCGCAAAGTCGGGATCGATCACCAGCGTTTTCTTCGATTCCGCGAGCGCCTCAGGGTATTTACCGAGAATAACGTAGATCATTGCCGACAGGAATCCGTGAACGTCCCGCTCGCGGGGATAATCTTGCTCCCACTGCTGGCAGGTATGCTGCGCCCTTTCGAGGTTCCCCGTCACCTGCAGGTCGTAGAGCGCATCGATGAAGTATCTTTCCGTATCGCTGGTGCGAGCCCGCAGTTGGCGGGCTTTGGAGAAACTTTCCGCGCCGAGAACAGTCTCTCCGACGGCTCCATACCCGAGACCGAGGCGCGCCTGCGCCATCGCGAACTGAGGGTCAATTTCCGTGGCGCGTTTGAAGAACGGCGCCGCGGCATCGTCGCCGCGCGTCGAAAGCATCTTCAGGCCCTGGCCATAGACCTTCAATGCTTCGAGAGAGTAAGTAGTGGCCTCAGGCAGCGATGTGTTGTGCTTTTCCACCGTGGAGAGCGATTCGCCGACCCGAGCTCTGAACTTAGTCGCGATTTGGGTCAGGGCGTTGAGAACGTCTTCTTTTTTTGCCGCGGGCACCTGCTCTTCATCCAGAACATCCCCGCTCCCGCAGGCCCTGGCCCGCAACCCCAGTACGTATTGGCTCCCGAGGCTTGTAATCGAACCCTCGAGAACGGCCGCGCCGCCCGTTCTCTCGCAGATCTCCCTCCCAATCTCCGGCGTGAGCGGCGTATCCGCCCGCTTGTTCATCAGAGGCAGCGTCTTTTGAATCCTGTCATCGGAAATCTGGCTGAGGAACGGTGATTGTTCCAACTGCACCGCCAACCCCTGGCGCAGCGTGCCATCGAACACAGGGTCGCCGGTCTTGTTCACAAAATCGGCGAGAACGATCGTGTCCTTATCAGTGAGTTTGGGTTTGCTGTGCAATACCTGCGGCGCCAGGAAATAACCCGCGGCGAGGGCGACCAGTGCGACCGAGACAACCGCTGCTGCCTTGCGCCTGCCGGCAGCAAGCGCTTCCGCCCGCCGGATGGCAGCGCCAACCTCCGAAGCCCTTTGATAGCGGAGCTCCGGATTGAGCTCCAAACATTTGAAGATAATGCGCTGCAACGCCGGCGAAAATTCCTGGCCGAGCCTGATGGGACCCGCGAAATGCCCGGTGGCGCGCTTTCCCGTCAGCATTTCATAGAGGATGCAGCCGAACGAATAAATATCGGACCGCGCATCGGCCTCTTTGCCTTCCCACTGTTCCGGGGCCATATAAGCGGGCGTCCCCATGACCGCCCCCACCTGGGTCAGTTGCGTGATCGTAGGATCGGCGGGAGCCGGCCGGACCCGCGCGAGACCGAAATCCAGCAGCTTGATCCCGTGGTCCGTGACCAGAATATTACCCGGCTTCAGATCGCGGTGCACGATGCCTTTGCGGTGTGCGGCTTCGAGAGCCTCGCAAATCTGTCCGCCATATTTCAACGCATTGGCGAGCGGAAGCGGCCCCTTCAAAGAGGTTCCCTCGATGTACTCCATTACCAGGTAATTGGGGCCGATGTCGTACAACGTGCAAATATTCGGATGATTGAGCGCGGCGACAGCGCGTGCCTCGCGTGTAAACCGATCGCTGAACTGCTGCGCGGAAAACTTGATCGCGACGTCCCGATTCAGCCGCGAGTCGCGTGCCTTCCAAACCTCACCCATCCCGCCTTTGCCAATGGAAGCTTCGAGCCGGTAGGGCCCGAACTGCGAACCGGCGGCTGTTACAGGAGCGGACGCCCGATCGGCCATTCCCACCCGCGAACCATTCTCAGCCAGCAGCGATTCGACCTCCCGTCTCAACTCCATATCGTCTCCGCAGGCTTCGGAAAGAAGCGCGGCGCGTTCCGAAGGCGGGCTTTCGGAGGCGGCATGGTAGAGGTCTTCGATCTGCCGCCACCGATCGGGGTTCATATGGTTACGTGGATTATAGCCTGTTTTCCAGATCGCTCAAATCTATCCCCCGGTAAATCAGTTCCACTTCCTCGGCAGTGAACCCCGGTGGCTCGATCCTCTCGGGAGCAGTAACCGTGTCGCCAACAAATTCGAGATGGACAAAAATCGCGAATTTCATGTTATTTCGCCTCCGGTTCCGCAGTGGCAGCGATAGCGGTGCGGTCAGCAGAGGGTTTCGCACCGGCGAGGATCTGAGCATCGCGCTTGTCCATACCTCGGTTGATCAGTTCGACGTCCTCGGCGGTAAAGCTGAGCGGCTTCGCACTCATCGCCTCAAAGTCCGCAACGGTCCATTTTGCTTTCATGACACCTTCTTCGGAGTGGCGGGCTTCGCCCTGCAGGATATGGGTGATTTCGTGGGCCATCACGTGCGCCAGAACGCTCTGGGGATAGGAATGGGTCGTGATGCGGTCGGCCAGGATGCGGATGTGAACGCCCTCGTAGGGGAGAGCGTAGGCCAGCGCGCCGGGCTTGAAGGTGTCGGGAGTCCCGGTAACGAATTCGACGACGATGGAGCCGGCTTCCGGCTTCGCGGGGTTGCCCGGGCGCCAGTCGATATGGATGCCGACATTGGAGAACATTTTGGAAGCGAGGCCCCTGGCCAGTGCCTCAACGGAGGGCTCGACGGTCAAGCCGACGTTGTAATACACCGTGACTTGCCGGCCAGTATCGGCCTTCACTTTGGCCGAGGCGTTTACGCCGGTTGCCATCGCCATCGCCGCCGTGATCAGGATCGTTGTGGTGAAGTTCATTTCCGTGTTCTCCTGCCACACACGCGAAACGGGCGGGGCAAAAGGGCCACGGGATCTGAAAAATATCCAAAATATTTTTTGAAGCCCGAATTCGGGCTATAATTCCGCTACGGAGGGCGGCCGATGGACGCGGTGCCGGCGGCGGAAATCACGGTCTTGCTCAAGGCCTGGAGCGGGGGCGATCCGATGGCGCTCGAACGGCTCGCTCCGCTGATATCACAGGAGTTAGCCAGGGCAGCACGGCACTATATGCGCCGCGAGCCCGAAGGCCACACCCTACAGACCACCGCCCTCGTGAACGAAGTTTGGCTCCGATTATTCGATTCCCCGAATGGCGATTGGAGCGACCGCAGTCACTTTTTCGCCGCCGCCGCCCAAATGATGCGCAGAATTCTGGTCGATTCTGCCCGCGCGCGCCGCTCGGGAAAGCGCGGCGGACCGCTCCCCCGCGTCAGCCTCGACGACCCGGAAGCAGGCGGAAAGATCGGAGTCATGCAGGATCGGGAAATGGTGGCCCTGGACGACGCCATGACCGAACTGGAACGAGTGGACCCGCGCAAGGTGAGAATGATCGAGCTTCGCTATTTCGCAGGCCTGAGCGTGGAGGAAACAGCGGAAGTTCTGAAAACTTCGTCGAGAACCGTAAAGCGCGACTGGACCCTGGCCAGAGCCTGGCTGAGCCGGGAACTGCGACGAGGCCGTGATAACGTCGGGGTATGACGACGGAGGAAGTGGCTAATAAACTGGTTGAGCTTTGCTCGCGGGGCAGGTTTGACGACGCGAGGGACGCCCTCTACTCACCCGATATAGTCAGCATGGAAGCCGACGCGCCCCCGGACAGTCGCGCGAAGCGAAAGGCATCGCCGCCGTCAAGGCTAAGGGCGAATGGTGGGTTGCGAACCACGAAGTCCACTCCCATGCCGTGGAAGGCCCGCTGATCGCGGGGTCTCATTTTGCGGTGACCTTCAGAATGGTCGTTACCTTCACTCCGCAAAACAAGCGGTTTGCGATGGAAGAGATTGCCATCTATAAGGTGAAAGACGGCAAGATCGTCTACGAGGAATTCTTCTAAAGCGCGGGCGACTTAATGCCCAGTTCCTGCAGCAGCGGTTTCGCCTTATACACAACCGTCAGAGCTTCAGTGATGCCCTGGGTCGCAACATGCACTGCGCGGGCCTGATCGTCCGTATACAGGAAAACCTCCGGCAGGCTCTCCAGATTGCCATCAAACGTGACGCCAATCAATTCACCGGAGGCATTCACCGCCGGACTGCCGTAGTCGCCCCCGCCAATGTCCGCGGTCGAAACGAAATTGAGCGGGGCAATCGGATCGAGCTTGTCTCTTGCATCCACCCACTGCTGCGACACCTGATAGGGGCCTTCGTTGTTCTTGCGGTAATACAAACCGCTGAACGTGGCGGCGAACGGCATCGCAGTGCCGGCGCGGTCCGTATAACCTTTGATTTCGCCAAAAGCCACACGAGGGGTGGAGGTGCCATCCGGATAATCGGAAGTTCCGAACAGACGGAACCTGTACGCCGCGATCTTTTCCGCAGCGGAGGCCTCGAGTGAGCCGATGGTATCGTCGTATTCTTTCCGGATCTTGTCCGCCGGTGGTTCCAGCAGCAGCGCCAGTTTGATCATCGGATCGTCCGACTTCGCCAGCGCGTCTTTGCTCGCGAGACTGGCGCGCACCGCCGGATCGCCGAGTTTGGAAGCTTTCACCATGGCGGCCGCCGATTCCGCCGTCGTTTTGCCCGTCAGAAATGCCTTCAGATTCAGCTCCTTGATGTCGGGTCCACCGCCGCGACCACCTGGGCCAGGTCCGCCAGGTCCGAATCCAGGACCGGGAATATCTCCGCTGCCTCTGCCACCACGGCCGCCGCCGCGTCCACCCCCGCCACCGCCGCGACCGCCTCCACTCTGGGCAAGGTTGACGGTTTTGAGCTCATCCAAATATTGGGTAAGCATAGCCGTTTCCACTGCCTCATTGACGGTCAGATCCTGATCTACGGGCAGACCGCGAACCAGTTCACGCGCCATCTTAAATAACGCCGAGCCCGGCGCGGGATCTTCTTCGAGAAGCTGATAATTCTTATCCTGATTTCCCCATTTCTTATACGCCGCATCTACTTCATCCCAAACTTTGGCCGCATCCATGCCGAGTTTTGGATTGCCCTCCACGGCGCGGCGGATTTTGAGATCGAACGCAGTCTTGCGCGTCACGAGGCGATCGTCACGCAGCCCGATGAGCTTACCCGCAGTGGTTTTGTATTCCGCCAGAAACGCCGTAAGAGTGGCCAGTGCCGCGGCCTGATCCGGACCTCCTTTCGCGACCAAACCACTGAGCGCCGTCACGCGGGGTTGCAGCGAAGCTATTTTGCGCGGCAACGCAATATCGCGAAGAAACGTCAGTTCGCCGGCTGTGATCACGCGCGAAGTCGGGCCAGGGTTTCCGGACGCGATGACGAAGTCGCCCTCTTTGACCGGCTCGGTGTTCCATTTTAAAAAATGCGGCGTGGAAGCGGGACGGCCGTTTTCCCAGGCGCGTATAAAAGCCACATCCAGCCCGTAGCGAAGATACGAGATGCTGTCGCGTTCACGGCCGAAGAAGGCAATGGAGTGCTCCGGCGCGAAAACCAGACGCAGATCGTTATAGCGCTTGTATTGATAAAGATCGTACCGGCTGCCGGAAAAAAGCCGAATCACATTGCAGACATTCCCGGTCTTTGCCGCACAATCGCGCTCGATTTTTTCGATGTTGGCGTTGCGATCGCGAAGCACCTGTGGAGACGCCGCCAGGTCTTTCGCAAGTCCCTTGGCCGTATCGTCGGTCTTGACCGCATTTGCGCCTTTCACCTGTGTGGTGACGTCTTCCATGTTCAAGAGCACGCTGGCTTCGAGGCCAGGGCAGGCCAATTCGGCGGATTGCGTGGCTGCATAAAAACCGTTTGTCGTGTAGTCGTGATCTTTACCACTGACTTTGGCTAAACAACCGGTGAGCAAATGCTGGTTCGTGAGAACAAGACCGGTCGAAGAAACAAACGACCCCGAGCCCACGCCGTTATTCAGGCGAACCGTCGCGAGGCGCAGGTTTTCGGCAATAGCGTCAGAAAGATCGGAAATATTCGAAGATCGGCTCCGTTTTGCAGAATCACCCGAAGCGCCGGTTGCTCCGCTGGGGGCGCTGGCTCCAATTGCCGCCTTAGGCCGTTGATTCCACAGCCAGATACCGTCTTCCGCCCGGGCTGTCGATGAAATGATGGCGAAAGCCGCAAAGCCGGCCAGAAGGCAAAAATTCAGCATGCACTGCGTTGATTTTCACCCTTTGCTAGTTCCAGGTCAACTGTCTCTATTCCGTAATTTTATGCCAGAACGGCATAAAACCGGTTGCATCTTATTCAAAACATTCACGATGGTGTCGCATGAAGCTCATGGCACTGTAACGTAGCCGGCCTATAACTGAAGCATGAGGTGCGACCTCCACGTTCATACGATCCACTCCGGAAAGTGTACTGTGCCCGGTTTCTCGCGCTTTTGCCTCGAATCTTACAACGAACCGCAGGCACTCTACGAAACGCTGAAAATGCGCGGCATGGACCTGGTGACCGTCACCGATCACGATTCGATCGATGCGGCGGAAGAATTGCGGAAGTATCCCGATTTCTTTTTGAGCGAAGAAGTAACCATGACGCTGCCGAGCGGCACGGAAATGCACGCCGGTGTTTATGGCATTGCGGAACGGGACCACACAGAACTGCAGCGGCGCCGTACCGACGCGGAAAGCCTGCTGGCCTACGCTCTGGAAAACCGGCTGTTCGTGACCGTGAATCACGCGTTCTCTAGTCTGACAGGCCGCCGCGCCGAACAGGATTTCACGCTCTTCGCGCACGATTTTCACGGCATCGAAGTCATCAACGGCCACATGCTGGAATGTGCGAATACGCTCGCCGTGGCTTTCGCGCTCCGGCACCGCAAACCAGTCACGGCAGGGAGCGATTCGCACACTTTGCACGGCGCTGGAAAAACATTCACCGAAATCGTTCACGCGCGCAATGCGTCTGAATTCGTGACAGCGCTGCGGCGCGGCCACGGAGTTCCGCGCGGCGAATCAGGCAATTGCATCAAGCTCACCCAGGCGATTTCGGGAATCGGCGGATCCCTGGTGCGCACGAATCCGCGGGCGGCGGTGTTAGCCCCGCTGTTTGCGTTCGTACCCGTGTTCGCGGTGGCCAACTACTGCCGCGAACGCGCCTTTGCCTGGCATTGGGGCCGGAAACGGCCCGGACATGAACCGGAAGCCGGATTGCTGGCCTATCAGGGGGCGGCCTGATGACACTCGCACGCGCCAGGGAAACCCTGTCGGCGCCGGATTACGGCCTGATGCGACGGCTCAATCGCTGGCGCGCGCCGCGCTGGTTCCGCTGGTGGATGCTGGGCGCCACTCGCGCGGGCGATGGCTGGCTATGGGGCGCGATCGGTATCGCTCTGCTGGTTTCCAGCGCGCCGCAGCGATTGCACGCTCTCGAAGCCGGTGGATCCGCTGTCGCAGTCGGTATTCTGATTTTTCATCACATCAAGAAAGCAGTAGGCCGGGTGCGGCCGCGCGATATCGAACCGCATTGCTGGGCGCGCATCGTCACTCGCGACCGGTTCTCGTTTCCTTCGGGTCACTCGACGACGGCTTTCGCTGTTGCCTTGTCGCTGGGATCCTTTTATCCCGAGGCGAGGCCCCTGCTGCTGTTTCTCGCGGCGAACGTGGCGGTGTCGCGCGTGATTGTGGGGATGCATTTTCTGAGCGACGTCATTGTGGGCTCCGGAATGGGAGCGCTGCTGGGTTATGTTGCTTTTAAGCTCGCCGCCTAGAGGCTTCGCCGGACATATGTTCCGGGAGGCAAAGGCGTGCTCGGTGCACGGTCGGGGGATTCCGCGAGAAATGGAGTCCCTCCGGCTCGGGCTCCGTTTTTTCTAATGATGTGAACCCGCGAGGATCAGTTCCACTCCCCCAACCACTCCCCGCGATGGCATCGCAACAGACAGAACCTCCTGGTAGTCGGCGTTCGTGATGTTCGTCAGCTGCAGGTAGGGCCGAACCCGCCCGATGGCATAGCCTGCGGACGCGTCCCAGACTGTGTACGGATAATGCTGCAGCCGGTTCACAATGCCGAGCCGCGTGCGGGCGATCACGCGGCTCCCGATCGAACCGCGCCACTGCGCCACTGCGCTCTGAACCGGGTAATTGAACGTATACTTGCTCATCAATACGTCGCCGTTCTCGCTCAGGCCATGTAATGCCGTGAAAGCGAGCCCGATCCTCTGGCCCCGCACGGGAGCATAGTCCGCCGACGCTTCCACGCCGGTGAAATGCAGAGTGTCGAAGTTGGTTGCCACCCACACATCGTTCACATTCGCGCGAACGTAATCGATGTCGTTCGAATCGCGCCGCTGGAAGACGGTTACGGATGCGTGCACCTTCTTAGTCAGGTAAGCGTCCATGCCGGCTTCGTAGCTCGTGGCGCTTTCCGGTTTTAGATTGGGGTTGCCCAGATCGCCGGGATCCGAATAATAGAGTTCCGTGAAACTGGGCAGGCGAAAAGCCCTGCTCACGGACGCGCGCAATTTGAATTTCGAATTCAGCCAGGCCGCGCTGCTGACCGTGGGACTGGTCGCCACCTGATGGGAGCCATAAACTTCTTCCCGGATACCGGCCGAAAATGAGAATCGTTTCGCAAAACGCAGGTCATAAACCGCATATCCGCTGCCGCGCGTGCGGGAATGCACGCCGAGATTCGTACTGTCGATGGACTCCGACAACCCCTCCGCGCCATAGCTCAAAACCGCATGATGTGGCAAATTGTCATGCCGGCGAATGCTTCCCTGCCAGTCATCGAGGAGATGCCGATTTAAATAAATCTGCGGGTCGTAACGAAAGAGTACGAACAAATCGGTGTGCCGGCGCCAGGCGAAGTTGGCCTCGGTCTTATCGCCCAGATTCTGATGGATGGAAGTGAACCAGGTCTTGATCCGTTCCCACGACGGGTAAGGGCCATAGAATTGGTTCGCGCCGTAGGGCTTATCGCTATAAGCCAGGAGAACGCTCGTGGCGCCGAGCTTCGATTTCAGCGTGCTCAGCGAGCCCAGCGACAGATTCCGGTAATCGCGGTCCCAGGCAAATCCCTCGGAAAAATCGCGCTCACCGGAAAGTTCCTCGGACCATCGAAGTCCGCCGAAATTCGTAATCACGTGCTCCTCGTTGGTGCCGAAATTCCCGAATCCAGTGTATATGCGAACATCGGGGCCTTCGAGCGGTTGGGTCAGCACGTTAACCACGCCTCCAATCGCATCCGATCCGTAGAGCGTGGACCCCGAGCCTTTCAGCACTTCCACGCCGGAAAGCATCTCGATCGGGATGGGAAGGTCCAGATTAAAGTGCCCGGTTTGGGTGTCGTTGATGCGCAGGCCGTTCAGCAGCACGAGCGTCTGCTCGAACGACGCGCCTCGGATCGAGAGATCGGCCTGAAAGCCCCCAGGCGCGCGCTCCTGAAGGTCCAGCGCCGCATCGAGGCCCAGCAGATCGAACCACGAATCGTAGAGCGGACGCTCCGTCGCGGGCAGCGGCAAGACCCCGACGTCCCGATCTGCCTCGTCGAGCGGTGCAGGCTGAGCGACACCGGTGACGATCACGCTTTGTTGCAATGGCGGAAGAGGTGCCGGCGGTGGTGACGATGGTGGCGACTGTGTTTGCGCGCACACAATACCCGTTGCGATAGTGAGGAGGACCCAGAATTTCATCGGAATTCCTACCGTACCATGAAGTTTGACGGAATCTTGTATCGTCCTGGGTAACCCGGAATGTAACGTGGATGTCTGGCTGGTCTCGCTCGTAGACGATGGCGAGATTGTCCTTTCGGCGGATGAAGAAGACCGCGCTGCCCGGCTGCGCTTTGGTACCGATCGGGCGCGCTGGATACAGGCCCGTTCGGCACTGCGAACGATCCTGGCCGCTTTTTCGGGCATACCCGCGGCGGAACTTCGATTCGTTTTGGGGCCTCACGGCAAGCCAGCTGTCGCGGACGCCGGCGGTGTCGAGTTCAGCCTTTCGCACGCCGGTGACTGGGCAATGATCGCGGTAACGCCCGGTGTACCGGTAGGGATCGATATCGAGCGGATTCGCGAAAACGTGAACATGGCCGCTTTGCTTGCCCGGCTGTCAGAGCAAAACGTGCCGGACGGCCAGACCGCGCTTTTCAGCGCCTGGACCCGGCGGGAAGCAATGACCAAGGCCCTGGGCGGCGCATTAATGGAGACGCCGGAGGGCGATCTCCGGGTCGTGAATCTTGAGGCCCCGGAGGGCTATTGCGCGTCGCTCGCACTGATCGGCCACGACCCCCTAGTCCGTCGTCGTATGGGCGCCAAAGCGGTGCCGGAACATTAAAAATCGACGTTCGCACGACCTCCTGGAACATTTTTGCAACTAATATCCAAGGTGTATCACTCAATATTTACAAGGGTGGACTGTACACCGGGAACATTCCGTGGTAAATATGAGGTATAGCCATCGGACTGTCGGCGCGGTCTCGCCCCGAATGCCCGAAGACTGAAGAACTGTCATTCCTTATACAGTGTGCCTGGCTTCCCGTCTATATCCAGCGCGAGTGCGAATCTAAAGCAGGAGTTTTGAGCCTTCATGGACTCCGATCGTAAATACAGACAACACGGCTACAACGACAGCGGTAACCACACACACGGTAACGGAAATGGCCACGGCAACGGCAACGGACAAAAGCCGAAGCCCTCGGGTCCGCGCCCTTCGCTGGATATTACCGGCCCCAGATTGCCGCGCCTCGTTCAGGCCGTCACCGCGTCCCGTTGTTACAGTTGTGCCGCAACTTTGCCGCCCGGCACCGATTTCACCGGCTCCTGCCCGAAATGCGGAGTTCAGCTCCACTGCTGCAAGCAGTGTGTGAATTTTGAGTCGTCGACCCGTTTTCAGTGCCTCAAGCCGATCCCGGTTCGCATCCCGATTAAAGACCAGGCTAACGAGTGCACTTTGTTTTCGCCGCGCGTAACGGTAGCGCGCGAAGTGTCCGGACAAAACGCGAGTCGGCCTCCTATTCCCGGCGTCAACGCTCCCGCGCCCCGAAATGCCATGGACGCGCGCGACGCGTTCGACCGGCTCTTCAGGAAATAGTCGACGCCTGTTTCAGTCGCGCCCGCAGTTCGGCCGTTGCTTCCCGATGGCACTTCAGGCATAGCGTGCGCATATTCGCAAGATCGCACTGGCCGCCGCCTTCCGCCACCGGCAGCATGTGATCTGCATCCCACAGCGATTTTCGGCTGCGTTCGGTTAGTCCCCAGTCTTTCAGAAATTTTCGCCGAGCCGCAAAATCGAAGCGCCGCATATCCCGCCGCAGCGCCAGAGTATCCGCGCCGCAGTTCGCACAAATTCCCCGGTCGCGTTGCAGCACCTGTTCCCGCAGGTAGCCAGGATCTGTCCGTAGCCTCCAGTCGTGAACGCAGGCATCGGAACAAAATGTGCGGCGTCTGGCGGGAATTTCCTTTTGGCACCACCGGCAAAGGGGGCGGCCGGTTTCACCGACTGGCAAATCCCGCGGCTTCGCCCACCCACCCGCCTTTGTGCGGGGTTTTCGTTGGTCAGTCATCAGCGCGGTCTCATAGCGCCCATCCCAAACGCCGCGTCATGCACCTGGTTATTCCGATCCACGAAAGCACTTGCCGCAAAGCCCGCTTGCGTGGGCGTACCGAAGCGCAGGTCGATCAGCGATATGCGCGTGCCGCCATCAGGATCGGGCACCGGCTGAGTGATCCACAGCGGATACTGGACAAACTCCAGCAGCATCTGAAACGGATAGATTGCCATGGCAGCCTGCATGGCCGGAGTGCGCGGCGGTTTGTAATACGTGATGGCATCGGTCGGATGAAAGTTGGATTCCAGATCCACCGGCACATCCACATAAGCATTGCTGAGTTCGGCGATGCCTCTCCACTCAAGCGGATTGGCTGTCGGAAACGCACCCACACGGCGCGGCGCGAGCCTGTTGTAAATGTGCGCATCCACAATGTT
>Ga0302319_10004942_pt1 | contig 27129 bp, 22 predicted proteins | sample Bog_T0_2_FD_203319 | JGI IMG/M metagenome (GOLD analysis project Ga0302319, IMG submission 203319) | Peat permafrost microbial communities from Stordalen Mire near Abisko, Sweden - Bog_T0_2 | ecosystem: Environmental > Terrestrial > Soil > Wetlands > Peat | place: Sweden: Abisko, Stordalen Mire... | reverse complement strand
ACCAGGCAGCGGTTACGGCCAGCATCGGTGCGGATGGCAAAGCCCAAGCCGAAGCTGGTGCCCATCTCAGGCGTAGGGCCGAAAGCATCAATTAGTAACGCGACCGGCGAATGGCGTGCCGTATTCGCGGGCAGCTGGTCAGAGGTCATGAGTTCCACGGTCTTTCTGGAAAGAATCTGATGCCCTTCCAGAACACCGCCATTCAAAAGCATTTGGCAGAAGCGCGCGTAATCGCCGGCGGTGGAATACATGCCGCCGCCACCGGAAAGCACTTTCGGCCTGATTGTTGGATCAACGACGTTCATGCTGATCGGCACATCGGCCCTGGCATAGCGCTTCGCTTGTTCAGCGGTTAGATAGAAGCCGGTGTCCGGCATGTTGAGTGGCACAGTGATCTTTTCGTGTACAAACTGATCGAACGCCATGCCGCTTACGACTTCTACTATCCGGCCGAGAACATCGGTGGAAACACTGTATTCCCAAACTTCGCCAGGCTGGTGCGCGAGCGGGAGTTTCGCAATACGTGACACCATATCAGCCAGCGAATCGGCGGTCAGTATGCCGCTTTTCTTGTACATCTCGTCCACCGGCGAGTTACCGAAGATGCCGTAAGTGAGGCCGGAGGTATGGCGGAGAAGATCTTGCACCGTCATAGCTTTTTTGGGTGCCGTTTGCTCTACGCCCACTTTGACGTCTTTAAGCTCGGGCAAATATTGCGCCACGGGAGCACCGATATCCAGCTTCCCTTCCTCCGACAAGATCATGATGGCGACGGACGTGATGGGCTTCGACATGGAGGCGATGCGAAAGATGGAGTCTTTTCGCATGGGCGTAGCTGAGCTGCGCACTTGGTAGCCGAGCGCTTCGTGCATGACGATGCGGCCGTTACGAGCGATTAGGAGAACGGCGCCAGGGATGCGTTTGCTTTCGATATCGGCGTTGGTTTGCCCACGAAGGCGATCCAGGCGGGATGAGGAGACGCCGACGTCTTCAGGACGGGTGGCGTCGGAGAAAGCGTCAGCCTGATCTTGGGCGAGAGCAACAGTGGAAAAGACGATTACGCCGAGAAATGAAACGAGCCGCAAGAACATGGCTGCAGTTTATGACAGCGTCGGCCACCTAAAATGCGAGGACCCGCCCCCATCAAGAGCGGGCCCTTCTTAAGGAAAGGAAAGCAAACCAACTTTGGAGAACGCCCTTCGAAAGAGAACGAATTGCCTTGCAGCGATTCATCCTCTTTCGTACGTCGTTGAACCAAGTATCCGCCGAAATCTAAGAGCAGGCAATTGTTCCTGGTAAGGGGATGTAACGGGCTAGGCCGGTACCCCCTTCGCCCGGGGAAGCTAGCCTGGGAATTGTACCCGGTGTAAACTGTAGTTCATGAATCGTTTATCGACTAAGATTATGACTACAGCGTTGGCCACGGCCTCGCTGCTTTCTTTAGGTGCCGCCAACTTGTCGGCCCAAGCAGGTGGCGCTGCGGCCCCGGCTACCGATGCAATGAAGACAGCGACAGCCAAGGTGAAAGCTCCAGCGACGCCTCCGCCTTCAGCCGCTGACATTGCCGACGCCAAAACCAAGGGCTTGGTGTGGGTCAACCTGAACACGAAGGTCTACCACAAGTCGGACGCCCCCACCTACGGGACCACCAAGCACGGCCAGTTCATGACGGAAGCGGATGCGCAGAAGGCCGGTTACAAAGCCGCTCAGGAACCCGTAGCCAAGGCCAAGAAGGCCGCCGCCGCTGCTGCAGCCACTGCCGCTCCGAAGCCGTAGTCCAAAAGATATTGCTAGAAGTTTTTGAGGGAGGCTCCGCATATGAGGCTCCCTTTGTCTTGTATCACTGGCCCTCGCAAGCGCTCTGCGAAGTAAATGTTTCTTCGAGTTGGCGCGTGTCAAAGCTGGCCACGTGCGGGGCGGTCTCTCCTGCTTTCTGAAGCTGGACGTCGAATGCTTTCGCCGCCAGGAGTTCTTGCAGGAACCGCTTGGGGCTGACAAACTCACTAGCTAATGCATTCTCTCCTTCGCCTTCGTAAGCGTAGCTACCGGTTTGTCCCACAGGCGTCCAGCTGCGTAGGACAGGCTTCCCGTCATCGAGCTTGATGCGCAAGAGCCACTCGCTGACCGAGTTGAGGATTCCCGTTCTAGGGTGCGGTTCCAAACGACCAGGAATCAGATAAATGCCGATGCTGGGCTTTCGGTTGTTGGCCGGCCGGTTGCATTCGATTAAGAGAACGGCGGCGTTTTTAGCGCTTGCGGCCGACTTCAGCGAAATTTGCGTCCGTATATCGCCGTCTGGGGATATCTGCCAGGATTTGACATCGGGTGCCTGCGCGAACGCGCCAAACGATGAAGTGAGAAGGAGTGCGAATAAACGTGAATACAACTGGGACTTTTCCACCGTTAAGGTAGTGTCCGGTTGGTTGGAACTTTCGCAGGCGTTTTAACCCAGGCTGGGTACTAAGATTCGGCTTCGACCATCTTCTGCGCCCGCTGCCACTGCAGTTTGTCTTGATATTCCTGATAGAGCGTGGAGAAACCCGCCCATAGGTAACCGCCCACAAACAACATCAAGAACGGCAGCGCGAAGTAGTTCATGGTTTCAATCGCAAAATCGACCATGTAGACGAAGTAAGCGCCGATGGCCAATTCCGCATAGGGGAGCCAACCGCTTTTGCGTTTGTACTCGCTCTTGGAGGCTTTTATTTTCCCGGTACCGTATTTAGCGGTGCGGGCGAAACTGGTTTGGATGCCGAGAATGGCTTCAATCACGCCTTTGGTGTTGCTCAGCGTGAGCGCCACGCCAGCCGCCATCAGCATAGGGAGAAATGCGATCATCTTCCACCACTGCTTCGGGTAGAGCACCTTCTGTGCATACATGTAGAAAGCCGAGATAGACCAGAACGACGCCACGATCAAGGGAAAATCGATGAGCACCATCTGGAAGACGCCCATGTAAAAGCGCACGATCATGACGGGCAGCATCAGCATCGACACCACAATCATCATTGGGTACGAAATGTTCGGCGTCAGGTGCATGAACGCTTCTACTTTGACGCGGAACGGGAGATCGGCTTTCAAAATGCGCGGCAGCAGTTTTTTACAAACTTGCGTCAAGCCCTTGGCCCAGCGCGCTTGCTGTACTTGAAAGCCGTATGTCTCCACCGGCAATTCCGACGGGCATTCGACATCCTTCACATACACAAAGCGCCAACCCTTGAGTTGCGCACGGTAGCTGAGATCCGAATCTTCAGTAAGCGTTTCGTGTTGCCAGCCGCCGGCATCGTCAATCATGGCGCGCCGCAGAATACCGGCAGTGCCGTTGAAGTTGAAGAACAGGCCGGAGCCGCAGCGTGCGCCATGCTCAAGCACAAAGTGCGCATCGAGCAACATGGCTTCCACTTGGGTCAAGATATTGAACTCGCGATTCAAGTACGTCCAGCGAGTTTGTACAACGCCGACACCTGGGTCGGTGAAGTAATCCACCGTCTTCTTTAAGAAATCGGTGGGCGGGATAAAATCGGCATCAAAAATGGCGATGAGTTCGCCTGTTGCTGTTTCTAAGCCTTCCTGCAACGCTCCGGCTTTATAGCCATGCCGATTTGTGCGGTGCTTGTATTCCAGCGGAAAACCGGCGGCAATGTATTCGTTGCAGAGGCGCTCGGTGAACGGGTGCGTTTCGTCGGTAGAATCGTCCAGCACCTGAATCTGCAGTAGTTCGCGAGGGTAATCGAGCTTGACCACTTCTTCGAGCAAACGCTCCACCACGAATCGTTCGTTATAGAGCGGCAACTGGACGGTAACTTTAGGCAATTGCGTGTAGGGATTCGGCGCCGTCGTCGGCAGGTTCTTCTTGAACTTCCGATAGACAAGCATCGTGTGATAGCGATGCAGGCCGTAAACCGATAAGATAGCCAAAATTCCGAAGTAAGGAATGAGAAGCGCCCAATCAAAAGGCGAGAGGCGATAAATTCCGGAGAACGTATCGTCAAACAAAGCTGTCGTTAGGCGGGATCCCAAGCTGGGCTGTGAAGCGAACAGTAGAAAAAGTGGGCTCATCGGAATGAAAAAGGCTCGCCAAGCTTGACACTCGACTCGCCAAAAATACTCCCTCTATTTTAGCGGGTTTTATATACTCTCGGTAGCCCGGAGACGCTGAAAAAGCTAAAGATTTCTTCATGTTAGGGTAGTGAGCCGTAGCGGACGGAGGGAACAAATGGCGATTGTTTTCCGTTTCTTTACTAGGAAAGGGCTCCAGCGAGATGAGAGACCATATTAGGATTTTGGGTATTCTGAATATCGTTATGGGAGGTCTTTCAGCGGCCATAGGGGTCGCCGCGATCATGATTTTCGGTGGTTTCAGTCTAGCCGCCTCGCTGCTGGGTCTTGGCGCTGGGTCCGACGCTGGCACTACTAGGACCTACGCGACCTATGCGCCGTTTTGGGCGATCGCCGCAATCGTAATCGGGAGTTTTTTCATCGTTTTAGCGCTGCCGTCACTGATTGGCGGCTGGGGTCTGCTGAAGTATAAGCCTTGGTCGCGCGTTGAAATGATTGTAGTTTCGGCATTGCATCTGTTGAACCTGCCGGTCGGCACGGCCGTGGGCATCTATGGTTTGTGGGTTCTCAACAATGAGCAGTCCCGCCAGTTGCTCGAAAGTGGCGGCGCATTTCCCGCGCAATCCAGCCCCATGCACCAGCAGCCCTTGGGCTATCCCCCGCAGGATATGAGATGAGTTTCCGGGAGCGCGACCACATCAAGACTCTCGGTACGCTGTGCGTAGCGATGGGCGGGTTGTGTTTCGTGTTTGCTTGGATCGCGCTAGCGAACGTGGGTGGTCTAGCGAGCGTTCTTGAGGCCGGTATTCCCGTCGACACCACTGGCGCCGTTACCGACAATGCGCACCCCGTTCCAGGCTGGATCGCGATAGTGCTGGTGGTACTCGCTGGCTACTTCGGCGTTTTGACGCTGCCCAATGTTATCGGCGGTTGGGGATTGCTGCGGCACAAAAACTGGTCGCGGCCGCTGATGGTCATCATTTCGAGTTTTAATCTGTTCGTCGTGCCATTTGGAACAGCGATCGGATTTTACGGACTTTGGGTACTTTTCGACGAGAGATCGCGCCGGCTGCTCGGAAGACCTCAGCACTCTTGATCCAGCATTCGCCGCGCCTCATGGAAGATTTCCGTTAACATTGACGCCGTGAGACGGCCAGTGGCCGTATTTTGTTGGCTCGGATGATAGCTTGCCAAAAGCAATGGGCCGCCGGCGTGGGTAACAAATTTGGCGCCATGCCCGAATTTGAAGCCGGAGCGGGACTTGATTTTGCCGCTGTCTTGCAGAATGGATAAATAGCCTTGCAGGGCGATCCCGCCGAGGACAACCACCAGTCTTACTCGTTTCAGGAGCGACATCTCTCGCTCTAAGTACGGCCGGCATTGGTGAATCTCTTCCAGAGTTGGTTTATTGTCCGGCGGCACGCATTTGACTGGCGACGTTATAAAGGCATCGAGAAGCTTGAGTCCGTCTTCACGGGAAACGCTGGTTGGTTGATTCGCAAAGCCCGCTTCGTACAGCGCTCGATACAGAAAATCACCGGAACGATCGCCGGTAAAGACGCGGCCGGTTCGATTCGCGCCGTGCGCTCCAGGAGCAAGGCCAATCACCAGCAGCCTCGCATTGGGATCACCGAACCCAGGAACGGGCTGGCTCCAGTATTCTTCATCCTGATAAGCACGCCGTCGCACACGTCCGACTTCTTCGCGCCAAGCTACCAATCTTGGACACAAGCGGCAGTTCACCGGCAATACTTTAAGCTGACGCATGCCCTATTTTCGCCCAGCGACGAGCGAGAACAGCCAACGTCCAGGTTTCAACCAGCGAGGCGAACTGGGTTCGGATCGGCTTTCTTGGCATGTCCCGTACCTGAGTCTTTTTGATAAGACTCCACGGAACTTGCCAATGCGTCGAGCGAAAGGCGCGACAGATCCGGGAAAGAATACGCGCGGAACATGGGCACCAAGTCTGCGAATACACGCACCAGATGCGGATCGCGCCAACCTTTGCCCGTTTCCTCCATGATGATGGACAATGCTTCTTCGGCAGAAAAGGCAGCTTTATAAGGCCGTATGGTGGTCAAAGCATCATAAATATCGGCCAATTGCAAGATTCGCGCCAAGAGTGGAATCTGTTCGCCGCGCAAACCATCTGGATACCCTAAACCATCCCACCGTTCATGGTGACTGCGAATAACGGGCAAAACCGGCTGCAGAGATTTGATCCCCACGCAGATCTTCTCGCCGCGCACGGTGTGCGATTTCATGATTTCCCACTCATCCGGCGTAAGTGGTCCCGGTTTGAAGAGAATCCTGTCTGGGATAGAGATCTTTCCAATATCGTGCAGATAGCCGCCGCGCTGCAGCGTTTGAATGTCATGCGCCGGCAGTTGTAAAGCCACGCCCATCGCCGCTGCGATGACTGACAACCGCTGGCAGTGCAAACTCAAATCCGGGTCGCGATCTTCCACCGACTTCGCCAATGAAAAAAGGACTGCTTCGGAATCGTCGAGAGAATCGACTTGTTCCTTGTGCCGCAAGTTACTCTGCACTCGCGCACGTAACGCCCGATCCCGCAAGGGCGCCACCAGAAATTCGTTCGCCCCCGCTTCGATTACGTTCACTTCCGATTCAAGATTCTCCGATTCGGCCACCACAAAGATTTGCAGAAATTTCATGCCCGCCCTATTGCGAACTTCCCTGCAAAAATTGGCCGCGCCCAGTTCCGGCGCTCGTAAATCCAGCAAGACTAAATCAATTGCTTCCTTGCCCAAAATGGACAAGCCCTCAGAAGTGCTACTCGCCTCGAAGATCTTATCTGCTACATCTTCCAAAACTTGCAGAATGTGCCAGCGGCGGGCAGCGGCCGGGTCTACAATAAGAATCCTTCCTGCTTTCTTGCCCCGCTCCTGAGCCGCGTTTTCGGGCGGAGTCGCTGCAGCAATTTCCACCTCATCCACTACGCGCAACGTGTTCAATCTGTTTAAGGCCGCCATTCCGCAAATTTTTCTCTGAGTTTCTATCGACCTAAGTGCTCCCCGCCTTTAACTCCTCTACATCCAAAAACCATTCAAACGACCAAAAAGTACTAGTTGGCGAACCCACCCTGCCTGAAAAACACCTTAATCCGCTCCACGCAAAGCTAATTCGCCACCACCCCCGTTTCTCATGTTCTAATTGAGTGTGGATTTGATCCGTAAACACTTGTCTCTTCCACGTACGCCAGGAGGCCACTACTCTGTCCACTAAGATCGGCGGCGCCCCCGCCCAAGTTCGTGAACCAGCCGACCGCTGGACCACTACCGATGCCGCCGAAATGTACGATGTCGCCAGCTGGGGCAAAGGCTATTTCTCCGTTGGTCAAAACGGCCACCTGTTTGTCCATCCCACCAAGGAAACGAATCGCGCCATTGATCTGAAGCAACTCGTGGATACGCTCGGCTGGCGCGGCATCTCCCTGCCCATCCTCATTCGTTTTGCCGACATCATCAAACATCGCCTGGGCGAAATTCATCAAGCGTTCGAAAGCTCCATTCGTGAGCACGGTTATCAGGGTACCTATTGCTGCGTTTATCCAATTAAGGTCAATCAACAGCGCCAGGTTGTCGAAGAGGTTTTCCGTTACGGCCGCGCCTACAAATTCGGTCTCGAAGCTGGTTCGAAGCCCGAACTGCTTGCCGTCCTAGCTATTGCCGATAACGCCACGCCCATCATCTGTAACGGCTTCAAAGACGACGAATACATCGAAATGGTCATGCTGGCCAAGAAGATAGGCCGCCAAATCACGCCCGTTGTCGAAAAGTACACCGAACTTGAGCTCATCGTCAAACATGCCGAGCGCGTTGGTGTCAAACCTACCATTGGCATTCGCGTGAAACTCGCCAGCCGTGGTTCCGGCCGTTGGAAATCTTCCGGCGGTTATCGCTCCAAGTTCGGCCTCACTGTCAGCGAAGCGCTCAAGGCGGTTCAGTATCTCAAAGAGCGCGGCATGGAAGACAGCCTCAAGCTTCTCCACTTCCATCTCGGCAGCCAGATAACCAATATCCGGCAGATCAAAGCAGCCGTCATAGAAGCCGCGCGCATCTATGTCGATCTACGCAAAGTTAGCCCGGGCCTCACCATCCTCGACGTGGGCGGTGGCCTCGGCGTCGATTACGATGGTTCACAAACAGATTTCGAATCGAGCGTTAACTACACTCTCGAAGAATACGCGCGTGACGTTGTTTATCACATCCAAAGCATTTGCGACGAATCCGAAGTTCCTCACCCGAACATCATCACCGAAAGTGGCCGCGCCGTTGCCGCCTATCACAGCTTGCTTGTGTTCAACGTTGTAGGAGTCAGCGGTTATGGCGAAGAAGAACTGCCGCCCACCGTTCCTGAAGATTCTGAACAGGCCCTGATCGACTTGAATGAAACGCATCGCGCCGTCAGCAAGAAGAATTTGCTCGAGTCTTATCACGACGCGCAGCAGGCTCTCGATTCAGCGCTCAACCTTTTCAACCTCGGCTATCTTACGCTCGAACAGCGCAGCCTGGCTGAAAACTTCTACTGGGCCATCTGCCGCAAGATTCTCAACATCGCCAAAGAGCTTGATTACTTCCCGGAAGAACTGGAAGGCCTGCCCGGCTTGCTCGCCGATACTTACTTCTGCAACTTCTCACTCTTCCAAAGCATGCCCGATAGCTGGGCCGTCAAGCAGTTGTTCCCGCTCATGCCCATCCACCGGCTCGACGAATCACCCAGCCGCTTAGCCGTGCTTGGCGACATCTCGTGCGATTCTGACGGCAAGGTAGACCAATTCATCGACCGTCGCGATGTCAAGAAGACGCTGCCGCTCCACTCCTTTCAAAGTGATAGCCCCTACATTCTCGGCGCGTTCCTTCTCGGCGCTTACCAGGAAATCCTCGGCGATCTTCACAACCTATTTGGCGACACGAATGCCGTGCACGTGAGCCTCGACGAACATGGTGAAGTTGTTCTCGACACCGTGGTACAAGGCGACACCGTGCGCGAAGTTCTCAACTACGTGCAATACAACACGCAGTCTTTGCTCGACGCCTTCCGCAAAGACGTGGAGCTCGCTGTGCGCGAACAGCGTGTCGGTTATGAAGAGGCGGGCCGCCTTCTCAAGTTCTACGAAGAAGGTTTGCAAGGATACACGTATCTGGAGCAGTAGCCAGCGCAAGGGGCACGTTTAACAGTGGCCGATCCTCTACGGATCGTTCTCGTCGCGCCGCGCAATCCGCTCAACATCGGAGCCGCGGCGCGCGCCATGAGCAATTTCGGCTTTACGCAAATGCGCCTCGTCAATCCGTACGACGTTGCGTTCAAAGAAGCGCGCTCTGCAGTCCACTCGCATTACATTCTCGAGAACGCGCAGGTCTTCCCTACCCTGGCCGAAGCCATCGCCGATTGTGAGCTCGTCGCCGGCACTACGTCCGTCGGCCATCGCGAACTGCATCTGCCCCTCTACCGCCTTGAACCGGCCGCCGAAATTATCCGCGAGCATCTCACTGCCGAGAAACCCGTCGCCCTTCTCTTCGGCTCCGAAAAGTTTGGCCTCTCGAATGAGGACATGAGCTACTGCCAGTGGCTCTTACGCATCCCAGCGCGCGCCGAACACGGCTCCATCAACTTAGGCCAAGCCGTCGCTATTTGTCTATATGAACTGCGGCGCGACGCCCAAGCCATTTCCCAACGTTTAGCTCCCGCTCCCACAGCCTCGGCTGAAGAACTCGAACGTATCACTACGCAACTTCTCGAAATCCTGAACCAATCCGGTTACGTCAACCCCACCACCGCCGAATCCACCGAACTCAAAATCCGCCGCCTCGTCCGTCGCCTCGGCTTGCCCGCCGGCGATACGGTCACCTGGCTCGGCATCTTTCGTCAGATCCTGTGGAAGCTCAGCAAAACTGGATCGCCGTGAATGCTATTCTGAATCGCGATGACGAAGGTACAGCTCACGTTTAAGCTATCCCGCATTCTGAACGACGACGATCTGAAACAAATCGCCCGTCTGCACGCTGTTTATGGCCTCTTCGTTGCACGTTTGGCCAACACCGGTGACGAATTATTCATTGAGTACGACGCCTCGCGCTTCATGCCCAAAGAAGTCCGCGGCGTCCTTGAGCAGCACGGCATTCCTGTCCAGAAGTAAACTCACTGCCGCCTCAATAATGCAGGCTACGATGGGCCCATGTCCACCATCCTTGTCACCGGCGGCTCTGGCTTCATCGCTGGCCACATAATCCTTCAACTTCTCCCCGCCGGCCATGAAGTCCGCACTACGGTTCGCAACCTGAGTCGCGAGCCTGAAGTCCGCGCTCTGCTTAAGCGGCACGGCGCCGACCCTGGCGATCGCCTCTCGTTCTTCGCCGCCAACCTCGAAAGCGATACTGGTTGGCAAGAAGCCGTCCATGGCTGCAACTATGTCCTCCACGTCGCCTCGCCGTTTCCGTTCACCGTGCCCAAAAACGAAGACGAACTCATCATCCCTGCCCGCGACGGTGCTCTTCGTGTCCTTCGCGCCGCCCGCGATTCGGGCATCAAGCGCGTCGTCCTCACGTCGTCTTTTGCCGCCATCGGTTACGGTCATCCCGCACAAACTGCGCCCTTCGACGAAACCAGTTGGACCGATCTCAACGGCCCCGGCCTTTCGCCTTACGTCAAATCGAAGTCCATCGCCGAACGCGCCGCCTGGGATTTCATCGCTAAAGAAGGCGGTGCTCTCGAACTCGCCGTCGTTAATCCCGTCGGCGTCTTTGGACCCGTCCTTGGTCCTGACCACGCCGCCTCGATCCTCGTAGTGAGTCGACTCATGGACGGCTCCATCCCCGGCTGCCCGCAAATTTCCTTCGGCGTCGTTGATGTGCGCGATGTCGCCGACTTACACATCCGCGCCATGACCAATCCCGCAGCCAAGGGCGAACGATTTCTCGCTGTCGCGGGCGATTCCATGTCCATGCTCGCCATCGCTCAGTTACTAAGATCACGTCTAGGCAATGCCGCGAAGAGAGTTCCCACGCGTCAACTCCCCAACTGGCTCCTCCGCGTTGTGGCCGTCTTCGACGCGCAAGTACGGCAGATCGTTCCCGAACTCGGTAAAGTGAAAAGCGCCTCGAATGAAAAAGCTAAACGTATCCTCGGTTGGTTGCCGCGTTCGAATGAAGAAGCAATTATCGCCACCGCCGAAAGCTTGCTAAATAAAACTGCTTGACACATTGTACACTTCGAATGTACACTACTCTCGGGTATCAAAACTTGTTATGCGAACATCTATTTCGAAGTTACTTCTCCTCTCCGCATCCCTAACCACCATGCTCGCCGCCCACGACATTACCGGCGATTGGCTTGGTACTCTCAAAACGCCAGGCCCTGAACTCCGCATCGCCCTGCACATTGCCAAAGCCGCCAGCGGACCTCCCACGATCGTGCTCGATAGCGTGGATCAAAATGGCAGTTGGCCCGCTTCCGGTGTCAGCGTACAAGACGGAACTCTCAAATTCACCATTGACGCCGTCCACGGCTCCTATGAAGGCAAAATCAATTCCGACGCCAGCGTCATCGCCGGCACGTGGATCCAAGGCTCGCCTCTCCCACTCGAGTTTCACCGCGGAGCTATAAAAACTCCCAAGGCCGCCAAACCCTCCGACATTGACGGCACTTGGTCTGGCGTTCTTGACGCAGGCGCTGCCAAACTTCATCTGACTTATCACATCGTGAATACCGAGGACGGACTCACCGCCACCATCGATATCCCCGAACAAGGCGCCAAAGGCCTCCCAGTCACTGTCACTCGCGACGGTGCCTCTCTGAAACTCGAATTGAAGATGGCCGGCGCTCTTTTCGACGGCAAAATCGCCGCTGATCTGAAAACGATCCCCGGCACCTTCACCCAAGGCGGCGCCAACATTCCGTTAGTTCTAACTTCCGTGAAAGACGCTGCCGCATTACAAACGCCGAAGCGCCCGCAAGATCCTGTTAAGCCTTACCCTTACCGTGACGAGGACGTCTCTTACGACAACAAAGTCCAGCACCTTCACTTGGCGGCCACTCTCACTGTGCCAACCGGGAAAGGCCCGTTTCCCGGCGTGGTTCTCATCACCGGTTCCGGCCCGCAAGATCGCGATGAGGCTCTTCTCGGCCACCGTCCTTTTCTCGTCCTGGCCGATTACCTCACGCGCCAAGGCATTGTTGTCCTCCGTGTTGACGATCGCGGGATTGGCAAATCCACTGGCACCTTCGCCACCGCCACCACAGCCGATTTCGCTACCGACGTGGAAGCCAGTCTTGCTTATCTCAAAAGCCGCGCTGAAGTGAACCCTCACAAACTCGGTCTGATCGGTCACAGCGAAGGCGGCGTCATCGCACCCATGGTGGCGGCCCGCAATCCCGACGTCGCCTTCATCGTCCTCATGGCCGGCACCGGCGTTCGCGGTGATGAACTCCTGGTCGCCCAATCTCGCGCACTCCAACTATCTATGGGAGCCACCCAAGCCGACGCGGACAAAAACTCCGCCATCGAACGCGAAGTTCTGAAACTCGCTGAGAACGAAAAAGACGATGCCATTCTTGAAAAGAAGTTTCGCGAGATAGCCGGCGGAAAAATGTCCGATGCGCAAATCGCAACTCAGCTCAAACAGATACGCTCACCCTGGTTTCAATACTTTCTGCAATACGACCCGGCCGTCGCTCTCCGCAAAGTCACGTGCCCCGTACTTGCTCTCAATGGTTCCAAAGACACGCAAGTTCCAGCGACTCAAAACCTCCCAGCCATCCGCCAGGCCCTTCAAGCCGCCGGCAACACTCACTTTGAAACGGTCGAACTCCCAGGTCTGAACCATCTCTTCCAAACCGCCCAAACCGGGTCTCCCAACGAATACTCCCAAATCGAAGAAACCATCTCTCCCATCGCCCTCAACAAGATCTCGTCCTGGATCCTCAAACAAGCTTCCGCCCTAATGTAGTCTTCTTTTATCACCTTTCTCGGACCGATCTTTGTTCAGCTATTGCCTCTCCTCGTCGTCATCTTCCTTCTATATGCCGTCATGCAAGCCGTCATTTCCTTAAAACGAATCGCGACCAGCCTGGAAGATATAGCCACTCATCTGCGCAGGACCGGCGGCGTCTTTAATCGCTGAGACTAACCAATTCAGTTCCCAAATAAATCGAACTAACCGTCTCCCTTCCACGTCGTCTGAAAGAACACGTATGCACGAACTGTGGAACGACATCCGCTTTGGCGCCCGCATGATCCGTAAAAGTCCCGGCTTTACCGCGGTAGCCGTTCTCACACTGGCTCTCGGCATCGGAGCCAGCACAGCCATGTTCAGTTTCGTAGACGGAGTCATGCTCAAACCTCTTCCCTACGCGAATCCCGAACGGATCATTGAGGTCTGGGAGAAACCTCCCAAAGGAGACCGCAATGGCGTCTCGACCATGAACTTCCTCGATTGGAAAAATCAGAATACAGTCTTCACCGCCATGGCCGCCGAAACAGGCGGATCTGTCACTCTCACCGGTGGGCCGGAACCTATTCAACTGCGTGGCTCCCGCGTCTCCGCCCCGTATTTCAATATCTTCGGAGTTAGGCCCGCGCTGGGCCGCACGTTCGCGCCCGATGAAGATCAGGCTGGCAAGGAACAAGTTGTCGTCTTAAGTCATCGCATCTGGCAGACGCAGTTTGGCGCGAACCCGCATTTGCTCGGCCAGAAGATCATGCTCGATAACCGCCCTTACGATGTCATCGGAATTCTTCCTGCTGAAACCCGCTTTGACCGCGGCTGGCAGGATATCTGGACTCCTTTGGCCTTTGCCCCGCAAGACCGCACTCGCGACTTTCACTGGATGCGCGTCTGGGCGCGTCTTAAACCGACTGTCACTTTCGCCGCGGCCCAACAGCAGATGTCCGGTATTGGCTCGCGCATTGCCGCCGCCTACCCGCAGTCGAACAAAGATTGGGGCGTCAGGCTTGATCGTTTTCAAGATCGCGTAGTTGACGATCACCTCAAAACCGCTCTTTGGATATTGCTAGCTGCGGTGGGAGCCGTCCTCCTCATCGCCTGTGTCAATCTCGCGAATCTTCTCCTAGTGCGCGCCTCCGCTCGCGAACGTGAAGTCGCGGTTCGCACGGCCATCGGCGCCAAATCCTGGCAACTCCTCCGTCAGTTTCTTACCGAGAGTCTCCTACTTGCTTTCTTGGGAGGTTGCTTGGGAGTTGGCGTCGCTATCGGCCTTCTCCGACTTCTCCAACACTCACTCCCACAGTTTTACCTCCCATCCGAGGCGTCAGTCGCCGTCGACCTCCGCGCGCTCTTCTTCATGTCACTGTTGGTAATCCTCACCGGTGTGCTCTTCGGAGTCGCCCCGGCATTTCAAGCAACCAGAGTAGATGCGGCTGATGCCCTAAAAGAAGGTGGCCGCTCGAACACCGTCAGTGCTGGCGGCGTTCGTCTCCGCAGTCTTCTCATTGTCAGTGAAGTCGCTCTCGCTTTCACCTTGCTCTCGGCCGCCGGTCTCTTAATTCGCAGCTTCTATCAACTGCAATCCGTCGATGCCGGCTTCGATACCACCAACGTCGTCACCGCCTGGCTTCCAATGGATGATAAACAATACACCCAAGCCAATCAAATCTCCGAATATTACCGGCAAATCGTAAATAAGATCGATGCCGTTCCCGGCGTGCGGGACGCGGCGATTACCTCTTCACTACCGATGAATGGCTGGGGTTACGGCATGCCCTTTCAAATTGCGGGGCAGCCTGTAACCGACGTTTCGAATCGGGCAGCCTGCTTTTTCAAAATGGTCAGTTCTAGCTATTTCACCTCGTTGGGTATGCACCTCCGCAAAGGCCGCGGCCTTTCCGAAACCGATACACAAGCCGCTGCCCCGGTCACGGTGATTAACCAAACAATGGCCAACAAGTTCTTCAAGAATGAAGATCCCATCGGCAAACGCATTCTCATTCAGAAGATAGTTCCCGCCCGACACGAGTTGGGAGCCGACGTTCCCTGGCAGGTGGTGGGAATCGTAGCCGACGAAAAGGTAGACGGCCTTGATGACTTTAGCCCTGGAGTCTACGTTCCCATGGACCAGAGTCCCACTGTCGGCTCGGGCATAGTGGTGAGAGGAAGTCTAGACCCGAAAAACCTGGTCAAGTCGATTGCGAAAGCCGTTTGGGAGGTGAACAAGAACCAGCCGCTCACTGACATAAAATCGCTGGAGCAGGTAAAGGCAGAATCGTTGGGAGGAAATCGCCTGCAAACCTCCCTATTAGTCGCTTTCGCTGCCACTGCTCTTATGCTGGCAGCCATTGGTTTGTTCGGCGTCATCTCCTACACCGTCCGCCAACGCACTCATGAACTGGGCCTTCGCTCTGCGCTGGGCGCGTCTTCTTGGGATCTTCTGCGACTCGTCATCCAGCAAGGTCTTGGACTCACAGCCATCGGATTAGTTGTAGGCATCGCCGCTTCCTTGGCGCTGACTCACTTACTAGCTAGTCTGCTGTTTGAAACCAGCCCCCGCGACCCGCTCTTCCTCACCATCGCTGCTTTCGTTCTGGCGCTGGTAGCATTCTGCGCGAGCTTAATCCCAGCCCTACGCGCGACAAAAGTGGACCCGATGGTCGCTTTGCGCTACGAATGAGTTCTGGCCCCCAGGCCTCCCAACTTCTCCAAACCAGAGCCCAGCGCTATACCTACCGTATAGGCCAGTTCATCCCACCACGAAAACGTCGACCCCAAGATCATGTGCCCAACCGTCGTCGCTCGAATTGCGTTGATCCAAGGCGCTTGATAGATCTGACTAAACTCATCCGCGTAAGCCGTTAACAGTGCATAGACGGCGCGTCTCCCAACGGAAAGCTCTGGTCTGCAAAATCCCCAAATCAGAAAAACCAGCAACGCCCAAAGTGCGTCTCCCGGATATTTGCCGAATATCGATGGAAACAACAGACCCGGAAATTTCCGCGATGCCAAACCGAGCAAAATAACGACAACCGCAAACGCCGCATAAATAAGCCGCCGGCGCGTCACCGCTGGTCCATCACTAACACCCTTGGCATCGGGTGAACCTCGCAACTGAATCCAGCATTCGCTCGAATAACAGGGTCCGCTTCCACCAGCGCTAACGGATCAGCGCCCTCCTCTAACCGAATAATCCCCACGCCAAAAGTCCCTTTAGGATCGGCAACAGGACCAACCAACACAACACGTCCCTGTTTCATCTGCTCCATCCAATAAGCACCATGGCTTTGCATAAGTTGACCCTCCGCTGGCGTAATGTCGGCTGGAAACGTCGGGCGTGGAGAAATCAATTTATAGAAATAATAATTCATAGTTTCTGACTCGTCACTAGTTTTACTTGCCTGCCGGCGTTATGGTCGCTGATCACAATAGCTCCGTTGTCCAGTATCACTTCATCCACCTTCTGAAAGCCCGCCGGTATCTTTGTATAGAACATCAAGAAACGCGCCTGTATCTTCGCTTTTGCCGGCAACCATCGATAAGTCGGCGTGTCAAACATTTTTCCCATGCTAATCGCCTCCCGCCGCGGCACATCGTAAGGCTGTGTGCCGAACTCCATCCCACGCGCCATCTTCTCCGTTGCCGGATAGAAGCCCCAATACTGCAGCCAGGGATAGTCAGACCGTTTGAATATATAGCCAATTAGCAATCCCTTCTTCGCATTGATGGCCGTCACCCACTCCACTTCACGCGACGGATCCAATAAAGTCGTCGCATGATCCAGAAAGTGAGGCTTGGCCGGTGTCTCTCGCAAATTCACCGTGCTTCCGTCCAAGCTGGGAGCCGTCGGCCAAGCAAAATCTTTGCCTGGAACAAGCCGCCGTTCCGCATCCTTCATCCCTGTCCCCGTGTACGGACGCGTCTGCGATCGCGTTCCTGAAAAATCAACTACGGTCACCCCGGGTTCTAGAAAAGGCGACCCAATCGTCGCGTGCTCCGCCCAGTTCACCGGCCGGTCAAAGCCTAGCAGATTCTCTAACTCACTCTCCACCAGCACCACATTCTCACCGTCGTTCAACTTGAACGTACGCGTGAAATTCTCCTCTACCAGCGGTAACGTGGCCGTCATTGTCACCACTGTTGTGGCCCCCTGCCTATCTGGGTGCATCGAGAACACCTCCGTATGGGCCTCCCCATGGCCAGGCAATCCCGCCGCCCGTTCCTCTTTCGACACTGGCCCGAACCCATCCACACACACAAACACCCCCGCGCCACCATCGAACTGCGCCGCCGGCCTCCCAAGTTCGCGCGCCATCCGAATCGGATTCCATAAAGGGTTCAGCTTCTCCGCATCGTCCACCAGCGTCACACTCGCCAGCGTGCTGCCCTTCGTTGTCACCTTAATCTCTAGCTTCGAATTTGCCAAGATCGCCGCTGGGTTCCCTTCAAAATCACCTCCGTGGACATAGTTCTGTCCCCAGGCCGCACCTAGCAGCCACATCATTACGCTAATGAACTTGATCGCCTGCACGCGTTCGAGAATATCAGAAACTGCGGCGCCGATCATCTCTCCACAAATTGGGGTCGTTTTTCTCCACAAATTGGGGTCGTTTTTGCCAGCGCAGCCTAAGTGCGGCGCAGGCGTAAAATTGCAGTGCCTGTTCTCACCAGGAGCGGCTCGTTTTTCTGATGACAAATCTTTGAAAAATTGTTTCTTCAATGCTTTCAGTAGCCTAGCTTCAAAAACCTGGCTAGCTCTGCTTGCTATTGAGCCATCATTGAGCAGGAAACGATACCCATGAAAGGCACAACCAAACCACACTCAGCAAATTCAATTGATAATTGCTGCGTTATACAGCGCTCTTAAGAAGAGTAAACACCTTCGTCGATTCTTCGCTTCCGTTTGGCAAAAAACGCCGTTTCTTCGCCCTACGCTGCTGGAAAAGCGAAATATATCGGTTGGCTTCAGTAGCAGGCAGGAGTCTTCGAGCCGCTAAGCTTGATTGCCGTTTGTCTTGACTTACTGCGCTCAACTGCGACATGATTCTAAGCTAGTTGGGTTCCGGTTGTAACGTTCCTGGGGTTGGTATCACTGCGTTTCTGGTAGGAGGGGGAAATTGAAACTGCGTCTCATCAGTGTGTGTGGAGCAATGACGTTCGCTGCTCTCGTATTTTTTGCAGCCTGTTCAAGTTCGAACAAGCCGAAGGCTGGCGAAGTTCTCGACGAAGCGCGCCAGGCGAATCGGCCGGCCAGTTCGTTCGCTGCAGCCGACGAAGATTATTTCCATGATATGGACGGAGCGCTGGCGCTCTCGCCCGAGGAAATCAAAGGCCGTAACATGTGGATCGTCTGGACTGGCGGCAATGACCATATGTGGAACGAGTTGACGACAACCAGTTTTGGTGCCCTCGACCTGCTGAAAACTGTCTCCTCCCATCCCAGCCTGAAGTACAGTCGCGATAATCGCTGGAATTATTTGGGATTGGTAAATGAACCTTGTTTTCAGAAACCCACAGGACCCGATCCCAAGCGCTTTGGCCTCTGGCTCGATCAACGTTCAGCGGGCTGTGCCCCAGATCCCTTTGAAAATGAAAGTAAGTATCCGGGCGTCAAAGTTGGTGCTCGCGGAACCAACCTCCCAGCCGGTTCCTTCTATGGTTACGCCTCAGGCATTGTTGGCCTGCGTCTGTTCCCCAATCCTGACTTTGATGAAGCCGCCGCCAAGAAATGGGACGCCCAAAGGTACTACACCGATCCTTCGTACTACAACTCAAGAACTCTCATCAAGCCGTTTCGCGTGGGCATGTCTTGTGGCTTCTGCCATGTGGGTCCGAGCCCCATCAAACCTCCCACCGATCCAGAGAATCCCAAGTGGGAAAATCTGGCTTCGAATGTGGGCGCGCAATATTTCTGGATCAACCGCATCTTCGACTGGAATGCTGATGAAACCAGCTACATCCATCAAATGTTCAGCACCTCGCGTCCTGGTACTTTGGACACGTCTCTCGTGTCTACCGACAACATCAACAACCCACGCACCATGAACGCCGTTTACTCGCTCGGCCCAAGGTTGGAAATGGCCAAGCGCTTCGGCAAAGAGACTCTCGCCGGCGGGAGCGCCAATAACAAACAGTTCAATGATTTTGTCCCTGCTTCATCCCCACTATCCCAATTCTTCGTAGCCCCATCCACCTCCTACTCACCGCGCGTCTTAAAAGATGGCTCCGATTCAGTGGGCGCCTTGGGAGCACTGAATCGCGTATACATCAACATTGGTCTCTTCAGCGAAGAATGGTTCCTCCACTTCAACCCGCTAGTGGGAGGCAAAAGAGTCTCGCCCATTGAGATAACCACCGCACGGAAAAACTCCGCCTTTTGGGAGGCCACCGAAGCACAAACTCCCAACATGGCCCTTTTCTTCCTGAAGACCACTGGGCCGCACCTGTTGAAAGACGCACCCGGAGGTGCAGGTTATCTCAGTAAATCGGCCGCCGTTATCAATCAAGGCAAAATGGTTTTCGCCGAGCGCTGCGCACGCTGTCACTCAAGTAAACTCCCGGCCGCCGCTCCTGGTTTGGATCCAGGCGGCTGCTCCGGTAGCGGCTATCTCGATTGCTGGAACAAATATTGGGCTTGGACCAAGACGGACGACTTTAAAACCAAAATGCGCGCCATTGCCAGCGCGCCAGATTTTACGCAAAATAACTTTATGGCGGCCGAGTTTCGCGTCCCCGTAACACTGCTGGAAACTAACGCCTGCAGTCCGCTAGCCACCAACGCTATTCGTGACAATATCTGGGATAACTTTTCCTCCGAGACCTATAAGCAACTCCCATCAGTCGGTGAGATCACCTACTATGACCCCTTCACTGGATCTCCCAAGCAATACAAGATGCCCGCGGGTGGGCGCGGCTATACCCGTCCAGCGTCCCTCATCAGTCTATGGTCCACTGCGCCTTTTTTATTGAACAATTCTGTGGGCAAATTCAATCCAAGCCCAAGCGTCGAAGCCCGCATGGATTCTTTTCAGGATTCCATCAAGAAGATGCTCTGGCCTGAGTTGCGTGATAAAGACAGCATTCTGGGAGATAAGCTCCCCGGCACGATTGACCGCACCACCGCTCGATCCTATTTGCGCATTGCGCGTGGTTTCGTTCCAGACAATCTGCAAAAACTAATCCCGTTCGGACAGCGTGTCTTCCCCTCTGTATTTGGCGACGGTGGCATTCAGATTGGGCCGATACCAACAGGCACTCCGGTTGACTTGCTTGCCAATCTAAACATTCTCTCGGAAGACAGAGACCCGGCCGCCTGGGCTGCTCATGATGCCAAGGTGCTCGAACTGGCTCTCAGATTGAAACACGATCTCGAAGCCCTTCCCGCGAACGCCACCGAAGACGACGCCCGCCGGGTCTTCGTCAATTTGGAGCAGCCGCTGATGGACTTAAGTAAGTGTCCAGATTTTGTCGTGAATCGCGGTCACTACTTCGGTACAAGCCTGTTTAAAGAAGAACCCGGCCTAACAGATCAGGAGAAGAACGCGCTAATCGAGTTCTTAAAAACACTGTGAGCAACGCGGATTTTGACTACATCATCGTGGGTTCAGGGGCTGGCGGTGGCCCCTTAGCCGCCAACCTCGCTAAGGCCGGCTTTAGCGTCTTACTTATGGAGGCCGGTGGCGATCCCTGCTCTGAAGACGAAACCGGTAGGCTCCTTTATGAGGTGCCTATTTTTCATGGGCTTTCTACCGAGTACAAGCCCTGCGCCTGGGACTATTTTGTTCGCCATTACAGTGACGATGCCCAACAAGCCAAGGACTCCAAAGCCGTAAAGTTCAACGGCAAAGACAGCATCTTTTATCCGCGCGCCGGCACCTTGGGAGGTTGCACGGCACACAACGCCATGATCACCGTCGTCCCACAAGACAGTGACTGGAATAACATCGCGCAAATCACTGGCGACGAGTCCTGGCGACCTGCCAAAATGCGCGGCTACTTTGAACGCCTCGAAAACTGCAAGTACGTCCCACCTCCCGGTTCCATTCAAGGTGCATTCAGTAATGCGCTGAGTTCCGTTGCTGAGTTGCTCAAAGGGAAAGAAGACTTTCGCGATTTCACCCATGGCCATGGCTTCAGCGGCTGGCTTCCCACCTGCGAAGCCGACCCCAAGCTGGCGTTGAAAGATCCTGAAATTTTGAGCATTCTTCTGAGTGCCATCAATTCCGCACTCTGGAAGGGCGTAGGAGATCCGTTCATTCGTTTGGACACCCGCTTCGATCCAAACGACTCTCGCAATGGCTCCGACAGTCCAGAAGGGCTGGCCTTCACGCCGCTCGCGGTTCATAACGGCAAACGCAGAGGCCCGCGCGACTACGTACTGAGCGTGCAGCAAGCATCTCCTGACCATCTCACTATCAAGAAGAACGCTCTTGTCACTCGCGTTCTGTTCGAAGGCAAGCAGGCGATCGGTGTTGAATTCATCGACAAGGCCCACGTCTACGATGCCGATCCTCAGGCCATCGCTGAGAGAGACGCGCTGCCCCGCCAGCAAATCCGCGCCAAGCGCGAAGTCATTCTCGCCGCCGGAGCTTTCAACAGTCCGCAGCTTCTCCAACTCTCGGGCATTGGACCCGAGGCTGATTTAGAACGCCTCGGTATACCGGTCATGCTCGACCTCCCAGGAGTCGGTCAAAACCTTCAGGATCGTTATGAAGTGACCATCATCTCCGATTTCCAACGTAATTTCGCACTACTGAGCGGAGCCACGTTCGCGCCGCCAGTGGGAGGTGCTTACGACATCGACTTCGAACAATGGAACAGTTCGGGCACCGGCGTTTACGCCTCTAACGGCTCAATCGTCGGCATCATTAAACGTTCGGAAAAAGGATTGCCCGATCCCGATCTTTATATCTTCGGTCTCCCCGGATACTTCAAAGGCTATGTCCCTGGCTATTCACAGCAGTTCGAGCAATACCGCAACCTCTTCAGTTGGGCCATTCTCAAAGCTCGCACGAACAATACAGGTCAGGTGCGTCTGAAGTCTTCAAAACCTTGGGAGCAGCCCGAGATCAATTTCCAATACTTCGGAGATGGCAAGAGAACTCCGGACCCGGACTTGGAGGCCGTTCTCAGTGCCGTCCACTTCGTACGTCAGATGAACTCCCATCTTGCGGAACTCAAAGTCATCTCCGACGAGAAAGTCCCGGGGCCCGCTTGTCAAACTGATGATCAACTACGGGCGTTTATCCGCAACGAAGCCTGGGGTCACCACGCATCTTGCACCAATAAAATCGGTGTCGCGAGCGATCCTATGGCAGTAGTCGACAGTCGCTTCCGCGTCCTAGGCACGCAGGGCCTGCGTGTCGTGGATGCCTCTGTCTTCCCAAAAATCCCCGGCTATTTCATCGTCTCCGCTGTCTACATGATTAGCGAAAAGGCCTCCGATGTCATCACGGAGGATGCGTCGCGCTAGTCTGGTGAGGAATGCGTCATACGTTGGGAGTGCACCCCGTGCGCGAGGCTTTGCGCGCCCGTCGTCCACTGGATAAGGTGTTGGTTGCGAAGGGATCAGGCGGCCCGCGAATTCAGGAAATCGTTGATTTATGCCGCGATCAATCGGTCCCGGTGCGCTTTGAGCCAAGAGAAATGCTTGATCGGCTTAGCAAAGGCTTGCCCCATCAAGGCGTAGTTGCCTTCGGAGCGGCGCACGGTTTCGTCGAGCTTAGTGAAGTAGCCGAAGATGCGCAACTCTTGGTATTGCTGGATGGCGTAGAGGATCCTCACAACTTGGGAGCTATCATTCGCACGGCCCACGCGGCCGGAGCCAATGCGATTATCGTTCCCGAACGGAGAGCCGCCCCACTCACAGAGACAGTGGAACGAGCGGCCGCCGGCGCCATGGAGTACCTCCCAGTCGCGCGCGTCACCAATGTAACGCAGTGTTTGGAAAAGCTTAAACAGCAAGGCTTCTGGATCTACGGCCTGGATGAACAAGGAACCGAGCTTTATACGGAGGTCGAATACGCACGCCCCACTGTCGTAGTGTTAGGCAGCGAAGGCAAAGGTATTCATCAAGGCGTCCAAAAGCATTGCGACGTCTTAGTGAAGATACCGATGGCGGGTGAAGTCTCCTCGCTCAACGTCTCCGTGGCCGCGGGAGTAGTGTTGTTCGAATTGCGCCGCCGATTAACCTAAGCCGTTAGCGCGAGAACCAGAAGCTCCATCACAAGCTGGTCGTTCTTATAGCCTTCGCGAAACTTCTTGTCAGTGTCGTACAAAAGCTCCACTGCCCGCGCTAGACTTTCGCGTGGAAAGGCACTGGCCGTCGCCATCACCTGCTCAGCCCGATCGCGCCACATGCGCACACCGATGCGTTGGAAGAACGTCTGCGCCTGTTGAGTATTACTAATGCGCGCCTCTTTCGCCGCCAGCGCCAAGCGAAACTGGGTACCCAGGAATGTCAACGCCAAGGGGAGGTACTCGCCATCGCGCACCAGAATGTCCAGCGAGCGAAGCGCCGTCTTTCGATCGCGTTTACCTAGAGCGTTCACTAGGGCAAAGATGGTCGCCTGCGCGGCATTCGGCACAAGCATGCGCAGATCATCCAGCGTGACGGCCCGCTCCGAACCCACAAATAGCGCCAGCTTCTCAATCTCCGAAGCCAGCCGCCCCGCATCACCCGCGATCGCTTCGAGCAACGCGGCCAACTCAGTGCCGCCTATTTTCAAACCAGCCTTACGCGCCAGATCCTGCGCTAAGTGCCGGCTGGTTTCGGGCGTGAAATGCCGAAACTCCACTGTAGCGGCCTCGCCAATGCCCGCATAATACTTCTCGACTCGATCCAGCCTGGCCTTGTCGTCTCCCACAAAGTCATAGCGGCTGCATTCAAACACCAGCACCGTACCTGGCGTAGGAGCCTTTAAATATGCGGCCAACGAAGATTCCACCGGTTTACCATCTTCATCCGTCTCTTCCGCACTCGCCGTGAGACGTTTTGGGAGCGCCAGTTCCGCGCTAGCGATCCAGATCAAACGCTCCGCCGCAAATAGCGACAGAGAGCGGGCATCGTCCAACACCTCATTCAGAGAAGACTCATCCAGATCAACCTGCGTAAATCCCTCTTCGCGAGCTTCACCCGGAAGCACACGTGCCAAGAGCGCTTCACGGCAGAGTTTCCGCTGATATCCCTCTTGCCCTAAAAACAAATAGGCAGGCGCTGGCGGCTGCTTGGCAATCCGCGCTAGAAACTGTTCCGGGCTCAAAAGTTCTCCACGACTGAACTCACCAGATCGCGCGCTATATCGCGGCTTAATCGATCAAACGCCGGCCCACTCTCATCGAATAGTTGATGCGGATCAACAGCAGCCGCATAATCCTGATGCATCACCCAATTGGAGCGCGTATACAAAACCTTCCCGGTGCTTCGCTCAACCAGCTTAACGGTCATCACGATCATCACGCGAATACTGATCGATACGCCCGTATTCGGATCATTGACATTTGGATTAGCGTAAGCCGCCACGATAGTGCCACGTAAGACAGCGTCCGCTTGCGTCGGATCGTTCACAACCTTGAAGCGTGTGCGAGTCAGAAACTCAGTGCCAATCGCTTGCGGAAGCATATCGACAAGCTTGTATCGCGAGGTTACTGTCGTAAATGCGGGAATCGCAATGGTGTTAATGCTCTTGGGTACCATGTCGGCTTTGCCCGCGACATGATAGCCGCAAGAGGAGAGCAAGAGCACAGCGCTCAACGCGCAATAACCGGAAAAAAGGCGGCGGTTCATCACTTTTTGGATTGGAGGGAACGGATCAGGGTTACCGCTATGTCGGCCGTCATGCGAAGATTGTCGCAAACTATCCACAGCCAAGCGGCGCGCGGGTTGCTTCTGTCGATGCGAATGTCACCGGCAATCAAACCACTCTGACCGGAAACGGCAATGCTATTAGGCCCTTCCTGTTTCGCTTCGCGCACTTCAATCTGCGCTGAGGCCAACGCTTGACCCACTCCATCCGCCGTGATGTTCTTGTCGAATTCGATCCAAAACGAAAGGCTGTAAGCGTGAAACACTGGAACCTGTATCAAGCGGAGCGAAGGGATGGGCGCCGATTTTCCGAGCAAGAGAGCAACATGACGCTCGATGCGGCGCTCCACCGCCGACAATTTCAACGGTGCAGCCGGCCCATACTGCGGCAACAAATTGAAGCCGAGTTGAGCATCGAAAACGTTCTTATCGAGTCCTCGAAAGGCAAGCAAACTCGATGTTTGCTGGTGCAATTCGCCGGCGCCCGCTTTGCCCCGTTCGCTGGCTGGCTCAAACACATTCACGACCGAGCGCACGATGGGACACCAGCGCGTCAAGCGCCCGAGAGTCTCCGCAATGGCGGCCGCTGCCGGTTGAGCTGTGATGAAAAGCCATTTACCTTTTGGATTCGCTTCGCCGGGCACGGGCGATACAACCAAGGCCTCCGGTTCCTGCTCCAAGTGACCCGCACAATCGATCACGGTTACTTTCCCATTAAAAGATTTAGCCAAATAGTAGGCTTTCAGTGAGCCAGCAGCAGCGCCCGCTGCCACAACCACACTGGAAGCTTCTACAGCCTTTGCCTCCAAAGGGTCGAGGTAGACCGCTTCTCCTTCGTTTTCTCCGAAGGAACCTTCGCCTGTTGAGGCGTAATCAGTTAGAAACGCCGTCTTGAGTTGCGCTTCGAACACTTGCTTTAACTCGCCACCCAACAGCGTTTCACCGCCAACCAATGCTATCTGAAATAAATCGGTAGATGCTTTATTAGCCAACCTGATGCTCCGGGAGCGGACTAGGAGGCCGCGTTCCCTTGTGGCGTTTCACAAGACTGCTGAAGCGAATCACAACCCCGCTGATCAAATAAGCGCAAGTGACCGCGAGAAGCACGGGCTGTGACCATTCCCAAATCATAAAAGCAATACCGCCAATGAGCAAAACAATGAGCGGCGTTCGCGGCTTCGAAACATTGATCTGTTTGAAGCTGGGGTAGCGCCAAGTGCTGACCATTAGAATGCCCACTAAGAGCACCAAAATCAGCCATGCAATGGAAAGCGGAAACGATCTGAGTGGTGCGGGAGTCATATAAACGACTGAGGCCACAAAGCCGGCACCCGCTGGAATAGGAACACCCACAAAATGTTTGAAGTCCGGCCGGCCGGATGTCTTGGCGGTTGGATTCGTCTGCACGTTGAACCGCGCCAAACGAACCGCCCCACAAAGTAGATAAAAGAAGGCTGCCAGATAGCCCGCACGAGTCAACTGAGTTTGCCATTCAGCCGGGGTCTGGACAAACAGCACGCCCCAGACAAAGACCAGAACGGCTGGAGCGATGCCAAAAGTAACTATGTCAGCCAGCGAATCAAGTTCGCGGCCGAAGTCGCTCGTGGTGTTGGTCATGCGAGCGATACGCCCGTCTAGGCCGTCGAACAGAACAGCAAAGCCAATGGATTTAGCCGCCAGTGTGAAATGCGCGTTCAAGCCCATATCGCCCGCTGCCGCTTGCAAAGCGCCTTCAAACGCCTGGAGGATGGCTACGAAACCCAGGAAAATATTGGCACTGGTAAAGAGAGTGGGAAGGGCATAGGCGGCCCGGCGCGGCCGCTTTGGCTCGCTCCCCGGCACACTTACGAAGCGCTCTGTGAAATTCAGATCATTTCTCCTGTGTCGGAACGGCGGGCTAAAATTGTCGAACCCGCTTTAACCTTGTCGCCAATTTTGGCAACGAATGACCACTCCGGACCGTAAATCACATCTACTCGTGAGCCAAACTTAATGTAACCAATGCGCTCGCCCGACGCGACCGCGTCCCCGGGTTGTTTGTAACAAATGATTCGGCGCGCAATCAACCCTGCAATTTGGCGGCAGACAACCCTCGTGCCCGCGCCTTCAATGACGAGCGTGTTTTGCTCGTTCTCACTGGAGGCGGCTTCATGACTAGCAACCAAGAACTTTCCTTTTTGGTAGTGCACGTCCGTAACGGTGCCAGGTATCGGAGTTCGATTGACGTGAACATTGAAAATGTTCAAAAAGATACTCACCCTCGTCTCGTGTGGTCCGAGCTGGCGGATGGCTACAATCTTT
>Ga0302319_10004940_pt1 | contig 27134 bp, 19 predicted proteins | sample Bog_T0_2_FD_203319 | JGI IMG/M metagenome (GOLD analysis project Ga0302319, IMG submission 203319) | Peat permafrost microbial communities from Stordalen Mire near Abisko, Sweden - Bog_T0_2 | ecosystem: Environmental > Terrestrial > Soil > Wetlands > Peat | place: Sweden: Abisko, Stordalen Mire... | reverse complement strand
TAGCCGGATATCGCTCGAGCGCGGGCGTCGATGCGCTTAGCTTCGGTCTTCGATCCGCCCGAGTGTCTCACCGCATCCGCATAGTCTCTGAGCAAAGGAACGATGGCGGGGCTGCCAGGTCCCATCTCGCGCTCGTAAATGTCGAGCGACTCTCTATACATATCCAGCGCCTCGCGCCATGAGTGTTGCTGAGCCCTCAGTAAAGCGAGGATACGAAGACCGTCTGCCAGAAGGCAACTGTCAGGCGCGATTTGACGCTCGGCTTCTACCGTTGCGGGAAGGATTCGTTCCGCCGGGGCCAGGCGATGCTGCGCGAGAAACGAGGCGGCAATATTTACCCGCGCCAGCAGGCCCGCGGCGTGATCCTGCTCGGGTAACGTTCCGAGAATCGCCGTGGCCCGGTCTCCGAATTCCTCCGCCTGCGCCAGCTTGTTGTGAGCGCAGGCGACCATACTGAGCTCGGCCATGATTGTGCCAAGCCGAAGTCTGTTGGGGACGGGCTGCGATTCCAGCACGAAGCGGGCCCGGTTCAGCAAAGGCTCGGCGCGGTCGAACTGACGGGCGCGGATGTAGGCCAGAGCCAGATCCGACTGATACGCCGCGGTGTCCGGATGATTCTCGCCTATCGCGCCAACGGACAACTGAACCGCTTCCCCCAGATGGGTAATTGCCTGCGTTTCATGCGATTCAAGAAGGTCGACGATCCCCAGCGTGTTGAAAGCTCTCGCTTCTTCAGCGGGCTGAGGCTGGCTGAGTCGTCGAAACGCATCAATCCCTTCCGCCACCAACTGCTTACCTTTTGTTGCGTTGTCAGCCGCGGCATAGGCTCCCCCTAAGCGGCTCAGGGCTTCAGGGTATATCTGTGGGTAAGCCTCACTGACTTCCCGCGCCAGATCGAGAGCGCGCAGGAGATAGCGTTCCGCGTCCGCCGGGCGATGTTCTTTTCGATACACCTCACCCAGATCCATCGCCGTCATCGCATAGGAGGGTAGAAACTCACGGCCAGCCTTCTCCCATGCGGCCAAGGCCTTGAGGAGCCGTGTTTCCGCCTGTACCAAATCGCCCCGCGCCTCGCTGACAATCGCAAGGTGGTGCTCGCATGAACCATTCATATCCGCGCTAAACGGACCGCCGGCCGGATCGCACGCCTCGAGAAACAACCTCTCGGCCGCCGGATAATCGGCCTTCCCCAGCGAGGCCTTGCCGGACTGAATCAGCTCGTGAAAGTCAGGCGCGCCGCAGGCAATCGCCGCAAATAAAAGAATGAGGATGGAAATTCGTGTTCGCATAGCTTGTACAGCCATGCTGCGCCCTTAGGCGTATCGTGTGAAGCGTTTTGGGGCGAAAGCGCCGGGAACTGTGGCGAGCGCTGGTTTCCCGCATGCGGTGCCCCCGGGCTCAGGGCTCTTACCTCCCTGACGTGGAACCCTAAGACGTGCCGCAACCCGGTCCACACCCTTCTGACACGCAAGTGATCGGGCGTCTGCAGCCCTGTGATTTCAATCGCTTCGCGCGTGAAGCCCAAATGATGCCGGATTTAGATCCGGCTACTCCCCGCCTGTGCCAGACTCTTCGGCAAAGGGGGTTTGTCTGCGGACCACTGTCCACACTCAGCTCAATTCCAACCGGAAAGGGATTTTATTATGACTACTATCAGACCTTTGCTTCTTGGATTACTTCTTTCGTGCTCGTCTTTACTTCAGGGACAGGCGACCGACAGCAACATTGTAGGAATCGTTAAGGATGCCAGCGGCGCCGCCGTCTCTCAGGCACAGGTCACGGCCACCAACAGCGAAACCGCGGTCGCTTACAGAACCGTCACCAACTCCACCGGAGAATATCGGCTCAACAACGTGCCGGTCGGTACGTATACGATCGCCACGACAGTCGCTGGGTTTTCCCCGGCCTCTCGTTCCGGCGTCCGCCTCGAACTGAACCGGACGGCCTCGGTGGATCTCACGCTGGCTGTCGCAAGCGCCGCTACTTCCGTTGAGGTGGTGGAAGCCCCCGCCCAACTCGATTCCACTAACTCACAGCTGCAAAGCACCTACGGCGCGGACCAGGCGCGCGAACTTCCCACCTCCGCTGTTTCCAAGATCGTCAACGGCGCAGGGATTTACAACATCAGTCTTAATGGCGCCGGCGTTTCATACGCCGGCGGAATCGGATACGGCAGCGGACCCAGTGTCGCCGGGCAGCGCACCGACAACAATACCTTTGCCATCGATGGCGTCAATAACGACGATCACGACGTCACCGGCCCCCTGGTTTACATCTCCAACGAATCCGTCTCGCAGTTCAGTATTCTGCAGAACCAGTTCAGCCCCGAATTCGGCGGAGGTTCCGGCGGCGTCTTCAATGTAATCGTGAAAAGCGGTACCAACCAGCTGCACGGCTCGGTGTTCGAGTACTTCCAGAATCGGAATCTGAACGCGGTGGATAACCTTCAGGTGCTGCAGGGCCTGCGGTCGAATCCCCGGTACGACAGCAACCGTCTCGGCGCCACCATCGGCGGGCCTGTCAGGAAAGACAAACTTTTTTACTTCGCCAATTACGAATATAATCCGCTCGGCCAGGCTTCGCAGCCAGGACAGACCGTCTATGCTCCCACGGCCGCGGGGCTGGCCCTGCTCAACGGCATGTCGAATCTGAGTAAGACCAACCTCGGAGTTTTCGAGAAGTACGTTCCCGTCGCGCCCGTGGCCGACCCCACCAATCCCATCACGGTAAACGGCGTTAATATTCCGAACGGACCGCTTTCCTTCGCTTCTCCCAATTTCGACAACTCCTATAACCTTCTTGGTTCCATCGACTGGAACATCTCAGACAAAGACCAGGTGCGCGGCCGCTATATCAACAACAAGACCACCGGGCTCGATATTAATGCCGCGCTTCCGGTCTTCTACGGGCCGCAACCGGTTTTCAACAACTTCGGTTCCATTTCCGAGTTCCATAACTTCTCGCCGTCGATGGAAAACGAATTTCGCATTTCCTTCAGCCGCCACAACGCGCAACTGCCGGCGGGAAGTATCGATTTTCCCGGTCTGAACACTTTCCCTAACATCGCCATCGACGAACTCAATTCTTTACAGATCGGTCCCGACCCCAACGCTCCCGGCGGCACCATCCAGAACCTTCTGCAGACCCAGGAGAACATCACTAAGACAATCGGCCGGCATACCCTGAAAGCTGGCTATAACTTCACAGACGTTATCCTGTCCAGTTACTTTGTCCAGAGAGTTCGAGGCGATTACGACTACGCCTCCCTTGAGACTTATCTGCTGGATAAACAACCCGACGGGGGAACCTCCTCGGGTGTTACCGGCGAGCGCAGCTTCGGTGCGGCCGGAGGCGTCCCCGAAGGCTTCCTCCAGCATTCGGCGTTCGTCAACGATGACTACCGTATTCGCCCCAACCTTACCCTGAATCTGGGGCTGCGCTACGAATACGTCACCGTGCCCGTAGGCTCACGTGCACAAAGCTACAGTTCGCTGGCTGATGTTCCCGGAGTGATCACATTCCGCAGGCCGAAATCGAGCACCAATGACTGGTCGCCTCGCGTCGGCTTCGCCTGGTCGCCGGGAGCGGCCAAAGTGTGGACCGTTCGCGGCGGTGTCGGACGCTCGTTTTCCCTCCCCTACGCCAACCTGAGCACCAACGCGAATCCGCCCTACTACCAAACCACGCAGGACGTGAATGCCGCCAAACCGGTCAACAACTTCCTGGCTAATGGCGGCCTCACCGGAGCAGGCGTCGGCATCCCGACAACCGTCGCGGGCGCGCGGGCTTCGGTCGCTTCTTACACATGGGACCAGACCCGGCCTTACGCACTCAACGCAACGCTCGGCGTGCAGCGTCTTCTTGCAAAGGATTACACGATAGAAGCGCGCTACGTCTACACCAGAGGAGTCCACCTCTATGTTCAGGAAAGGCTCAACGTAGCGTCGAAGGTCAGTGCCGCCCTGAATATCCCCACTTACTTCACGATGCCTTCTTCGTCGCAGCTTGCGGCAGACAAGACAACGCTCGGCGCAATCCAGACCGCTGTTGTTCCGGGCGGAACGCCGGACCTGTCCTTCGATACCCTGGCAGCCTATGGCTTCACCCAGAACATCACAGCCTATACGCCCGTAGGCAACTCCCGCTACAACGGACTTGCGATTCAAATGACCAAGCGGTACTCCGGCAACTTCTCCTACATTCTTGCGTACACCTGGAGCCATGCGCAGGATGATTCGACAGCTACCGTGAACAGCACCGACTTTACGCCCCGCCGCGGACAGGACTTTCAAAACCTGCGCGCGGACTGGTCCGACTCCGCGCTTGACCACAGGCAGCGCTTCACATTCTCGCCCGTCTATGACATCAGATTCTTCCATAGCCGCAGCTGGCTTTTAAAGAACGTCGTCAGCAACTGGAGCGTCAACGGCACCTATACCTGGCAGACCGGTGAACTGGTAACCGTTCAAAGCGGAGTCGACTCCAATCTCAACAACGACGCGACGGGCGACCGAGCCATTGTCAACCCCGCGGGCGCCGCCAATATCGGCAGCGGAGTGAACGGGATCAACGCAGCCGGCCAGGTTGTTCCCGCCGGCGATGCCTCCATCGTGGCCTACGTTGCGAAGAACCCAGGCGCACGCTACGTAGTAGCCGGCGCAGGCGCGCTCGCCAATGCCGGCCGGAACACCGTCGCCCTGCCTCCCGTCAATAACATCGACGCCTCGTTGCTCAAGCGTCTGAACTATACCGAGAGGGTGAGATTCGAAGTCGGAATTCAAGCCTTCAACCTGTTCAATCACGCGCAGTACTCGGGTTCGTGGCTCGATGACGTGTCGCCGAACCCGACTCTCACGACGACCAGAAACGAACTGATTCCGAGTAACGCAAAATTCGCGCAATGGTCTCAGTTCTTCACGAGCAACTCACGCAGCCTTCAACTCGTAGCGCGCATCGTTTTCTGACGCTGCCCGCGAAACGGCCGAATGCACCGCCGGATGCCTTCCGGCGGTGCACATCGGTCAACCTGCCAACCGCTCCCGCAACTTCAGCAGATCCCCCCGCAGCATTGGATTGCCCGGAAACTCCGCGGCCAGCTCGCCCAGAACCTCCGCCGCCTCGGCCAGCCGGTTGTCCTCCATATACAGATTCACCAGCGTCCGGCGCGCGAACTCCTGAAAGAACCACCCCGACTCCGCCCCCTTCAGGCAATAAGCAATCGCCTTCTTCTTATCGCCGCTCGCCCCTCGCACTCCGATAAAGCCTCGCACCGCGCTCGGAATCCGCGACAACAGATACTCAGTCGAACCCAGCACGAAATAAGCGTCATGAGCCGAAGGATCGCAGCGCAGCATTCTCCCGGCCAGTTCGTGCGCCTTCTCCGCATGCGCCAGAGCCGCTCCCCAGCGCTTCGAAACAATCGCCATGCCGTCCCGATTGACGCTCTCCACAATGCTCAGCGCCAGAATCGAATTCACGTTATCCGCCGCACCGGCCAGCTTCTGCGTGAGCCGCAGCGACGCGCCGATCTCTTTCTGCATTGCAGCCGGCATCGGCACGCCCGAACCCAGCAACACGCCCACAATCGACGGCGTATCCCGCTCCGGAATCCGCATCGAAACGTAATGATAGAAACGAACCGCGGCCGCGATCGCGCTGCCCAGGGGATCTTCCGGCACATCGCGCCGATACGCCGCTACCGCAGTCTCGCTCGCCGTAAGGTCTGAATTAAACAACTGGCGCATCGCCTCCCGCAGCGGGCCTTCCACAAACGGCGCGGCGCTCATCTAATACCGCAGCGTTGGCCGGATAGCATTCAGACTGGCGATGATGGCCGAACCGTTGCTGATCACAGCAGTCAACTGCGGCGTAATCAGACCTCCGGGCAGCGCCAGCAGCAGTGCGGCCGTGTTCATTACCGCGACGATCTTATAGTTCTGCTTAATCAGCGCCACGCCCTCGCGCGAAATCTCGATCGCCTTCACCAGCTTCCACAGATTGTCTTCCATCAGAACGATGTTGGCCGATTCGTGCGCCACCTGCGCGCCATGCTTCATCGCGATCCCGACGTCTGCAAATGAGAGCGCCGGCGAGTCGTTAATGCCATCGCCCACCATCGCCACCGTACGGCCTTCGCGCCGCAGCCTCTGCACGTAATCGGCCTTATCGGAGGGCAGGGTATCGGCTACATAGCGGCTCAGGCCAAGCCGGGTGGCGACGGCGCGCGCCACCGTGCCGTTATCGCCGGTGAGCATGATGGTGTCTTTGATCCCGCGGTTGTGCAGGATACTCACCACATCGCGGCTCTCCGGCCGCACGCGATCCGAGTAAGGGATCAGCCCAACCAGCTTGCCGTCGATTGCAAGAAACAGCGACGAGCAGCCGTGCTCATTGAGCCGCGTTTGATCCTTCAGTCCCCTCGCCGTCAGAATGGAACTCTCCCGCAGAAACCGCTCGCTGCCCAGATGCAGATGGTAGCCGTTGATCTGCGCCTCCACACCGAACCCGATCCGATAGTTCACCTCGGCGCAGTCGGGCACTTCAATCTCGTCGGTCTCTGTGCGGGCGCGAATCGCCTCGGCGACAGGATGCTGCAGACGCGCTTCCGCCGCCGCCGCCAGCCCCAGGATTTTGCGCACCGGGAACAGTTTCTCTTTGTAACTGATCACGTCATGCACATGCGGAACGCCCGCGGTAAGAGTGCCGGTCTTGTCGAACACGATGGTATCGACTTCGGCCAGTTTCTCCAGATGCGCGCCGCTCTTGATCAGAATGCCCTGACGCGCCGCATGCGTCATCGACGCCAGCACCGAAGTAGGCGCGGCTACGCGAATACCCGTGCCGTAATCGATGATCACCAGCGAAGTGAACCGGTTGATATCGGCAAACCCGATGCCCATGCCAGCGGCGAGCGTGAGCGTGGGGCCCACCAGGCGATCGGCAAAGCGCTCCGCGTGGTTCTGGATGCGGGTTTCGCCCACCGGCGCAGATTCCACCAGCTGCACAATCTGCGCCGCCGTCGTATCGTTTCCGACGCGCGTGGCGCGAATCGTCAGATAGCCCTCGCGCAAACCCGTAGCCGCATAGACGGCGTCTCCTGGACCGCGCGGAACAGGCAGCGATTCGCCCGTGATGGTCTTCTGGTCCAGCGTTCCCTGCCCTGTCAGGATCTCGCCATCGACCGGAATCATCTCGCCCGAATGCGCGACCACCGTATCGCCAACGGCGATCAGTGACGCCGGAATCGCATGGATCTCACCGCCCTTCAGGACCCACGCCATCTTCGTTTGAAATTCCAGCAACTCACCAACGGCGCGCTTCGAGCGGGCTGCGGTAAGATCGCGAATCCAGTCTCCCAGGCGCACCAGCCAGACAATGATTCCGGCGGTCACGAAAGCTCCGTTCATCATGGAAACGGAAATGGCCAGCGTATCGAGAAAATCGACGTTCAGACGCCTCTCATGACGCATGACTTTCCACGTTCGACGCCCGATCGGCCGGGCATTCCAAAGCATGAGCGGAATGTTGATGGCAATCACCACCGGTCCGGCGAAAAACGACAGGATCAGCGAAACCGTGGGCAGCATCAGAGGCATGCGCGGACGCATGTTCTGACGTGCCTGACCTGTGACCGCGCCGTTGCTCTGCACCGCCGCCTGCGGAGGAGAGCCGTTCAGCGCCACCAGATCCGCGACAGACCGGGCTCGGCGCAAACGGATCATCAGGTCCGCCAGGATGCCGGGGCGATTGTGGTCGTATTCAAGGACGACCGAGCGGCAGTGACGATTGCTCTTGACCTTCTGAAGCGTTTCGGCGGGAACCAGGCTCTCAATTGTCCGAACCGCGTCTCCGTCTTCAAAGAGCCCGGGAATATACAGGCGAATCCGACCCGGAAAGAAGTGACGAACCTCGACTTGCATCAGGTGGTGGGGGAACTCGGCTGGGCCGGTGGTTTCGGACGAGTGGCAGGAGTCTGCGTGTGAAGGCTTACAAAATGGTTGAACGAGAATACGCCGAGCGTAAGCCAGACGGGAGTGGCGGCTTCGAAGCCCAGTTCCATGAACGCATAGACCGCCAGGCCCAGCGGCGCCAGGACCTTCAGATCCACATTGTTATCGGTCGCCTTCTTCAGTTCGACGTCGAACTTCCGCAACATGTCGAACACGACCTTCGCGGTATGCGAATGCGATGAGAGGAACTCGGCCTCCTTCTCCAGCATGTCGACAGCCTCGTCCACTTCGGTGAGAGGAGCGGAGGGAGTGGGCGGCGACATGTGCAGAGTTTCCTGGTGCGAGCCTTCGACGTTGCTGAGGTGCGAATGGAAATCCGGATGGCGATCGGGATCGTAGATCACGGTAACGGTTCCTATAGCTTCGTTGACCCTGACTTCGCTTACCCCCGCAATCGGCTCCAGCGAACGTCGGATATCTTCCAGAGCTTCGGGGTTGTTTTTCGCCGACGGAACGCGGATTCGCAGCCGGCCTTTGGTGTGGTGAGCGATGTGAGCGCGATGCCGCATCTTGCGTTTATGCGCTGTGTGCGGACGCGGTAGCGACGGGTTCGGACTTCGTCTCATGCTCGGCTTTGGCTTCGGCAACCATGTCGTGCATCTGCTCGGTGGCTTCGGCCATCATCTCGCGGGTCTTACGGACGGCAGAGTAACCGGCGCGCACGGTGGATTTAAACAGCGGCCGCAGCTTGGGTCCGATTCCGGGGAGAAACGCCGCCGCCACTCCGATGAGCATGCCGGGAATGAGTTCCGCCGAAATCAGCGCTACGCCGGCTCCGACAACAACAACCGTCGCCGCCTTCGCCACGATGTCGTTCGTCTTAACCTCTTCTCCGAAATTCTCGAGTTCCGGGTCGGCCGGAACTTCAGCGTGACCGTTGGACTGGCTGTGATCTGTCATCGAAAAACCTCAAACGATGCTAGCATTTATCACATAACAAAACAATTACAATCAGACGTCAGGATCGTGCTTTTCGCAGTTCGTCGTAGCTCCGATACCGGGCCTGAACGGCCTCGTGCCCATAGCGCCTTTCGAGCCGCCGCACCAGGAAGTGAGCTCTTGCGAGTTGTTGAAAATGCTGCATAAAGGCGACGTTAATGGCCGCGCCGCCCATCGCACCCACCACCGGAATTGCGCCCGCCGCTACCTTCTCAGACACGACAACGCCGAAGCGCGAGCCCACCGACGAAATCAGGTCCACAATGACGGGCGCGGATGAGCCGACAAGCCGGCGTTCCAGCAGATTCTGAGCCGCCTCCTTGACGGTCTTCGCAAGAAACGCGCGGGCCGCATAATAGCTGGTCTCGCCAGGCACTCCATCTTTGCCCTGCGGACCCAGAGCAAAGACTTCGAGGCACGCCAGACGCGACGCCGGGTGATCGAGGGTCTCGCCCTGCCGGACCGCGATGTTAGCGATAGAGCGCAGGATCAGCGTGGTGGTGACGGGCAACTCGACAGCCAGCCCGCTCATGCCGAAGAACCCGCTCACCCCACCTGTGACGCTCGATGCGAACTGAAACAGGATCGGCGGCTCGGGTATTCCGGACGTTCCCATGCGATAGAGGGCCACATCGAGCGCCTGCGCCAGGGCTACGCGCACGGCTTTTTGAATCTGCGCGGTGAGCGGCTCGGGCATGCGCTTCAGAATCTGGGTCAGGGGTCCGCCGGTGATCTCGGTCAGACGGCCAATAAAACTCTTGCCTTCCAGAGCCGCCACAGCTTGCCGCAGAGCCATCTCCTCGGCCGGTTCCATGGCTCGCTGCAGCATCATGCCGCTGCCCATGTTACTGTATCCGTCCGCCACGTTCATCTAGTTCCTCCGCAAACCCATGATCTCAATTTTCAGACCCGGGACCATTCCGCGGCTTGAATCTTAGGCGGCAAAGTGCGAATATTTGCCTATCAAACGCGTCCTGCCTTTCCGTTCGCCCGCGCAGAAGTATCATTGCGATGCCGTGGTGGTTGCGTGCTTCGACCATCGTTTCGATCTGGTGCTGCGAAAGTTTCTGAAGCGCATCCGGGTGGTTAATCCGGACCCGATCATCGTGGCGGGCGGAGCAAAGTCGCTGGCGTCACCCGAGCATGAGGCGGATCGGGATTTTCTGGTTGCGCAGGTGGAGAAATCGATTCGGCTGCACGGGACGGATCGCGTGATCCTGCTGCTGCATTCCGACTGCGGCGCTTACGGCGGTCTGCATAAGGTTTTCAATGGCGACGAAGCGGCCGAGGTGGCGCACCATCGCGATGAATTGCGAGCGGCGCACGGGGTATTGAAGAGGGCGTTTCCGGAAGTTTCGATCGAGTGTTATTTCGTGGATTTCGTGGGCGTCTGGCAGCTGGATTCGTTTGCGGTATCCTCGTAAATATGGGTGTGCAAACCGCCATCCCGATTGAAGAGTATCTTCACACCAGCTACGACGGCCTGGATCGCGAGTTCAGGGACGGCGAGGTGGTGGAACGATCCATGCCGACTACTTCACACGGAACGTGCCAGTTGCTTCTTGGCGTTTTCTTCATGGCCCTGCGAGAACGGCTTAACCTTCATCCGATTTCCGAGATTCGAATGCGCCTGCCTGGCAATCGGATTCTGATTGCCGACATAGGTGTTTTTCGCCCAACAAGACCGCCCCAGGTTCCCGATTACCCGCCGCTGGTCGCTATCGAGGTTCTGTCGCCCGATGACCGTCTCAGCGAGGTTCGGGCGAAGCTCGAAGAGTACCGGGCATGGGGCGTTCCGCATGTCTGGCTTGCGGACCCGGAATCGCGGCGCCTTTATATTTGCGATGACAGGTTTAAGGAGGTCGATACGCTACCCATCCCCGAACTTGGCATCGAAGTCCGCCCGACCGACATCTTCGATTAGTTATTCAAACTGAAACATTCTCGTCATAGTCCGGTAGCCGTCCGACTCATAGCATGGGACGGATATGAGTCCTGCCCCCGCACTTGCCTCCATTGGCGACCACGGCGTCCTGAACGCCTCCCTTCCCCTGTCCCTGACGAGCATCTGGCTCGACCGCGACCTCGGCTGGCTCGACTTCAACGAGCGCGTCCTCGCTGAGGCGCTCGACGAACGCACGCCGCTGCTCGAGCGCGCCAAGTTCCTCGCGATCTTCACGTCGAACCTCGACGAGTTCTTCATGAAGCGGATGGTTACGGTGCGCGGCGGCACTTCAGCCCAGCAGCGAGATCTGCTTGACCGCCTGCGCGCCAAACTTCTGGCATCGCTGCGTCTGCAGGCCGAGTGCTTCCGCCACACGATTATTCCAGGCCTTGCGAAGCATTTCGTAGCGCTGCGGCGATGGGACGAACTCACGCCTGGCCAGAAAGCCGAAGCAAGCGATTACTTCGACGCCGGCGTGTCCCCCGCGCTCACGCCGCTCGTGATCGACATGGCGCATCCGTTCCCGTTTATCGCCAATCTTTCTACGTCACTGGTCTTCCATCTGCAGGTTCCCGTCAACAAAGAACACATGTTCGCGCGCGTGAAGATTCCCGCGGGGCTGAAGAGCTGGGTATCGCTGTCGGCGGATGTCGAACCGGGCCAGAAGCTTTTTGTGCCCCTATATGAAATCGTGCGCGGCAATGCCCACAAGCTCTACGGCGGCGTGAAGCTTTGGGGCGCGACCCTGGTGCGGCTGACGCGCGACGCGGAAGTGGAACTCGACGATAACCCCGAAGCGGAGCTGCGCGAGGCGGTCGAAGAACAGGTTCGCCTGCGCCGTTACGAACCGGCGGTGCGCCTCGAGTTCGGGCCGGGCGCCGATCCCTCCATCCGGGAAATGATGCGCGAGCGCTTCGGCCTCGAGGTTACTGACTTGTACGACATGGCCGAAGAGGTGGACTACACGACGCTGTTCGAGTTCATGGGCGTCGCGGTGCCGGACGATTTGCGGGATGCGCCCTGGACGCCGCTGCCGATACCGGCGCTCGACGGCGGCGCGGCAACAGTTTTCGCGGCGATTCAGGCCGGCGACATCCTGGTGCATCATCCCTACGAAAGCTTCGACGCGAGCGTGGAGCATTTCGTCAGCGCGGCGGCGGACGATCCGCAGACCATCTCGATCAAGATGACCGCTTACAGGATTGGCGACGATACGCCGTTCGTGAAGTCCCTGATCCGCGCGGCTGAGCACGGTAAGCAGGTCGCGTGCGTGATGGAGATCAAGGCGCGGTTCGACGAGGAGCGCAATCTGCACTGGGCCGCGCAACTGGAGAGCGTCGGCGCACATGTGACCTTCGGGGTGCGGGGCCTCAAGACGCACGGCAAGACCGCTCTGGTGGTTCGCAAAGAGCCGGGCGGACTGCGCTGCTACGCGCATATCGGGACCGGGAATTACCATGTGAAGACCGCACGCCTGTATGCCGATTTCGGCCTGCTCACGTGCAATCCCCTGCTGACCAGGGATGTGGTGAACCTTTTCCACTACCTGACCGGCCACGCGCAGGCGCCGGACTGCGCGACGCTGCTGGTGGCGCCGACGACGATGCGTCCGAAGATTCTGGCGCTGATCGAGGGCGAGATCGAGCATCAGCGCGAGGGACGGCCCGCGCGTATCGTCGCGAAGATTGAATCAGCTGGAGGATCCGGATATTATCGAAGCGCTGTGCCGAGCCTCGCAGGCCGGCGTTTCGATCGACCTGATCATAAGAGGCTTTTGCTGCCTGCGTCCGGGAGCCCCGGGAGTGACCGAGAACATTCGCGTGCGCTCGATCACTGGCCGCTTCCTCGAGCACTCACGCGTCTTCCACTTCGCGAATGGCAAAGAGGAGCCGCTCGAAGGGGACTACTTCATCGGGTCGGCCGACTGGATGGTGCGAAACCTCTCGAAGCGCGTGGAAGTGGTGACGCCGATTTTCGAAAGAGAGCACAAAGCGAAACTTCAGGAATTCCTCGGTGTTTGCTTAAAGGACCGGAGGCAGGCCTGGGTGCTGGGAAGCGATGGCGCTTATACGCAGCTCACGCCTGAAAGCGATTCGGAGGAAGAAGCGGAGGGCACGCATCAGGTCATGATGAACCGGATGCGCGCCCGGGCAGGTGCTTAGGGGCGAAGGATTACCAACTTGTTGCCCACCTGCTCCACATAAAGAGGACTTTGGCATCTCCTGCAAACCATTGATTTTGCTGGGCAGTGACTTGCATTTTCATAAGAGATCAACTGGAGGGTGCCGGGGCTCCCGTGCAATTCGAACAGACGGCTCTCGTCGGAGGCTCGGGGCGATACCGGGCCGGACAGCGGTCTGGATTTTTGCGTGGTGCTACCGGACCAGGAGCCTCCGAGCAATGAGGGACCAGGGGTCTACCGGACCCTTTGGGGCAGCGACGCGGTGGCTTGGCGTCTCGGCTCGGTATCTGAATGCGGCCGACTTTGGTGCCGGAGGAAGCTGCCGCGCGAAGGCTTTTCTAACATTAGTCAGCGGGGTTGCGGGAGATCCGCCGGCGGCGGCGTGAAATACATTCTGTCCTCTGGAGGCCGTGGTCGTTAAATCAGTTCCACCTTTTGGTTGAGTTCAATTTGGCCGCCCTTTTCCACGGCACAATTGAGAGCCAGCTTTCCCCCGAAGCGTTTCACGATGTCCTTCAATACGGTGGGATTGGGTTGAAGAGTGTCGGGATCGTAGGTAGTCATGACGCAGCGTGCTCGGAGGTCGCCGATATCGATGACGACCTCGCCGATCCGGAGTTGGCGGCCCTGCCAGTTACGTTCGTCGAGACCGTCGACGCCGCCGATGACCAGGTTGGGACGGAGCCGGCGGGTGTCTCGTCCAAAGGCGGCAATGGCGCCATCGGTGGCGACGAGAAGCGGTAAGACGTCGAACCGGTCCGCCGTATTGTTGTAGATCAGGTCGGCCTGCGGCCCGGCGATTCTGCGGAAGTCGGCGAGGACGCCGGGGTCGGTCCACGGCCGACCGTCGACAAGCGGCACGCCGTCCGCACCGGTGGCACCCCGGTGGCCGAGGAGCGCCGGGTGGGTGCGTGCGGTGACGACTCGCCCGCGCGGATTCACGGCCAGAATCACGCGGTCTCCGGCGATACCCAGTTCGGTGATTTCGGCGCGCTCAAGGCGCTCTCCCGCCATCGACTTGACGGGATAGCGCCAGATCTCTTTCACGTACATGGATTTGGCTCCCTCAGAAGATATGCCGGTCGGATTCGGCGATCTCGGCGTCGTTGATGCTGGCGAGCCGGCGGCGCATCAATCCTTCGTCGTCGAATTCCCAGAGCTCGTTGCCGTAGGATCGGTACCACTGTCCGCCGGCATCGCGCCATTCGTATTCAAAGCTGACGGCAATGCGATTTTCGCGAAAACCCCAGAGCGTTTTCTTCAATCGATAGTCGAGTTCTTTGGCCCACTTGCGTTTGAGAAAGGCGACGATTTCCTTGCGCCCGCGAATGAAGTCGGTGCGATTGCGCCATTCGGAATCGGGTGAGTAGGAAAGCGCGACGCGCTCCGGTTCGCGCGAATTCCAGGCGTCCTCGGCCAGCTGCACTTTTCTGGCGGCGGATTCGAGTGTGAAAGGCGGGGCCACTTTTCCCACAACCTTTTCACTGTAGCAACGGTGCATGCCTTCGGCGATCTCGTTCAGCGAGTCCTCTGCGGCAAAGTATCCGGCGTCCAGGCGATGCATTTCGGCGTTGGGCAAGTCGTTCAGGTAGGCTTCGCCGCCTTCGGGCGTGAAGAAAAGGTCGTTCCGGCCCCAGAAGACGATCGTCTTCGGCTGCCGGGCCATGAGGAACGCCTGCCATTTCGGATCGAGCTCTACGTTCTTGCGGTAGTCGTAGAACAGGTCGAGCTGCACGCGGCGGGCGTTCGGCCGCTCCATGAAGCCGAAGTCGGATTTCCAGTTGTCGGGGCTGATGAGCTCGGGATTCTTCGCGCCATACAGGTATATCGTTTTGATGGCGCCATGCTCCAGGAAGGCGGCCAGTGCGGCTTCGTTTTCGGCACTGCGGTTCTTCCAAAGCGCTCTGCGAAAACCATCCCATGCTTTCGTGAAACCGATCTCGTAAGCGTTACTGTTCTGGACGACCAGCCAGTCGAGCGCGTCGGGATTCCGCGTGATCAGCCGGAAGCAGACCGGGCCGCCATAGTCCTGAACGAAGAGACCATACCGGTCGAACCCGCGGTCTTTGAGGAACGCCTCGGTCACATCGGCAAGTTTGTCGAAGGTGCAGGCAAAGCTCGCCGGATCGGGCATGTCGCTGTTGCCGAAACCAGGATAATCGGGCGCGATCACGTGAAAACGATCGGCGAGCGCAGGAATCAGATTCCGGTACTGGTGAGAGGATGCGGGGAATCCAGGGAGCAGGACCAACTTCGGGCTGCCCGGCTCACCGGCCTCGCGGCAGGCGATATTCAGGCCGTCAATCACGGCGTTGCGGTGGAAGATTTGAGGTGCGTCCATTGTCGTTTCACCCTGTGTTTCGCGATTCAGCGAGCCGCCGCGGAGGTTTCCATCGCCACAGGGACGAGCGGGAAATCGACATCGGTGCGCGCGACATGGTTGAAGTAGTTGGTGAGGATGTTGAGGGCGACGTTGGCCACGATCTCGGCGATATCGCCATCGCTGAAGCCCGCGGCTTTCACCTGCGCCAGCGCCTGGTCAGAGACCATGCCGCGCTGGACGACCAGAGCCTGCACGAACTGGAGCCCTGCATCGCGTTTGGCGTCGGATGAATGGGCTTCGCGGCTGCCGGCGATCTCATCCGGTTTCAGCCCAACCATCCGGCCGATCGCCGTGTGTGCCGAGAGGCAGTACTCGCAGGAATTGGCCTGCGCGACTCCGAGAGCGATCTGCTCGCGGAACTTCGCGTCGAGCTTGCCTGTGGCGAGAGCGGAGGAGAAGTTCAGGTAGGCTTCGAGCGCGGCGGGTCCGGCGGCGAGGGTCTTCATGAGATTAGGCGTCATTCCGAGTTTTGCCTGAACGCCATCAAGGAGTAGTTTGGCCTTGCCGGTGGCTTCGGCCGGATTCAGTGCGGTGAGTCTTTGCATTAGTTTTGTCTCTCTTTCGTTTCGCATCGTGCGAACACGCTGGAGGGGTGCACGGTTTGCGCCAAAGTTAAGATCCACGTATGTTATTGATAAAGATTACTTAATCGCCCGCGCACGCAATCATGAGAAATCATGATTAATGAAATCTCAGGACAAATTCGTGAAATTTCGGGATACTGTCGGGTATGGACCTGGAACCGCTGCCCGGCATCATCCTGGCCATTGCCGAGCAGCGTTCGCTTGAGGCGGTGCTGAAGACGATCATCGACGCGGTGGCCCGGCAGCCCGGTGTGGCGCTGGCCAGGCTTTGGCTGCGCGAGGCTGACGCGGCGTGCCCGACTTGCCGTTCCGGCGGGACAAGCGCGGAGACTGCTCTGCATCTGCGCGCCAGCGCCGGGGCTTCGATCTCGGAGGCGTCCGACTGGACACGCACCGACGGAACGTTTCATCGGATCGCGCTCGAGGCCAGTAACCTGAAGATCGCGCACATTGCGACGACGGGCGAGTCGATTCGGATTGGGCGGCTGGCCGACGATCATCAGTGGGTTCGCCATCCGGCGTGGGCGCGGCAAGAGGGTCTGGAAAGTTTTGCGGGTCATGCACTTATATTTCGAGGCGAGCCTCTGGGCACCCTTGCGGTGTTTCGCCGCACATCCGCCGACGACGACTGCTTCAACTGGCTGCTGACGATGGCGAGTGCGGCCGCTGTTGCGATAGCGAACGCGCGGGCGTTCGAAGACAACGAATCTCTGCGCCGCGAGTTGGAGCTGGAAAGAGATTACTTACGGGAAGAGGTGGAATCGAGCGGAGCGTTCGGGGAGATTCTGGGCCGCAGTCCGGCGCTGGAGCGCGTCCTGCATCAGGTGGAGATGGTGGCGGCGACAGATGCCAACGTACTGGTGCTGGGCGAAAGCGGCACGGGCAAGGAACTGATCGCCCGCGCCATCCATCAGCGCAGCGCCCGGTCGCGCAAGCCGCTGGTGAAGGTGAATTGCGGATCGATTCCCCATGAGCTGTTTGAGAGCGAGTTCTTCGGCCATGTGCGAGGGTCTTTCACGGGCGCGGTGCGCGACCGGATTGGGCGCTTTCAGCTTGCCGATGGCGGGACGTTGTTCCTGGATGAAGTAGGCGAGATTCCGATCGCATTGCAGTCCAAGCTCCTGCGAGTTTTGCAGGAAGGCGAGTTTGAGCGGGTGGGCGATGAAGCGACACGAAGGGTGAATGTCCGGGTGGTGGCGGCGACGAATCGCAATCTGCGCCAGGAAGTGGACGAAGGGCGTTTTCGTCTGGATCTGTATTATCGGCTGGGGGTGTTTCCGATAGAAGTGCCGCCTCTGCGCGATCGGAGGGAAGATATCCCGACTTTGATTGAGCATTTTGTGCGGCAGGCGGTGTTGCGTTTTCATGTTGCGCCGCCGAGCGTTTCGGCACGGGAGATGGAGCGGGCGAAGCAGTATGAATGGCCGGGAAACGTGCGTGAGCTTCAGAACGCGGTGGAACGCGCGGTGATCGTATCGCATGGCGGGAAGCTGGCTTTGGAGTTGCCGGTGAGTGTTGGGGCAGTGAAGAAAACCAGCGAGCGGGTGGCGGCGGTGCGGGGCGATGCGGCGATCACCGAGGATGTCGTTATCCCGGAGAAGGAATGGCGGGAGCGTGAACGTGCCAATGTGATGTGCGCATTGCGGCAGGCGAATTTTCGGATCTCCGGGAGGGGCGGCGCGGCGGAGCTTTTGGGTATAAATGCAGGGACGCTGGCGTCGCGGCTCAAGGCTATGGGAATCGACAGGCGAGAAAAGTAAGTCAGCGCAGGTGGAAACGCGTGCTACACAGGGCTACCGTTTGCCTGAGAACTCTTGTGGTCAGCAGGGTTGCGAGGACTATGGCGAGGCCCGACACGAGAGCGGTTTCAAGGTAGATCATGAGCGGCGGGGCGAGGGTGATGCTTTGGAGTTCCGGGCCGGCGGCGGCGTACCAGTGGAGGATTCCGCTGAGGGTGCTGCGGCCTTCGGGGTAGCCTCCGTAGAGCGGGATGAGTTTGACGACGTAGGTGGCGATGCAGATGTAGGTCCAGAGTGCGCAGACAGCGGCGGCAATTACGCGGTTCATGCTGAGAAGTGCGATGGCTAAGAGGGGCGGGAGGAGAGGTTCGGTGTACCAGGGCTCGGCGCCGGCGGATCTTCCGTGCACGAAAAACACGTCGTTGCCGGTTACCCAGACGACTGCGGCGATCAGTATGGCCGAGGCTCCGAGCACGGCCGCGGCCCCGGGTTCCGGCTTACGGTTTCGCCATGCGTACAGGACGAGTCCCGCGGCGAGGAGCGCGAGGAGGCAGTTGAGAGTTATCGAAGAGAAGGTTGTGAAGGAGTTGTTACCGGTCCAAAGAGTTCCGCGCAGCATGTAGGGGATGGCGCGGAGCCAGTTTACCTGGAGGAGACCCTCGATCGACTGGCGGACGGGGATGCCGGCGGAATTCATCTGGAGGCCGGTGAGGTTGTGGTAGAGGGCGAGATTGCGGGCGTACCACGGTCCGGCGAGCAATGCGACGATGGCGACGAAAAGCGTGGCGACGCGAATGCGGCGGATGGCGATCAGGCAAAGCGCGAAAGCCGCGAGGGGGAGAAAGTAGGCCTTGGCGAGGAGGCCCAGGGCGGCGGCAAGGGAAAGCCTCAGCGCGGTTGCGCGTTGCGGTTTTTGCGCGAACGCGGCAATTGCTCCGAAGTACCAGAGGGAGAGAACCAGCGCGATGCCGTCGCAGGCAATGTGAGCGGTGGTGGCCCAGTACATCTGGCAGGCGAAGATGCAGAAGATGCCCAGGTCGGAGTATGCAGCAGGAAGGCCGAGGGTTCCAAAGAGGTACCGGGCGGCGATAAAGACAAGGATCGCGCACAGAACGGAATTGAAGATTCGAAGCCAGAGGATGCGCAGAGGAACGGAGGCGTTGCGCAGCAGGTAATCGGGGATCGCGAGAATCGCGTAGGCGAGGGGCGGGTGCTGAATTTCGTAGTTGGCGCGGGCGGTTTCGGAACGGTTGGCGGGGATGTGTTCCAGGGTACTGCGCTGGAGGGCCCTGGCTTCCGGGGTGAGCCGAAAGTATTGGTCAAAGGTCTGCAGTTCCGGAAACGGGTCGTGGACTACATGGCTTACGGGAGAAGCCAGCATAGAATCCCACACTTCGTGGGAGAGGTGCGTTTCGCCGAGCACAGGAAAACGATGGGATGTGCTGAGGTACTGGACGTAGCCGTAATGCCAGGGCTCGTCGAAGCCTTCCCAGAGCGGCATCAGGGAACTGTAGAGGATAGCCTGGGCGATTCCGAAGGCGAGAAGAAGGAGAGTGCGATGGCTCACTTACCCGTATTATGCGCGGGCGGGTGGCCATGGGAATTCTCGCCATGCTCATAAATCGTCTTCGCCGACCCTACCACGTTGGGATCGGGCGGCGTCACGATATCGGCGTCCTTCCCGGCATAAGGAATCGTATCGAGAACATGCTTCATGGCGTTCAGACGCGCCCGATTCTTATCGTCCGACCGCACGATCGTCCAGGGGGCATCCGCCGTATCGGTGTAAAAAAGCATGGCTTCCCTGGCCTTGGTATAGGCGTCCCAGCGGCCCAGCGACTCCACATCCATGGGACTGAGCTTCCACTGTTTGAGCGGATCCTGAGCGCGGCCGAGGAAGCGGCGCAGCTGCTCCTCGCGGCTGACTGAAAACCAGAACTTATAGAGGCGGATGCCGCTGCGGACCAGCATGCGCTCGAACTCAGGCGCCTGGCGCATAAACTCCAGATACTCGTGCGGCGTGCAGAACCCCATGACGTGCTCGACGCCCGCGCGGTTGTACCAGGATCGATCGAAGAAAACGATGTCGCCTTTAGTGGGAAGGTTTTCGATGTAACGCTGGAAGTACCACTGGCCGCGCTCGGTATCGGAAGGTTTCGTCAGCGCCACAACTCTCGCGCCGCGGGGATTCAGATTCTCTGTGAACCGCTGGATGGTGCCGCCCTTGCCGGCCGCGTCGCGCCCTTCGAAGATCAGGATCACGCGCTCGCCGACTTCCTTGACCCACGCCTGCATCTTGACCAGCTCGATCTGGAGTAGTTCTATCTCTTCCAGATACTCCGACGCATTCATCACGGTCGTATAGGGATAACTGGAACTGATGATTTGCTTCTTACTCTTAACGGCCTTGACGCGCGCTACCAGTTCGGGAGGAATGCTGGTTCGCACCTGTTCGTTGATCAGTTCCACCATGGGGAAAGTTCCGGCAAGAACTCTGACCGAGTTCTTCTTCTCCTTGAGCTGGAACTTCTTTTTCCCGGCTTTCTTTTCGGCTTTGAGCAACTTCTTTTGCAGTTTCCGGGCGGCCTTTGCTTCCGGAGACTCCGGTACAGAGTCGGGAACCGCGACCAGTGCGGCGGGGAGACCGGGAGAGGACCCCTCGGGCCCTGCCAGAGCCAGGGCTTCCACTACGTCGGTGGGGATTTTGCCTGGTTTCGGCCGCTTTGAGTGGGGTGCTTTTTTCGGTGGCGTTTTGTAGGGGGCAGGCATAGCTTAGTGTTTCCTCAGGCAAGCGTATTGCGGCCGAAAAAGCGGCTTAGGTTATTCTAGCCACGTGTCGAACAGATGACCAATAGATTATTTTGATGTATGCCAGTCGTCATCCCCACCAGGACGCGTTGGGTTGGAAATCACTGTCAGTCGGTCGTAAACGGGACCTGCTTCGAGGCTACCAACTGGCCGTCCACATAGAGGCTGAAGCTTGCGGATTGTGCGCCGCGGGCCATCAGATTGATGTAGCCGCCGAAAACCGAGGGCGGGGCGGCGCTGGTTCCGAAGGTAAAGTGCCCTCCGGCGGGGATCGTGCCGGAGACGGTCCATGTGCCGTTGGGACCGTTTTTGACTGCGGTGTTGGGGAGCGGGAGTGCATTGGCGGCGGATGCTTCGACGGGATCGATGCGGCTGAGAGGGATGATATTGCCTGGCAAAGGTCCACCCGTCAGATAGTCGGTGACGATGAAGCCCGCGGATGAGAAATCGCCCACGCGCGCGGCGGCGGTAGGAACGACATAAGTTGCCTGCCAGGTGTTCTGCGCGGGATTGATGTTGATGGTGGCGGAGCCGGCAGCGGAATTGGCCTGAACTACGAAGGGCTTCGCGCCGGTCACGATGTCGAAAGCGAGGTTGAACGTTCCGGCGGTGAGGAGCGCCGAGTAGGTGGCCGTCGTGCCGGAAACGGGATAGAGACCGCTAATAGAACTCACAACGTTGATTACGTTTGCGCCGGGGGGGCCGGTGATGGTTTTGGCGAATGCGACGTTGACGGAATCGCTGCTGGCGTCGGCGAAGTAGGCGACGTCGGCGCCGGGGATGGCGATCTGGTTCGAGAGCGGATGGGGCGAGATCCAGATCAGCCCGGTAGCCGCGGTGGGGGCATTCACGGGGGAGAGGATGTAGCTCGGAATAGTGAACGAGCCCTTACCCGCATCCTGGGCGCAGACGAAGTAAGTGTGGGGGGGCGCGGTGGATCCGCCTCCGATCAGAACGTAATTGCCGGCGGCCCCACCGGTCCATGAAACGGTGACGGGTTGGGTGGGATCGACGGCGGCGAGTGAGGATTTATTGGAAATGGCGAGGTGGCTGGCGACGGTTACGGTTGAGCTGAATGCGCCGATATCTTTGCCGCCCGTTCCGCTCACAGTGTAAGTCCCAAGAGGGATGTTGGGACCAGTAACAGAGGACGGGAACAGGACCTGGTATTGGCCTTTGCTGGTTTGTTTCAAGGTGTAAGAACCGGCGGCGCCGGTGAGCATGAGGGTAGAGCCGGCGTCAAGGCCCGTGCCCGTTGAGCCCAGTCCGTACGGATATCCGTTGGCGAGCACCATGCATTCACCAGGCGGCGGTAACTGCGCACTGGCTACGCTTGCGACGGTGGCTTCGCCGCTCAGGGCGCCGAATTGCGCGATGACGGCCTCCTGCGTCAGATTGATCCAGGCCATGAGGCCGGCCTTAGTCGGCGCGTCCAGAGCTTTCCATTTTGCCGCATATTTCGCCATGGCGGCCGAGATGGCCCGAGAGTTTCGGGTTCGATATGCGCGAATCAGGCGGGCTGCGTCGGCTTCGGCAACCTTTGCATGAAGCGCCGCGGAAAGGCGTTCGGCGAGGGCCTTGGGTTCTGCTCCGGCGCCGAGGATCGAAGACGGCCCAACCGCGATCATCCCCAGTTTCACAGGTTGTCCGGCTGCGCCTTTGGTCAGGACAGAGGTGGGAATGGTGGGCCCCGTATCGGCGCAGGAACCGCCCGTTGCGTTCACGGGGATGGTGACGGCGTTACTGGCAACGCCGCCGCTGACGACTGTGACCGGCACGTTGCAGGCATTCGAAACGGCGGGAATCGTGAAAGAGATTTGATCGACCGCGGCGCAGCAGCCGGAGCGGCCCGCGTAAGCAAGCTGCGCGGCCTGACCGCCGACCCAAACCTGAACGTTGGGGAAGTTGGGAAAGCTGGTGGGCAGGACATTGTCGGCGGTGGCGATGGGGCCGAGGCCGGTTGCCCATGCGGTAACGATGTCGCCCGGTTTGGCGGATGCGGCGAAGGTTTTCAGGCTGCCATCGAGCGCGGTGAAGATGCCGGCGCCAAGGCCGCTGCTGGTGGTGGTGAACATGCCGGCAGAACTGGCGGCTACGGTGATGCGGGTGGTGGCGAAGCCTTCGGGGTCGGCGCTTCCGTTGTAGCTGAGGGTGACGCTGGCTGTGCCCAGGGGAGTGTTAGAGGGCAGGATCGCGGCTACCTGTGTGCTTGAGGTGTAAATCATCGCGCAGTTGAGCTTAGTGGATCCGGAGGTGACGGTGACGGAAGTTCCGGAAAGAACGTTGGGCAGCGGAAAGGCGGAGACCTGAACGAGGGTGGAGGGTCCGATGTAGTTTCCGAATACTACGAACAGCGAACCCTGGGCAATAGTGGTGCTGTAGCTGGCGGAGCTGTTGGCGGAGTAGACAAAAGGCGGCGGCCCGGACTGAGCGCTCAAGCCCGCTACGGCGAGCGCGGCCACGACAATTACTTGTGCGCGCATAGAGCTTAAGTGTAAGGCGGTCGCCCTAAAATGCAAGAGCTAAGATTCGGGAAATATCTTTTTCATACTTACGATTCTCGATTCATCGAGCTCGATTCCCAGGCCGGGCAGGTCGGGAAGCGTGATCTGGTTGTCCTTCGGGATGAGTTGGTTCCTGTCGAAGTAGTAAAGGTTGGGCTGGATATCGATCTGGTACTCCATGAACGGGCAGACAGCGGGCGGCTGACTGGCGACAATGTGCGCGAGGGCGGTGGAGCGCTGGTTATGGGGGCAGACGATGAGGCCGTGGACGGAGGCGAGGGTACAGATTTTGGTGAGTTCGCTGATGCCGCCCCCCCATTCGGGGTCAATCTGAATGACGTCGACGGCGTTGTGTTCGATGAGGTTTTGAGCGTCCCAGCGCCCGTAGGAATGTTCGCCGGTTGCGATAGGGATGAAGGTCATTTGGCGCAGGCGGGCGAGGCTTTCGGCCTGGCCGGCAGTGGGGACGGGTTCTTCGAGCCAGCGCGGGCGGAACTGTTCGGCGTCTTTGCACCAGCGCATGGCGTACGGAAGGTCCCAGCGCAGTAAGGTGTCGATCATGATGTCGTAATTGGGCCCTACAGTTTCGCGAAGGTTGCGGATCAGCGCGACGTTTTCTTCGTAACCGATTTGACCGTCGGCGGGTCCGCGCGTGGGAAACCACTTCTGCGATTTGTAGCCCTCCTTCTTGAGTTGGGCGGCGCTTTCGCGGACGCGGTCGGGCTCAAGAGATTGACCTATGCAGCTGGCGTAGACATCGAAGGTTTTTCGAGAACCGCCGAGGAGCTTGTAGACAGGAGTATCGAAGTACTTTCCTTTGAGGTCCCAGAGGCAGTTATCGATGGTACTGAGACCGAAGATGTAGGTTCCGCTGTAGTGGTGCGCGCCGCCGTGCATGCGTTCCCAGACGGAATCGATGGCTAGGGGGTCCTGGCCGATGAGTGTGGGGGCAATGACTTTGACGGCATCGGCCGCGGTTTGATCGAAGGTGCCGTAGAAGCCTTCGACGCCGGCGTTGGTAAGGATTTTCAGGTAGAGTTGGCTTTGGGGGAGGACCCTGAGGTTTCGGATGGTTCCGTGGCCGAAGCTTGCCTGGTAGGCTTTGATTTGGTCCGGATTGCCGGTAGCGCGCCAGATTTCAATGCCGGTGATTTTGAGGCCGGCCGATTTTGTTGCCGCTTCGAGTGCGGAAGTAATCACTGGTACGCCACTTAGAGCGGCGGCAGTTTTGAGAAATGAACGCCTGTGCATTTGAAGCCCTCCTGGGCACGATTATTCTATGTCAAATCGAATCGATAAACTGGAGCCAAAATGGAAACTCGAACCGTGAAGTTCATTGCGGCCGCGGTAGTGGCCGTTCTTTCGACGCTGGCGCAAACGCTACCCCCGCAGTCTGAGGATCCGAATCGTCCGTCGGGCCTGACGCAGGTTCCGGGGCGGCCCAATTCATGGACCGACTCAGAGGGGCGAAGTTATCAGCGATCCGGCACGGGAAGCTGGACGAATTATGACGAAACTAAGGCAAATCCTTACCGCCTGCCGGATCCTTTACTACTGAAGAGCGGCGAACGTGTTGCCGATGCGAAGGCGTGGTGGGATCGGCGGCGGCCGGAGATTCTGGACGACTTCGAGCGCGAGATGTATGGGCAAATTCCAGAGGGGACGCCCGCAATTACGTGGGAGGTGACCGCTACCGATAAGGCGGCCGCGGGTGGTCTCGCGATCCGGAAAAGCGTGGTGGGGCATATCGACAATTCGCGGTATCCGGCGGCGAGTCCTTCGATCCACATCACGGTTTACACGCCGGTGAAAGCAGCGGGGCCGGTACCTTTGATCCTTACGCTTGTGGCGGGTCCGGGCGGTTATGGGGCGCCGCGACCCGGTGCGCCACCGGCACTTAGAGATCCTCCGGCGGGCAGCGCGCTGTATCAGTTGCTGGAGATCGGATGGGGATACGCGACGCTTGAGGTCGGACCGATTCAAAACGACTATGCGGGCGGATTGACCTCGGGAATCATCGGGCTGATGAATGTCGGGGCTCAAAGAAAGCCGGACGCATGGGGAGCGCTTGCGGCATGGGCATGGGGCGCGAGCCGGGCGATCGATTACTTCGAGACGGACAAGTCGGTGGACGCGCGGAAGCTGGGCGTGGAAGGGCATTCGCGCTATGGAAAAGCCGCGCTGCTGGCGGCGGCGTGGGATCGGCGATGGGCAATCGTTTATGCGAGTTGCTCGGGGGAAGGCGGGGCCAAGCCTTCCCGCCGCAATCGCGGCGAGACGCTGGATAACATTGCGGGGTCTCACTGGATGGCGGGGAATTTTCGGAAGTATGCGGGGCACTGGGACGATCTGCCCGTGGATTCGAACGAGCTGATCGCGCTGGTTGCGCCGCGGCCCGTCTTTCTGAATGGGGGCACGGAGGATCAGTGGGCCGATCCGCGCGGGGCGTTTTTGGCGGCGGTTGCCGCGGGGCCGGTTTATCGACTGCTGGGGAAGAAGGATTTGGGGTCGGCGGAGATGCCTGAACCGGATGGAGCGCTGTTGTCAGGCGAGATTACGTTCCGGTATCATGCGGGCGGACATACCGATGCGATCGACTTTCCGGCGTTCCTGCAGTTCGCTCAGCGGTACCTGAAATAGCCGGGGTAGAATACAGCCATGTGCGATCAGGATCATTTTGAACAGGACCGGCAGGAAGCAGAGGCGCGCGGGCTGGTTACTCGGAAGCAGTTCGGAGCTTTATTAGGGGCGGGTGTGGCGATGATGCTGCCGAAGGTGGCGAATGCGGCGACTGTGACGGAATCGGACGTGAATGTCACGACGCCGGACGGCGTTGCGGACTGCTATTTCGTGCATCCGGCGAGCGGCACGGCGCCGGGAGTGCTGGTGTGGCCGGATATCTTTGGGCTGCGGCCGGCGTTTCGGCAGATGGGCAAGAGGCTGGCGGAGTCCGGTTATGCAGTGCTGGTGGTGAATCCGTTTTATCGCGTTCAGAAGGCTCCGACCGCTGATGCCGGGGCCGCGACGGAGATCCAGAAGGTGATGCCTTTGATGCAGGCCCTGACTGAGAAAACGAATATGACGGACGCGAAGGCGTTTGTCGCCTGGCTGGACGGGCAGGCGTCGGTGGCGAAGAATCGGAAGGTGGGCACGCAGGGTTATTGCATGGGCGGGCCGCTTGCGTTTCGTACGGCGGCGGCGGTGCCGGATCGCGTGGGGGCGGTCGCTTCGTTTCACGGGGGCGGGCTGGTGACGGATAAGCCGGACAGTCCTCATCTTGAGGCGGCGAAGAGCAAGGCGCAGTTTCTGGTGGCGATCGCGGGGAACGACGATCAGCGTTCACCTAACGATAAGACGACGTTGAAGGAGACGTTTGCGAAGGCGAAGTTGAGTGCTGAGATCGAGGTGTATACGGGATCGATGCATGGATGGTGTCCGCCGGATTCGAAGGTTTATAACGAGCCGCTGGCGGAGAAGGCGTGGGGGCGGTTGCTGGTTTTGTACGGGAAGGCGCTGGCTTAAGGGTCCAGCAACGAAGTCGCCTTCACGAGGCGAATTTCCGAAGCCGTCTGTCCGCCGATTTTCCCGATGTTATTCCGGTCGCCGAACCAAACGCCGGCCGCGCCGTCGTTGTTACCCGTTCTGGGCGGGCCTTCCCAGGCCGGGGGAATCGAAGCCGTCCGGGTCTTGCGGCCGCCTTCGTCGAACTCGACAATCCGGCCATCAACGGCCTCCTGGAGGCGATCTCCCACGGCGGCGCCCGGGTCCACCTCCGGTTCGTTCATGAGCCGGTTTTCGCGGCAGATGCTCGCAAACGAGAGAATGGTTTGTTGTCCGCCTTTGTTGAGGTCGACAACGTCAAAGGTCTGTTTGCGGAATACAAAGCTGCCGGGGGTGGATTTTGCGCAGTTCCACAGGAAGGAGCCCTGGGGAGCGTCTGCATTCGTCGTGCTCGATCCGGATGGCAACTGGATCTGCTTCGCGGGCTGAGGAATAAAATGGGCGTGAAATCGATGAGACCGATATTTAGTTGTTTTTTCG
>Ga0302319_10004934_pt1 | contig 27145 bp, 16 predicted proteins | sample Bog_T0_2_FD_203319 | JGI IMG/M metagenome (GOLD analysis project Ga0302319, IMG submission 203319) | Peat permafrost microbial communities from Stordalen Mire near Abisko, Sweden - Bog_T0_2 | ecosystem: Environmental > Terrestrial > Soil > Wetlands > Peat | place: Sweden: Abisko, Stordalen Mire... | reverse complement strand
TGGCAAATTCATCTGGAATTCGACAACGACATCCTCCGCAACGGATCAAACCCGCTCGACCTGTTGGATGATCTCGGAAAACTCGGCCCCTGTTTCATCGTGGCGCTGACGGATGATGTGCCGTTTCTCGACGAAATGGATCCGGAGCGCTGCTTCCTGAAATGGGATGTGACGCTGCACAGCGACTGCGACCGTTCGGCGATCGAGGATGTTTTCATCTTTGTCCTGGACGAAATGAAATTGATCTGCGAGCCGTTGGCACAGCTGGAAAAACCAGAACCGGATGCCGCGCCGCTGGCGGGATCAAAGGCGGCAGCGGCGGACGACAGTCACCCCCGGAATGCGACGCGCACCCCCGAAAGCGAAGCGGCGCCCGTAATCGAAAGGCGGCGCGAGTCAAGGCGTGCCGAAGATAACGCCACCGTCCGGGTACAAGCGGAACGCCTCGATGAATTGATGGACCGCGTCGGCGAACTGGTGATCGCCCAGGCGAGGCTCAGCCAACTCGCATCCGCGACCCAGGATCTGGCCATCAAGGGGATCGCCGAAGACATCGAGCGCCTGGCAGCGGGCCTGCGCGACATCACCATGGGCGCGCGCATGGTGCCGATCGGCTCGCTGTTCGGCCGCTTTCGCCGCCTGGTTCACGATCTGTCGAGGGATCTTGGCAAGCCGGTCGAGTTCGTGACCTCGGGCGAGGAAACCGAGCTGGACAAGACCATGATCGAGCGTCTCGCCGATCCCTTGGTGCATCTGATTCGTAACGCCATCGACCACGGTGTCGAACCGACCGAGCGCCGCACGGCCGCCGGCAAGACCGCGATCGGCCGGATCGAGATCGCCGCGACCCATTCGGGTGCGCAAGTGCTGGTGACCGTCCGCGACAATGGCGCGGGCCTCAACACCGCCCGGATCCGGGCCAAGGCGGAAGAACAGGGCCTGATCGCGCCGGGCGCTGTCATGTCGGACCAGGACATTCACCAATTCCTGTTTCATCCCGGCTTTTCCACCGCCCAGACCATCTCGGCGCTGTCCGGCCGCGGTGTCGGCATGGATGTGGTCAAGCGCACTATCGAAGCCATGCGCGGCTCGATCGATCTCGCCACCGTGCCGGGCCAAGGCAGCACGGTGACGCTGCGCCTGCCGCTGACGCTCGCCATCATCGAAGGCCTGCTGATCAGGGTCGGCGAGGGCCGCTACATCATCCCGTTGTCGGCGGTCGAGGAATGCGCCGAATTGTCGGCCGCCGACCAGCGCGCCCGCGGCCGCGACTTCCTCAACATGCGGGGCGGCCTGGTGCCGTTCCTGCGCTTGCGCGATCTGTTTGACGCCGCCGGCGAGCCGGATCAGCATCAGAAGATCATCATCGCGGCATCCGGCGAAACCCGCGTTGGCCTCGTCGTCGACCAGATCATCGGCAGCCACCAGTCCGTGATCAAATCGCTGTCGAAGCTGCATTCCGGCGTCACGATGTTCTCCGGCGCCACCATCCTCGGCGACGGCAGCGCGGCGCTGATCCTTGATGTCGCTCAGCTGATTTCCACGGGCCAGGGCATGGCCGAGAGACAAATCGTCAAAGAGGCCGCCTGATGGACCAGAGCGTTTTCGAGCGCAAGCCGCAGCCGCAGCCGCAGCCGCAGCCGCATGATGCCGTGATGCAGGTCGTGATGCTCGGCATCGGAGATGAGATCTTCGCGATCAATACCGACATGGTCCGCGAAATCATCGATCCGGTCCCGGTGACGCGGGTGGCCGGCGCGCCGCCGCACCTGCCCTTTGTCATCAATGTCAGGGGCAATGTGATCCCGCTCGCCGATCTGCGCGTCCGTTTCGGCATGCCGAAAAACGATGGCACCGTCGATACCCGCGTCGTGGTGCTCGATATCACGATCGACGGCGACCCGGTGCTGGTCGGCGTGGTCGCGGACAAGGTCTATGAGGTAACCGAAATCTCCCGCGCCGACGCGCAGCAGACGCCGCGTGTCGGCATGCATTGGAATCCGGAATTCATTCAATCGATCACCAAGTGGCGCGACGAGTTTGTCATCGTTCCCAATCTGGAACGCATACTAAGCTAAATTCATTCGGATCTTTCAAACAACGAGGCCAAACATGAGACTAACCGTAAAAGCCAAGCTGTTCGCAGCCTTTGGGTTGGTCATCATACTCTGTGCGGTCACCGGGGCCATCGCTTATACCAAACTGGCTCAACTGGCGGCGACGGCCGAAACGCTCGTTCAACACGCCGCCCGCATCGACAAGGCGGGCGAACTGCAGAATTATATTCTGTATCAGGCACGCGCGGAAAAAAGCATCATCATTGAATCCGACGAGGCCGAGATGGCCAAGATCGCGGACGAAATCAAGGAGCACCGCACTGCCGCCACGCGGCTGCGCAACGAACTCCAGGCCGGCGCGACCGAGACCGAAAAAAACCTGTTGGAGAAGTTCTCGGCGGCTTACGGAAAAATGAACGCCACCCAGGACACCGTTATCAAGCTGGGTATGCTCAACTCGAACTATCGGGCCAGTCAGTTCTGGTCAGCGGAGGGAGAGCCGGCTCTCAAGGCCTTCAATGACGCCGTCGATGCCCTGGCGTCGGACCCGGTTCAGAAACCCTCGACCCCGGAGCGCGCGCGGGGCTTGCTGTCGCTTGATGCGCTGCAGCTCGCGGCGGATCGTGCCACCAAGGAATTCGCTCTTGCGCTTGCCGCCGGCAGCGTCGATGACCTCACAAAGCTCGTGAAGAACGTCGAAGCCCAACTGCCGCCATGGCAGGCCGCCATGTCGGAGGCAACCAATCAGATACAGGCGCAGGGATTGTCGCTCGCCAGGCTGAACACCCAGCAAGACCTGCTTTTCAAGGCGGTCCTGCATGCAACGGATCTCGTCAAGGAAGCCGGCAATATCAAAGCCGCCGCGCTTTCCGGATCAGATGGACGCAAGGCCACCGCGGACGCGATCGACACCTCGACCGATTATATTACCCACGTCAAGAAAATCATGGCCGATATGTCGGCCGAGGCTGCGCAGGATACCAGCCGCGCCGTCACGCTGCTGATCGGGGCCGTCATCGCCTCGCTGCTGCTCGGATCGGCATCCGCGATCTGGATCGCCCTCAACATCAGCCGCGGACTTGGGCGCGCGGTCGGCCTCGCCGAAGCCGTTGCGCTCGGTGATCTCAGCAAGAAGATCGACCATTCCAGCAACGACGAAATTGGCGATCTGGTGCAATCGTTGAACAGCATGACCGAAAACCTGAACGCGACCGCGAAAGTCGCCGACACCATCGCGACCGGAGACCTCAGCGTCGACGCCAAGCCGCGCTCGGACAAGGATACGCTTGGGTTGGCGCTGGAGCGCATGATCGTCAATCTGAATGCGACGGCGAAAATCGCCGACACCATTGCGGCCGGAGACCTCAGCGTCGATGCCAAGCCGCGCTCTGACAAGGACACGCTGGGTCTGGCGTTTGAGCGCATGATCCTCAATCTGAACGCGACCGCGAAGGTCGCCGACACCATCGCGGCCGGTGACCTCAGCGTCGACGCCAAGCCGCGCTCTGACAAGGACACGCTGGGTCTGGCGTTTGAGCGCATGATCCTCAATCTGAACGCGACCGCGAAAGTCGCCGACACCATCGCGGCCGGTGATCTTACCGTCGATGCCAAGCCGCGCTCGGACAAGGATACGTTGGGTCTAGCTTTTCAACGCATGATCCTCAATTTGAACGCGACCGCGAAAGTCGCCGATATCATCGCGGCCGGTGATCTTACCGTCGATGCCAAGCCACGCTCGGACAAGGATACGCTGGGATTGGCGCTGGAGCGCATGGTCGTCAAGCTGCGCGCGGTCGTCAGCGACACCTTGATGGCGTCGCAGAACATGTCGGCCGGCAGTCAGCAATTGTCGTCGAGCGCCGAGCAGCTGTCGCAGGGCGCCACCGAGCAGGCTTCCGCTTCGGAGGAGGCTTCGGCCTCGATGGAGGAGATGGCGGCCAATGTGAAGCAGAACGCCGACAACGCGGCCCAGACCGAGAAGATCGCGCAGCAGTCGGCGCATGACGCAGAGGCCAGTGGCGCCGCCGTCAGCCGCGCGGTGGAGGCGATGCAGACCATCGCGGGCCGGATCACGATCGTCCAGGAAATCGCCCGCCAGACCGACCTTTTGGCGCTGAACGCCGCCGTCGAAGCGGCCCGCGCCGGCGAGCACGGCAAGGGATTTGCCGTCGTCGCTTCGGAAGTCCGCAAGCTCGCCGAACGCAGCCAGACTGCGGCTGCCGAAATCGGTGCGCTGTCGGGCGATACGGTCAAGGCCGCGCAAGAGGCCGGAACCATGCTGGCGCGTCTGGTGCCCGATATCAAGAAAACCGCTCGACTCGTGGGGGAGATCACCGCCGCCTGCCGCGAGCAGGATGTCGGCTCCGCGCAGATCAACCAGGCGATCCAGCAACTCGACAAGGTCGGCCAGCAGAACTCCGCGGCCTCCGAACAGGTGTCGTCGACGGCGGAGGAACTGGCGTCGCAGGCCGAGCAGCTACAATCGTCGATCTCCTTTTTCAGCATCGGCCACGGCCAGCGGCAAGCGGCCGCGACCGATAAGGCCGTTACTCAATTGCGCGCCAAGGCGGAAAGCATGGCTGGAGCCCAACGCGCGGTGCGCCCGACCAAGACCGCGCCGGCGCGGGTGTTGAAAGCCGCGGGCCCGGCTGGCGGGTTCGCGCTCAACATGAACGAAGGCTTGGACGATCGCGATGCCGATTTTCACCGCTGAGCAATGAGCCGTCAGCTACCGAACCGGCGTTGCGAAAACCGGTAGTTTTATCAGCACCGAAATTAAGGTTACTTGGATGCGAAAATACTATCGCAGGATTGGCAGCGGACGGAACGATGGGAGAACGACATGAGACTGACCGTTAAGAGCAAGCTCGCCGGAGCATTCGGCGTCGTCATTCTTTTATCCATGGTGACCGGCGGTCTGGCCTACGTGAAGCTGAGCGAAATAATCGCTGTTGCCGGCAACCTGGTGTCGCGGGCGGACCGGATAGCAAAGTCCGGGGATATCATGGCCGACGTCCTGCTTCAGATCCGGGCCGAGAAGAACATGATCCTTGCCGAGTCCGACGCCGAGTCCGACAAATTCTCTGCTGAGATACTGGCTATCCGTGCCTCGGCGGCCAAGACCAGGGATGAGATCTATGCGGTTGCCACCGAGGACGGCAGGAAACTGCTCGATCGCTTCAGCTTGGCTGCCAGCGATATGAATAAAGTGCAGGATGAGACGCTCCGGCTGGCAAGGCTGGACAAAGCCAAGGGCGCCGAGCACTCCAGGACGGAAGCTCGGCAAGCCGCGGTCAAGGCTTTGAATGCCGCGGAGGATTATGTTGCCTACGTGAAGAAGGCCATGGCCGAGGTCGCCGAGCAGGCCAAGGAAGATGGCGGTCGTGCCCAGATTCTGTTGCTGGCCCTGGTCACCGCGTCCCTCCTTATTGCCGTGGCCGCGGCGAGTTGGATCGCCATCAATATCGGCCGCGGTCTCGGACGCGCGGTCGGCCTTGCCGACGCGGTCGCGCTGGGTGATCTGAGCAAGAAGATCGAAGTGTCCAGTAATGATGAAATCGGCGATCTTGTCAGATCGCTAAACAGCATGACCGTCAATCTCAACGCGACGGCGAAAGTTGCCGACACCATCGCGGCCGGCAACCTCAATGTCGATGCCAAGCCGCTGTCCGACCAGGATACACTGGGACTGGCGCTGGAGCGCATGGTCGAAAAGCTGCGCGCGGTTGTCAGCGACACCCTGACCGCGTCGCAAAACATGTCGGCCGGCAGCCAGGAGCTTTCGGCCAGCGCCGAACAGTTGTCGCAGGGCGCGACCGAGCAGGCCTCGGCCTCCGAGGAGGCGTCGGCCTCGATGGAAGAGATGGCGGCGAATGTGAAGCAGAACGCCAGCAACGCGGCGCAGACCGAAAAGATCGCGCAGCAGTCCGCGCATGACGCCGAGGCCAGCGGCGCCGCGGTCAGCCGCGCCGTGGAGGCGATGCAGACCATCGCCGGCAAGATCACCATCGTTCAGGAAATCGCCCGCCAGACCGACCTGCTGGCGCTGAACGCCGCCGTGGAAGCGGCCCGTGCTGGCGAGCATGGCAAGGGCTTCGCGGTGGTCGCCTCCGAAGTCCGCAAGCTGGCCGAACGCAGCCAGAACGCCGCCGCCGAAATCGGCGCGTTATCGAGCGAAACCGTCAGGGCCGCGCAGGAGGCCGGCGCGATGCTATCGCGGCTGGTGCCGGATATCAAAAAAACCGCGGCGCTGGTGCAGGAGATTTCGTCGGCCTGCCGCGAGCAGGACGTCGGCGCCTCGCAGATCAACCAGGCGATCCAGCAGCTCGACAAGGTCGGCCAGCAGAACTCGTCGGCCTCCGAGCAGGTGTCATCGACCGCCGAGGAATTGGCGTCACAGGCCGAGCAGCTGCAATCGACCATTTCCTACTTCACGCTTGACCGAAACCAGGGCGAAAAGCCGGCGGCTGGCGCCGACACCGCCAAGGCCGTCGCGCTGCTGCGCGCCAAGGCCGCCAAGATGTCGGGACGGGTTCATGTCGCCAGGAAACCGATCACCGCCAAATCTGCGCGGGCCCTGAAGGTCGCGGGAGGGTCCGGGGGCTTCGCGCTCGAGATGGACGACGGCGCGGACGAGCGCGACGCGGATTTTCAGCGCTAATCGGATGATCGCAACGGACATAAATCCTAGGCTGAACCGAACGCTTTGACGACTAAAAGGAACCTACCATGAGGCTTACCGTAAAAAGCAAACTGGCCACTGCGTTCGGCGTGGTCATTGTCCTGTCGATGGTGGCGGGCGGGGTGGCGTTTCTGAAGCTGAGCGAAATGGTGGCGACCGCCGAGGGCCTGGTGTCCCGGGCAGGCAGGATCGACAAGGCCGCCGAGATCGAAAAAGCGATGCTGCTTCAGGTCCGCGCCGAAAAGAATTTGATCCTTGCCTATTCCGATGCCGACATCGAAAAATACAAGGCCGAGATTGACAAGACCCGGGTGGATATCTTGCGGATGAAGGACGAGGTCTATGCGATTGCCACCGAGATCGGCAAGAAGCACCTCGATCGTTTTTCTGCGCTTTATGGCGATTTGAACCAGGTTGAAGACGAAGCGATCAAGCTTGCCAAACTCAATTCGGGTCACCGGGCGGATGCCCTGATCCGCTCCGAGGGCCGGTCGGCGCTGGCCGATGAGCTTGCCGCGCTGGCGCGTCTAGAGAAGGCGCTGGGCGATGCTTCGGCCCCGCCAACAGCGGCGCTGGTCCACGCGCGAGCCAGTATCTTCAAAGCCTGGTCGGATATGCTCGAAGCTTTCGCCGCGCCGGATCTGAAAATCCGCGAAAGCGAAAGCAAAGCGGCGCTGGAAGGCATCGACGCCATGCGGGCCGAGATCGAGCAGTTGGTTCGCGTGGCACCGTCTTCGGCCAGCGATGCCGCCCATCTTGCTGACGCGGGTGCCACCCGGCTTTCGGACGTCATGAAGCGAGGCGTCGTTATTGCGCAGGAAGCTGGAACTCTGAGGGCAGCCGAAATGTCCAGCACCACCGTTCGCGCGGCGATCGCTGAGGCGACCGGAGGCGCGAAGGGCTATGTCGACTACGTCAAGCAGGCCATGGCCGAGCTTGCTGCGCAGGCGCATTCTGACGGCAACAACGCGCAGCTGCTGTTGATGGTCCTGATCGCCGCCACGCTCGTGATCGCCGTGGCGGCCGCGACCTGGATCGCGCTCAATATCAGCCGCGGACTTGGCCGCGCGGTCGGTCTTGCCAACGCAGTTGCGATCGGTGATCTCAGTCAAACCATTGAGGTCTCAAGCAACGATGAAATCGGCGATCTCGTCAAAGCGCTGAACAGCATGACGGTAAACCTGAATGCAACGGCGAAAATCGCCGATACCATCGCAGACGGCGATCTCAGCGTCGCAGCCAAGCCGCTCTCGGACAAGGATACGCTCGGATTGGCGTTCGAGCGCATGATCGCTAACCTGAACACGACCGCGAAGGTCGCCGACGCCATCGCAGCCGGCAAACTCTCTGTTGACGCCAGGCCGCGCTCGGACAGGGATACGCTTGGCCTGGCGCTGGAGCGCATGGTCGTCAAGCTTCGCGCCGTCGTCACCGATACGCTGACGGCGTCGGAGAACATGTCGGCCGGCAGCCAGGAGCTTTCCGCCAGCGCCGAGCAGCTGTCGCAGGGTGCCACCGAGCAGGCCTCGGCCTCCGAGGAGGCTTCGGCCTCGATGGAAGAGATGGCGGCAAATGTAAAGCAGAATGCCGACAATGCCGGCCAGACCGAGAAGATCGCGCATCAATCGGCCCTGGACGCCGAGGCCAGCGGCGTCGCGGTCAGCCGCGCCGTGGCGGCGATGCAGACCATTGCCGGCAAGATCACCATCGTCCAGGAAATCGCCCGCCAGACCGACCTGCTGGCGCTGAATGCGGCAGTGGAAGCGGCCCGCGCCGGCGAGCACGGCAAGGGTTTTGCTGTGGTCGCCTCCGAAGTCCGCAAGCTCGCCGAGCGCAGCCAGACCGCCGCCGCCGAGATCAGCGCGCTGTCGGGTGACACTGTGAAGGCCGCGCAGGACGCCGGCGCCATGCTGGCCCGGCTGGTGCCGGACATCAAGAAAACCGCGCAACTGGTGCAGGAGATCTCGGCCGCCTGCCGTGAGCAGGACGTCGGCTCCTCGCAGATCAACCAGGCGATCCAGCAGCTTGACAAGGTCGGCCAGCAGAACTCGGCCGCCTCCGAGCAGGTTTCGGCGACCGCGGAAGAGCTGTCATCCCAGGCCGAACAGCTGCAATCCACCATCTCCTACTTCAAGATCGACGAGGCGAACGGCGATAAGCCGGCTAATGCCGCCGACCTCGACAAGGCCGTGGCCCAACTGCGCGCCAAGGCCGCCAAGATGTCCGGGGCTGCGCGCTCCGGCAAGAAGCCGGTGAACGCCAGGCCTGCCCGCGCGCAGAGGATCGCGGCCGGGGGTTCTGGCGGCTTCGCGCTCGAGATGAACGACGTCGCCGACGAACGCGACGCCGATTTCCATCGCTGACCGAAACAAGATCGCCAGCGCGTTCCATCGAACGAGCTGCACACGCACCACGGGGACGAACCAATGCGATTCACGATCAAGGCCAAACTGGCCAGCGCGTTTGGTGCCGTCATGGTGCTGTCCCTGGTCGTAGGTGGGATTGCCTACTCCAAGCTGACCGCGCTCGATGTATCGCAGCAGAGTATTGTACGGCAGGCTGGACGGATGAAGCTAGCGGCCGATTTGATGGATGCCATTCAGGGGCAGAGCCGCTCGGAGTTTCGTCTGCTGCAGGCGGTCAAGGACCAGGACATCGCCGATAACTTCAAGCAGATGGTGGAGCGCCGCGGCAAGGCCGCGAAGCTGAAGGACGAACTCTCTGACGGGGCGAGCGAAGACGGCCGCCGCCTGCTCGACATCATCACCGCGAAATTTCAGCGGATGAACGAGCTGCAGGACCAGACCGGCAAGCTCGCCCAGCTCAATTCGAACAATCGCGCTGCCGAATTATGGGCAACGGAAGGGTTCCCGGCGCTCAGGGAATTCCAGGCCGCGGCCGATGCCGCCGCCGCTGAAAGCGAAAAGGCCCCCGGACGGATCGAGGGCCTGCGCGCCAAGGCCAGCCTGCTGAACGCAAAATTCGAGTCCGCCCGATTGGCGCGGTCACTCGCCACCACCTACGCATCGTCGTCGGTCGAGGAGTTGGAGGCCGAATCCAAGGGGGCCCTGCTTTACCTGGAGGGCCTCCGAAACAGTGTCACCGATTCAGCCACGCGCCTTGCGGATATCGAGCTGACCGTCAGCGATTTGCAGAAAGGCTTCGAGCGATATGCCAAGGCCGCCGGCAGAATTCTGGCCACGGCGCAGGAGGGTGGCAATCTCAAGGCCGCCATCATCAGCAAGAGCGAGGGGCGCAAGGTCTTCAATGAAGCGCTTGATGCAACCGAGGAATATGTCAAATCCGATCAGAAGCACATGAAAGAGATCGCGGAGGCCGGATCGGAGCAGGCGGCCTTTGCCAAGCTGTTGCTGGCCGGCGTTCTGGCCGCCTCGATGGTGATCGCGGTCGGTTCTGCACTGTGGATTTCAATCAATATCAGCCGCGGTATCGGCCGGGCGGTCGAGCTCGCCCACGCCGTCGCGGCAGGTGATCTCACCAAGACCGTCACATCGAGCAGCAACGACGAAGTAGGCGATTTGACCAGCGCCCTCAACCACACCGTCGAGCGACTGCGCGCGGTCGTTACCGACACCTTGACGGCGTCGGAGAACATGTCGGCCGGCAGCCAGGAGCTTTCGGCCAGCGCCGAGCAGCTGTCGCAGGGTGCCACCGAGCAGGCCTCGGCCTCAGAGGAAGCGTCGGCCTCGATGGAAGAGATGGCGGCGAATGTAAAGCAGAATGCCGACAATGCCGGCCAGACCGAGAAGATCGCCCAGCAGTCGGCGCTGGACGCGGAGGCCAGCGGCATCGCGGTCAGCCGCGCGGTCGATGCGATGCAGACCATTGCCAGCAAGATCACCATCGTCCAGGAAATCGCCCGGCAGACTGACCTGCTGGCGCTCAACGCGGCGGTGGAAGCGGCGCGCGCGGGCGAGCATGGCAAGGGCTTTGCCGTGGTCGCCTCTGAAGTCCGCAAGCTCGCCGAGCGCAGCCAGAGCGCGGCGGCCGAAATCGGCGCGCTATCGGGCGACACGGTCAAGGCCGCGCGGGACGCCGGCGCCATGCTGGCCCGGCTGGTGCCGGACATCAAGAAAACCGCGCTGCTGGTGCAGGAGATCTCGGCGGCCTGCCGCGAGCAGGATGTCGGCTCCTCGCAGATCAACCAGGCGATCCAGCAGCTCGACAAGGTCGGCCAGCAGAACTCCGCCGCCTCCGAGCAGGTTTCGGCGACCGCGGAACAGCTGTCATCCCAGGCCGAGCAGCTGCAATCCACCATTTCGTATTTCAAGATCGATCAGGCCAAAAATGCGAAGCCCGAGGCTGCGGCCGACATCGAGAAGGCCGTCGCGCAGCTGCGCTCCAAGGCCGCCAGGATGTCTGGAACGGCTCGGGTAACCAGGAAGCCGGTTGCGCGGCCGGCCCGCGCATTGAAGGCCGCCGGAGGTTCTGGCGGCTTCGCGCTCGACATGAACGATACGCCGGACGATCGCGACGCCGACTTCCTTCGTTGAACAAAGTCAGTCCGCCCTTGGGCGGCCTGATCGCCCCTGAAACCTTCACCGAACGGAGCCAATGATGACGGAAATAGCGCAATATCTGACGCTCGGTCTCGATGGCGAGACCTTCGGCATCGGGATAAGGCATGTGCGCGAGATCCTAGATATGCGGCCGGTCTCAAAACTGCCGCATGCGCCGAATTTCCTGCTCGGAATGATCGATGTGCGCGGCACCAGTTTTCCGATCGTCGACCTCCGGATCAAGCTCGATCTGCCGAGCGTGCCGGCGACCGATGCCACCCGGATCATCATTCTCGACGTGCCTGTCGACGGCCGATCCGTCGGCGTCGGCTTCGTCGCCGATCGTGTCTTTGAAGTCACCGGGATCGAGGCAGGCCGGATCGAGCCGCCGCCGGTCGTCGGTGGCCGCTGGAAGTCCGATTACCTCGCCGGTATCGGCAAGAAGGCTGATGGCTTCGTGATGATTTTCGATCTGGCAAAATTGATGGCATTCAGCGCGGACGTCAGCGGCGTCGCCGCTGACGTCGCGGCCTAGCCCATCATGCAAGCGATGCAGGATCTCGCCACGCACCTCAGCGATCGTCATTTTCGCAGGATCGCCGAATTGGTCGATGACCATATCGGAATAAAGCTGCCTGCGGCCAAGCGAATCATGCTGGAAGGACGGTTGCAGAAGCGGGTCCGCGAACTCCACTGCTTGGACATCAATGACTATGTCGACAGGCTGCTCGACGATGAGCATTTCGAGAGCGAACTGATCCATCTCATTGATTGCGTCACCACCAACAAGACCGATTTCTTCCGCGAACCGTCGCATTTTACCTTCCTTCGCGAGGTCGCCGTTCCCGAGATGCTGCAGCGGCGTGGCCGGAACAACCGGCCCCTCAAGCTCTGGAGCGCGGCCTGTTCGACCGGAATGGAGGCCTATACGATCGCCATCGTGCTCGACGACATGATTTACTCGGGCGCCAACTTCCAATTCAGCGTGCTCGGGACTGATATCTCGACCGGCGTGCTGGGCTTGGCGGAAGCGGGAATCTACACGCTGGAGATGATCGAGCCGGTGCCGGCTGAGCTGGCCAAGCGCTATTTCCGGCACGCCAAGGATCCGAGCATCAACGAGGCGCGCGTGGTGCCGAGATTGCGGCGCTGCGCGAACTTCATGCGCATGAATTTGATGGATGAGAGCTATCCCGTCGACCGCGACGTCGATGTGATCTTCTGCCGCAACGTCCTGATCTATTTTGACAAGCCGACCCAGCGGCGCGTTGTCGAGCAGCTCTGCTCGCATTTGAGGCCGGGGGGCTATTTCATCGTCGGCCATTCGGAATCGATGATACATAACGAGTCGACCGTTCTGCGGCAGATCAAGCCAACAATCTTCACAATCTAGCGGACTGGAGAGCGCATCATGCTCAAGCATAAAATTCGCGTTCTGGTCGTCGACGATTCGGCGTCAGTCCGACAGGTTCTCACCGCCATCCTCATTGAAGACCCCGACATCGAAGTGATGGGCGCGGCCTCGGATGCCTTCGTGGCGGCCCGCATGTTGCAGGAAGAAGCGCCCCATGTGATCATCCTCGATATCGAGATGCCGCGCATGGACGGCATCACTTTTCTGCGCAAGATCATGGCGCAGCACCCGATTCCCGTCATTATCTGCTCGACCCTGACCGTCGAGGGTTCCGACAAGATGTTCGAGGCGTTCGAGGCCGGCGCCGTGGACATTCTGCCGAAGCCCCGTGCCGATACCAGGCAGGCGCTGCAGGAATCAGCTGTTCGTGTCTGCGAAGCCGTGAAGTCCGCGGCCCGCGCCCGTGTGCGGGTCCGCGCGGCCAGGTCAACGCGGCCCTTCGTCGAGCAGAAGCTGACGGCGGACGCCATCATGCCGCCACCGGTCCAGAGCCGGGCCAGTCCGGTCACGGAGCGTATCGTCTGCATCGGCGTTTCCACCGGCGGGACCGAGGCGCTGCGCGATGTGCTGGAGCCGTTGCCGCGGCGCAGTCCGGCGATCCTGATTGTGCAGCACATGCCGGAGGGTTTCACCGCGGCCTTTGCCAAGCGGCTCAACGGACTGTGCGAGGTCGACGTCAAGGAAGCCGAGGACGGCGACGTGGTGGTCCATGGCGGCGTCTACATCGCCCCCGGCGGTCGCCACATGCTGCTGCAGCGGACCGGTCAGCGCTATCATATCGCGATCAAGGATGGCCCTCCGGTGTCGAGGCATCGGCCTTCCGCCGACGTGCTTTTCCGCTCGGCGGCGCAGCATGCCGGCCGCAACGCGCTCGGGATCATCATGACCGGCATGGGAGATGATGGCGCCAGGGGGCTGTTGGAAATGCGCAAGCTCGGCGCGGCCACGCGCGCCCAGGATGAGGAGAGCTGCGTCGTATTCGGGATGCCGAAGGAAGCGATCGCCTGCGGCGCGGTGGAGAAAGTGGTTTCGCTTTCCCAGATTCCGAGGGAAATACTGCTCTGGCAGGACGTCCGGCTTCCCGCACACGCCGGATAGATGCGATGCCGATCGACATTCTGCGTGAGTTGGCTGCCGAGGGCATAACGGCCATTGAGCGGGTCAGCGGGCGCGTCGAGGAAGTGTTCGCTCAGGTCGGCGGCCAACTGGGGATGGCCCACGATATTTTCGCGGAGCTGCATTCCGGTATGGAGTCGCTGTCCGATGAGCTGTCCGGAACCAAGATGGAAGGCGCATCGATGGCTTTTCAGGACATCGCGACGCGGCTGCGCGGATTGGCCGATATCCTTCCTGCCGAAACGGCGATGCTGGGGACCATTGGCACCAGCGCCGCGCAAGCCTCCGCCCTGTTGAAGCAGATCATCAAATATATCAATTTGATTGGTGTGGTCGCGCGCAACTCGCGGATCGAGGCTGCCACGCTGGAGGGCAGTCGAGACGACTTCCTCAGCTTTACCCGTGAGGCCTCCAAACTGGCGGCGGCGGTGCAAGTCTCGGTCGAGGCCTGCTCCAAGGAACAGGAGCAGGTCGAGGCGGCGATCGCGGTGGCGCTGAGCGGACAGCAGGAGTTCGAGGCGAAGTACCGCTTAGAGTTGCTGTCGGCGAGCAAGGCGCTGATCGCGACGGCTTCGGAGATCAAGAAGCTGCAGGTGCGCGGTATTCGGGTTGCACGAATGGGCAAGGCGGCGACGTCGCAGATTGGCCAGGCGGTGGGGACGGCGATCATTTTCCTGCAGTCGGGCGACAGCGGGCGACAGCGGCTGGAGCATATTCATGGTGGGTTGCGCTTGCTGGCCGATCAGGATCGCGCCGTCGGGCGATCGTCGGGCGCTCTGGTATGCCGACTGCAGGCGGCCCAGCTGCGCTGCACGGTGACCGATTTCGCGATCGATATCGGCAAGGTCAATCTTTCGCTGGTGCAATTGTCCGCCGATTCGGTCGCGATGGTGGCCCGTGGCAATTCGCTGTTCGGGGCCAATAATGACGAGACGGCTTCGTTCCAGTCGCTCATGAAGCAAAGGCTCGCCGAGGCCTCAACCCTGATCACCGCCTGCGCGCGCGCGAAGGTCTCGGTTGATCGGTCTATCACGCAGCTGGAAGAGGTGCTGGGAAAATTTCATGCCACCATTTCGGCGCTTCGCGAAACCGTCGTCGATATCACCCTGATCGGAATGAACGCCGGTCTCAAGGCGTGTCATCTTGGCGCCAGGGGGCGCGCCTTTGTCGAGATCGCCAACGAGCTTCAACAGGCCGCCGACCGCATTTCAGGCGCCGAGAACATGTTGCAGCCCGTCCTTGCCGAAATCGCGCGATCGGCGGCTCGGTTGAAGACCTCGCACCAGCAGGACCAGCAATTGGATGTCGCCGACCTCGAGCAGTCGATCGGGGTCGCGGCGACGGAAATCGAGCATGGCAATGGACGGTTGCTTGAGTTGATGGATCATTTGACGCGCGAGAGCATGCGGTTTGACTCCGGCATGAAAGCCGGCATGGCCGCCATGTCCGGTCTCAACGCGAAGTTTGCCTCGCTGCCCGCGATTGCCACCTTCCTGGAAGAACCAGGCCGCGATCTCGATGGCGTATGGCCCGAGGATTTGCTTGAAGCGGAGGAACTCTTCGAGGGTCTTTATCGGCACTATACCATGGATGCCGAGCGGGAAACCCACCGCTCCATTGCCGAGGAATTCGGGATCGTCTGCAATTTTTCGACGCCGCCGAAAACAGCAGCCGCGCCAGCGTCAGAGGACATTGACGCGCTCTTCTTCTAGTCGAGAGTTGCAGTGCTCGCTATCGCAGTGACAGTCCTGTCACCGCTTCGAGCTCGGCGATGGCCTTTGCGGCGTCGAGAACCTTGATGGTGGTCATCCCCATCTCGCGCGCGGGTTTCAGGTTGATACCGAGATCGTCCAGATAGACACACGCCGTGGGATTGACGTCGAGCGTTTCGACCATCATCCGGTAGATCCGCGGGTCGGGTTTCCGCAGGCCGATCTTGGCGGATTCGATGACATGGTCGAACAGCGCCATCACTTCCGCGACATAGAGCCCGCGGCCGCCGAGGCTGCCGATCGCGTTGGCGGGCAGGTTGTTGGTGATGCATCCGGTCTTGAGGACGGTCTTCAGGCGTCGGAGGGCTTCGACCATCTCGGGCCGCAGCTCTCCCGACAGCAGTGGAATCACGTCGCGGCCTCGAACCTCCGCGCCCAGCGCCAGCGATTCGGCCGCGAACAAATGATCGAAGGTTTCCAGGTCGATCTCACCGCGTTCAAATTGCGCCCAGGCATTCTCCCAGGGGTTGTTGGCGTTGGTCCGCCTGACGATATCGGCAGGCAGGCCGCGCTCGCCTTCGAAACGCGCGAACGCCTCGAACGGCGAGGTGGTGAGCACCCCGCCAAAATCCCAGATCACGGCCTCGAGCATGATTCATCCTCCGAACGGCACCGGCAAGACGGCTAACACAGCGCGCCGGCCCCGGCCAGCCGGCCTCGCTTGGCTGGACCGGGGTTGCCGGGTTATGGCTGGCGGATGAAAAAAATAGCCGCCATCATCGCGCTCTCGAGCCTGCTGACAGGCCAATCCGCCCACGCGATCGTCGGCGGCGCGGCGCCATCGGCCGAGGCGATCAGCCGCGCCGTCGTCACCATCGTCGGCTCGCGCGGCAATTTCTGCAGCGGCGTCCTGCTTGCGGCCCAGTTGGTGCTGACGGCGGCGCACTGCGTGCAGCCCGGCGCGACCTACAAGATCGTTGCGTTCGGCGCCGACGAGCAGCCGCGGCTGAAGGATGTCAGCGCCGTCGCCCTGCATCCCTCGTTCGACATCAAGGCGATCCTCGCGCATCGCGCCACCGCCGATGTGGCGCTGTTGCAGCTTGCGGCGCCAGCCGAGGGCAAGGTCGCCGCGCCGCTGGGCGGGCCGCAGCCGTCGATCACGGCCGGGAGCCACTTGACCATCGCCGGCATCGGCGTGACCATCCGCGGCGACGGCTCTAGCGCCGGCGCCATTCATACGGCCTCCCTGATCGCGACCGGCCAGCCGGGGACGTTGCAGATCAGGCTGGTCGATCCGCTGACCCAGGGCGCACGCGATGGGCTCGGGGCATGCACCGGGGATTCCGGCGGCCCGGTGTACGGGGACCGGCGAGACCAGGCTGCGATCATCGGCGTCATCAGCTGGTCGACCGGCCCGAACAATAGCGCCGGCTGCGGCGGCTTGACCGGGGTGACGCCGCTTGCGCTTTACCTGGACTGGATCGTGCGGACCGCGAAACAATGGGGCGCCGCGCTGTAGCAGGTGCCGGACCGAGGATCGGTCGCGTCATATGGTTGACCTTGGCAAGCCGATCGGTCCATGAATCATCCCCGTTTTTCGTCGCCAACCAGAAGCAAGAACAATCATGACCGCGACCGCCCCCATCACCCGTTCCGCGCCTTCGGCCCAGCCGGCCGAGCATTTCGATGTCCTGATCGTCGGCGCCGGGATTTCCGGCATCGGTAGCGCCTATCACCTGACCTCGCAGCTGCCGGGCACCAGCTTTGTGGTGCTTGAGAGCCAGGACAGCTTCGGCGGCACCTGGTTGACCCACCGCTATCCCGGCATCCGCTCCGATAGCGATCTGCACACCTTCGGCTATCGCTTCAAGCCCTGGACCTCGGCACCGATCGCCAACGCCGCCGAAATTCGCGCCTATATGGCCGAGGTGATCGCTGAAAACGGCCTTGATCCGCATATCCGTTACCGTCACCGGATCGAGCAGGCGAGTTGGTCCAGCCTGACCCGCCGGTGGACCATCGCGGCGGTCCAGACCGACAGCGGCGAGACGGCCACCTTGACCGCCAATTTTCTCTGGATGTGCCAGGGCTATTACCGGCATTCGGAGGGCTACACGCCGCGATGGAAGGGGATGGAAGCGTTCAAGGGCCGTATCGTGCATCCGCAGGCCTGGCCCGACGATCTCGTCACCGAGGGCCGCGAGGTCATCGTGATCGGTTCGGGCGCGACGGCGGCGACGTTGATTCCGGCGATCGCGGACAAATGCCGGCACGTCACGATGCTGCAGCGCTCGCCGACCTATTTCCGGACCGGCCGCAATGCCATCGAATTGGCCGAGACGCTGCGGCAGTTGCAGATCAAGGAAGAATGGATCCATGAAATCGTGCGCCGCAAGATTCTCTACGACCAGGCCACTTTCACGCGCCTGTCATTTGAAAAGCCGGAGGCGGTCAAGCAGGAATTACTCGATGGCATTCGCGCGGTGCTCGGTCCCGACTACGATATCGAGCGGCACTTCACCCCCGCCTATCGCCCCTGGCGGCAGCGCATCGCCTTCGTGCCCGACGCCGATCTGTTCAGGTGCATCAAGAGCGGCAAGGCCACTGTGGTCACCGACGAAATCGAACAATTCACCGAGCGGGGCATCCTGCTGAAATCAGGCCAACAGCTTGCGGCGGACATCATCATCACGGCGACCGGGTTCAATCTCAGTGTGCTCGGCGATATCACTTTTTCAATCGACGGCAAGCCGCTCGACTTCGCCGAGACCGTCACCTATCGCGGCATGATGTTCACCGGCGTGCCGAATCTGGCCTGGGTGTTCGGCTATTTCCGCGCCAGCTGGACGCTGCGCACCGATCTGGTGGCGGATTTCGTTTGCCGCCTGCTCGCCCATATGAAGCAGAAGGGAGCGATGCAGGTCGTGACCGCCCTGCGGCCGCAGGACCACGACATGCGGCTCGATTCGTGGATCGATCCGGAAAATTTCAATCCAGGTTATTTGATGCGCGACATGCATCGCTTGCCGAAGCGCGGCGACAAGCCGGAATGGCAGCACAGCCAGGACTATTGGACCGAGAAGGACCAGTTTCCGGCGATTGATCTCGACGATGCCGCGTTCGTCTATGGATGATTACGGCGCGTTGCAGGTTCTCCCGCAAGCGCCGCACGCGGGGCGAGGTTGTAAACGCGCCCGTCTAACCCAGAACTTTCATGCAATCGCTCGTCTGGCATTGCTTGCTAGGTCCGCCCGTTCGCCTGCAACTGCCGCGGCGCGGCCGGCGCTTCGTCGGAGAGCCAGCCGGACAGCGCCGCCATGACCGGATTGCGTCCGGCCGGCGCATGGTTTGATTCGAACGGATCAGTATAGCACCGGGCGCCGGCGGCGCGCGCGAGTTTGGCCACGGCCTCGGTCATCGGCGGCGCGCCGCAGGTGTAGACGACGTCGTCAGGCGTCAATTGCGGCATATGATCGGTCGGCCGTCCGCTGCGGAAGGCCGATGACACCTGCTGCGGCTCCGACACGATGGGAATGATGGTGACATTGGGAAACGGCGCCAGCCGGCACAGCGCGGCATGCATGTACAGCGACTGCACCTTGCGCGCCGCCACGATGACGACCATCTCGCGTTGCGGCCGCTCCATGATCGCGGCCACCGCGATCGACCACATCGGCGCGAAGCCGGTACCGCTCGCGACAAGAATCGTACGACCAGGGTGATCGGGCCGGAAATAGGCGCTGCCGAGCGGAGCGGTCACCCTGACACGGTGCCCGACCCGGATCTGGCGGCCGAGCTGCGAGGAAACCTTTCCATCGGGAAACCGTCGGATATGGAAATTCAGCGTACGATCGTCAGCGCGTCCCTCCAGCGGGTAGCTCGGGCTGTAACTGCGCTGCGGGAAGCCGCGAAACTGCAGCTTGGCGTACTGACCGGGCAGATAGTGCAGTGGCTTCGGCAAAGCCACCTCGACACCGAAGACGTCGGGCGCTAGGCGCGTGAGGTGGGAGACTCGCGCCGACATCGACACCGTCTCGGGCACGGGTTCGGTGACGATCTCGAGATCGGAGACGATCCGCGCCTGGCAGGCGTAGATCATGTCGTCGCCGTGCTCATGGCCGCCATAGACCCTGCCTTCGACGAGGCGCACCTTGCAGGCACCGCAAATCCCGCTGCGGCAATCATGAGGCAGGTCGATCCCGCTCATCAGGGCCCAGTCGAGCACGAGATCGCCGCGATTGGCGAGATAGCGCTCATTGTTCAGGGTCACCTTGCAGGTCTTGCTCATCATTCCACCTCAAGACGAATAGGTCGGACGTGCCGGGTATGTCGGATTTGACTGTGATCGAAGGCCGCGACGCGCATGAAGACGCCACTCTTCAGCGCGACGTCGTAGGGGCTCTGGGTATCGAGACGCCGCGCCACTTCCAGCGCCCAGTGTCCGGAGGCCCAGCGCGCCGCGCAGCGGACATCCGCCCGGTCCCCGGAGAATCCGCCGGAGATGATGACGCCCGGAATGACGGTCCCCAACGGAATGCGGCGATCCTGTTCTGGCGAATAAGCTATCGACTCCGGCTCCGTCATGAACCAGCGCGCGCCGTCGCTCTCGCCATGATTGGGATCGAGATCAATGGTTTCCATCGCGGCCAGTGTCGCCGCGAGGTCGACGGGCAGCCGGCGTGGGATGATCGTGGCGTTGCCATCGCCGGTATCGGGCCCGGTGATAAAGTTTTCCGAGTAGTTTGCAGCCCCCGGATCGGGCGCAAAGCCGCCCCTATAAGGCGTCAGATGACTGGCCTGATCCGGCGTCGGATCCTGCGGCGGACCGAAATGATCGTCGTCCATCCAGCCCGAGGGACCGCCGTCCGTCGCCTTCCAGAGCCAGACATCGGAATAGCGGCCGGTCGTGTAGTGCAGGCCACGGCCGGTCATGGTGCTCGGCCTATCGGCAATCGGATGCGGGCTCGAATGGAACGTGTGGTCGCCGGCCAGAATGACCTCGGACGTGGTCAGCAATACCGAGAACTTGTCCTCGTTATAATCCTGCTCATCGCCGACCTCGTAACCCCTGTGCAGCAGATGCCAGCCGTCGATCTTCTTTACCAGCGGCAACTGCTTCAGCGAACGGGTGGGATCCTGCCATGTGAACAGGAAATAGGCCCATGAACCGTCATGCACCGCGCGAATGTCGATTCGTGTCTCGCCCTTGCCGTCGAAATTGCCGCCCTGGTTGGTCATGACGGAGAACGGCCTGGTTTCGCGCCATGCGCGGTCGGAAGTGTCGCCGTCGAGGATGGGAGCCTCGGCCTTGTCGATACGATGAATCCGAAGCGTATCAACCGACATGCGATCGGCCACCACGACGAACGAAACGCCGGTAATGGCGACGGCCGCGGCGACCATCAGCGGATTGGCTTGCAACGTCGCGCGGCGGGATTGAGCCCCGACCTTAGAGGCGGGTCTTGGCGGCGGCCTGCGCACCGCCGTGTCGCGTGCCGCGGGTCGCGGTCCGTCTTCCGGCTGCAACTGGGCTCTTTGCTCGGCAAGCTGGGTCATCAACTCGACGAGATCAAGCGCGGGCGTGGGGGCTGGCAGGTTCATCGGCCTGATGATGCGAAGCAGCTGCGCGGCGCCGCCAAGCTTCAAATGGGTCAAGACATGAAGCACGGCAAAGCTTGCGACGACCCACATCGCGTACCAATGCGCCGTGATCAGATCCTGATTGGCGAATATGCCGAAATACAGCAGCCCGCCACTGCCAATCAGGATCAGCATGGCGAGGAAGAAAACCCAGTACAGAAGAATATTGACCGCGCCGTCCCTGGTCGAACCGCGGCGGAGGAGTCCGCGCAGGCGAATCTTGTCCAGCCGGACACGGCGCCCGAGTCCGGTCCGCCGCAGGTAGATCGGATATCCAATCATCACGGCGACCAGCACGAGGGCTGCCTGCATATGGGCGGTCCAGACATGATCGCGCGGCAGGATGCTATCGAACAGATTGATCCAGCTGCGCTCCGGGGCCTCGGAGGCGATCCGCAATCCGCTGAAGATGGCGACGCCGAGGGCCGATACCATCACCCAGTGCAGGATGATGGTTCCGTAGTCGGTCCTGCGCTTTCTCATGCGCGCCGATCCCGGCCGGGCCAACCGAGCGCGTTGAGAGAGCTGATCCGAGTCGCGCGACAGTAGAATTTGAGGCCATGGGTGTGAGTTCGTACCATCCCCCCAAATGCGTAAATGCTGTCGTACACCGATCGTCCCCAAAATTCCCGTGTCGCCGCAAGCGACGAATAAGTCCCCTCTTATGCGTGCGATTGCCCGCATATTGCGCTAGGTATCAGGCATGTTGCGTTAGGCTGATGATGCCCGGTTTTTTGATGCCCGTTTTTTTTTCCGCAGGTGAAGGATTGTTTAGCTTCGTGGCGTCAATGGGCCGACATCGAGGCCAATGCGCGCAGAAGCTGGGTGATTGACGGACGAATTCATGATGTCCGAATTCATTCGGTACCCCGCGTAGATTGTGCGCGCGAACTGGCGCAAATATGAGCCTATGTCTGAACAATCTGAGGATGCCAGAGCAAAAGCGGCATCCGAAGCCCCGCCGGCTCAGCCGGCGCGCATCGACAGGGCGGCGTTGACCGCTCGGGCTGGCGATTGCGGATCAATTCCGTTTCGCTTGAGCAACAGTCGTGACAGAAGTGGAGCCCGTCGCATTGTTGCCGGAAAACGGTCCCGATCGGCTGTCAGGAATGCCACGTCGACGCTTGCGATAGTTGATGAAGGGGGAGGCGAACCGATGAGTGTCGCTCAGAGTAACCCACAGAAGTTGAAAATGCCGTCCCCTGGGATTGCAAGCTATCTGACCCCGGAAGGCCCTGACGACCTGGTGGGATTGCGGCTGCGCGAGAGCGCCCGGCGCATGATCGGCGTCGCCGTGTTCAGCGGCGTGATCAATCTTCTGATGCTGTCGAGTTCGCTTTATATGTTGCAGGTCTATGATCGGGTGCTGCCGAGCCGCAACCTTGCGACATTGGCGGGTCTCTCGTTGATGGTCCTGATTGCTTACCTCGCGCAGGGCTATTTTGACGCGCTGCGCTCGCGCATGTTGTGTCGGGTCGCCACGTTGTTCGACGCCGGCCTGCAGGAATCGATCCATACCGCACTTGCCACCCTGCCGCTTCGCGGCGTCAAGCCGGTCCTGATGCAGCAACCGCTGCGGGATCTGGATCAGGTGCGCGCCTTCATGTCCGGCATGGGACCGACCGCGTTTCTGGACATGCCCTGGATCCCGATTCCCATCATCGGCTTGTTCCTGTTTCACCCGTTCATTGGCGTAACCGCCGTGGCCGGTCTCTGTTCGATCGTCGGCATGACGTTGATCACCGACCGCCTGTCGCGCGGCGCCGCCAAGTCCGCGATGGAGACCAGCGCGCAGCGGCAGGTGCTGGCGGACGCGACCCAGCGCAATGCCGAGGTGATTCGTGCGCTGGGCATGACGGATCGGTTCACGGCGCGCTGGTCGCAGGCCAATGAGCGCTATTTGCGGGAGAACGTCCGCGCCTCCGATGTTGCTGCCAATCTCGGCTCCGGCGCCAAGGTGCTGCGCTTCGTGCTGCAGTCGGCCATGTTGGGGATGGGAGCGTTTCTCGTCGTTTCCGACCGCGGATCAGGAGGCATCATGATCGCGTCGTCGATCCTGATGGGGCGCGCGCTGGCGCCGGTTGAAGTTGCCCTCGGCAGCTGGAAACAGCTGATCGCGGCCCGCCAGGGCATCCAGCGCCTGCGCGAAATCTGCAAGGCGACGGCCAAGCCTCCGGCGCCGCCGGTGGTGCTGCCGCGTCCCCACCGTGAATTTTCGGTGCAGGAGCTTGCCGTCGCCGCGCCCGGTACCGACCGGCTGCTGGTTACGAACATCTCGTTCACGTTGACGGCCGGCACGGGACTGGCCCTGCTCGGCGCGAGCGCGTCGGGCAAGACGTCCCTTTCCAAGGCACTGGTGGGAATCTGGGGGGCGCAGAATGGCGTGGTCCGGCTCGACGGCGCAGCGCTCGATCAGTGGAGCAATGAGGATCTCGGTCGCTATATCGGATACCTGCCACAGGATGTCGCGCTGTTCGACGGCACCGTTGCCGAGAACATCTGCCGTTTCGACGACCAGGCGACCTCGGATTCGATCCTGAAGGCCGCGCAGATTGCGGGCGTCCATGACATCATCTTGCGTCTGCCCGATGGCTATTCGACGCGCATCGGCCAGGGCGGCATGTCGCTGTCGGCGGGGCAGCGGCAGCGGATCGGTCTTGCACGCGCGGTCTATGGCGATCCGTTTCTGATCGTGCTCGACGAACCCAACGCCAATCTCGATGCCGAGGGCGAGAATGCGCTGACCCGGGCGATCGCGATCCTGCGCCATACCAAGCGTATCGTGATCGTGATCTCGCACCGGCCGAGCGCGCTCGCCGCGCTGAACATGGCGATGATCCTTTATGACGGCAAAGCCATCGCTTTTGGCCCGTCCGAAGAGATATTTGCCCGCGTCCGTACCGCGCAATTGCCGCCCGGCGCGGCCCCGCAAGCGGTCGCGGCGCAGACGGCGGCACCGTTCGCGCAGGCCGCGGTACCGCAAGCCGCGGCGGCGCCAGTTGCTCAGGCGGCGACCGCCCGACCAGCGGCGCCGATCCCCCAGCCCGCGGCGGCCCGGCCGATGGCGGCGGCAGCGATCCCGACAACTGCGGCAGGATCGCAGGCTGCACCGCCGCCCAATGCCAGAGCGCCGCGTCGCGCGGCGGTTACCGAGGGAGCCCGCCCATGAAGCCGAGAGATTATATCGAAACGGCTGATAAAGCAGAGCCGCTGTGGGATGACGCGTCAGAAGTCCAGGCCGCGGGGCCGCAAGGAACCGCGCTGATCCTCGAATTGCAGCGCCTCAGGCAGGCCTTCGAGCCGGATGATCCCTACGCTGGGCGGCACGCTTCGGGCGGCCGCGGGCGGTCGCCCGGCGATCGGATGAATTCGACCGGATACAAGCGCCAACCCAAGCGGAAGCAGAAAGGCAAGATCGGGCGAACCGTCGATGGCTGGCTTGAGCAGTTCGGATTCAGCAGCGTCGAAGCCACAGCGCCTGCCGCCCGGCAACGCGAGCCGCAGCTGTCCCGGGCGCCGCGGCAGCCGCCGACGATCACGATCGACCCGCGACTGCGGGAGAAAGCAGCTCCCGCTCGGGGCTTCGCCAAATCCACCAGCAGCCGGCCGCCCGCGCCCTCGAGCCGACCGCCGGCGCCGGTCGTCCGACAACAGGCGGCGGCCGCCAATCGTGCCGCGGCAGCCAACCGGAGCCCTTCGGTGCCCGCCAGACGGGCACCACCCCCCGTGCCCACGCCGCGGCGTGACCTCGCCATCGCTAACAACCAGCTGCAATCGACATCCGCCATCGGCCGCGCCCTCGAGCGGAGCCGCAATTCATTGTTCGCCGGCGTTTCCTTCCTGGTCGAGCGCGACGCCCTGGCCGACAATGATAACGCGCCGGGCGAAAGTCTGACGTCGCGGACCGGGCGCGCCTATCAGCGCGAATTGCGGACCGGGCTTCGGGTTCTCATCCTCGCCACCGTGCTTGGCGGCGGCTGGCTGACGCTGGTGCCGCTGGCGGGCGCGGTCGTGGTGCAGGGCACGTTGGTGGTTCAATCCAATGTCAAGACCATCCAGCACCCAACCGGCGGAGTCGTTGCGGAAATCCCGGTGCAAAATGGTATGCGTGTGAAGGCCGGCGATCTCTTGCTGAAGCTCGATCCGACCCAGGCTCAGGCCAGCCTGGAAACGGTGAGCAAGCAGCTTGACGATGCGCGGGCGCGGATTGCGCGGCTGGTCGCCGAGCGCGACGGTTCGGATCAGCCAGGGATTCCGCCTGAATTTTCCGCCCGTATGAACGAAGACAGCATCAAGGCCGTCCTGGCATCCGAGGAATCCCTGTTCAGGGCTCGGTTCAATACGCATCAGAGCCAGAGGCAACTCCTGGAAAACCGGGTTTCACAGCTGGGCGAGGAGATCAAAGGCCTCAACTCCCAGATCGAGTCCAAGGCCAAGGAACTCGAGCTGATCTCCAGCGAACTGACCGGGGTTCAGGAATTGTACGACAAGAGGCTGGTTCCTTTGACCAGGCTCACGACCCTGCAGCGTGATCGCACCCGGATCGAGGGCGAACGCGGGCAATTGACATCGGCGATCGCCGAAACCAAGGCAAAAATTGGCGAGGCGCAGCTTCAGATCGTGAAGATCGACCAGGACCTCCGTTCCGACGTGGTCAAGGAACTGGGCGAGACCCAGGGCAAGGAAGCGGAACTGGAGCAGAAGGCAGTGTCGGCCCGTGATATCATCGCGCGGATCGATATCCGCGCCCCGACCTCGGGGTTGATCCATCAGCTGGTGGCGCACACCATTGGCGGCGTCATCAAGGCCGGCGATCCGATCATGGAAATCGTGCCCGATTCCGATGACCTGCAGATCGAAGCCAAGCTTGATCCTAAGGATATCGATCAGGTGCGGACAGGCCAGAAGGCGTTCGTCCGCTTCTCCGCGTTCAACGCCCGCGTGACGCCGCAGGTCGCCGGCGATGTGTCCTATGTGTCGGCGGACACCTCCAAGGAAACCCAGGGTACGGCGCCATTTTATACCGTCCGGGTGACGCTTCCTGAGGAAGAACGTCACAAGCTCGATGGCGAGCAGCTGGTGTCGGGCATGCCCGCCGAGGTCTTCATGCAAACCGGCAGCCGAACGATGCTCAGCTATCTGTTCAAGCCGATCCTGGAGCAGCTCTCGCGCGCCTTTGTGGAGCGATGATTTTTTTGAATGACGAAAAGACGGCGACCACGAGTGTCGCCCCGACAAGGATTGATCCGGTGTGGGGCACCCCTTTTGGGCGCCCTGTTGAAATCGATCGCGCGATCGCAAACCTGGACCTTCGCGGGTGTTTTCTACGTATTATTCCGCCGGCTGGCCTGCGTCGCGATGGCCGCCGCGGCGGTGCGGTTCTCGACGCCCAGCTTGGCGTAGATCTGCTCGAGATGCTTGTCCACCGTCCGCGGACTGAGGCCGAGAATTTGCGCAATGTCCCTGTTGGTCTTTCCCTTGGAGAGCCAGGACAACACTTCGCCCTCGCGCGTGGTCAATCCGAGTTCGCTTGAGAATTCCGCCGGCAGATTGGTGCTCGAGTCCTTGGCCAGCCGCAGCAGGAATTCGTTGGTACCGAGCGTGCCCATATATTGCAGCCGCAGTTGCTCGTTGTCCGAAAAGGCAGCCATGACAGGCGTTTTCGATCCGGTCTTGCCTTTCTGGGCCTGTTCCAGCCATGGCAGCATCGCCGCGGGCAAGGCCAGTTCATCGTTGGCGTCGGGGGCCAGGTTTTCCGACAGTAGTTTCTGTGCCTGCGGTGTCGCCCACATGATCTTGCCCTGCCGGTTGACCGCGAGCAGGAAACGGCCGGAGACGTCGAGCGCCGCGCGGGCGCTCTGGGTCAGCCTTGCATTGGCGAGATGTACCCTGATCCGGGCCAGCATTTCCACGATCACGATGGGTTTGGTCACGTAGTCGACGCCGCCGGCCTCGAGGCCGTGAACGATGTGTTCGGTCTCCGCCAAGCCGGTCATGAAGAT